>Ga0115565_10003791_pt1 | contig 10600 bp, 10 predicted proteins | sample COGITO_mtgs_1105_FD_87199 | JGI IMG/M metagenome (GOLD analysis project Ga0115565, IMG submission 87199) | Pelagic marine microbial communities from North Sea - COGITO_mtgs_110530 | ecosystem: Environmental > Aquatic > Marine > Epipelagic | place: Germany:Helgoland, sampling site Kabeltonne... | reverse complement strand
TGATCATAGTGTCGACAGTGCTATTTCAGTGTTCTCACCTATAAGTCCCGAGGAGGCTGCCAGAGTTATCAAACCTGGTGGCACTCTGATTATGGTTGGACCAGGAGAGCAGCATCTCTCTGGATTGACCGCCCAGATATATGACAAAACCATGGCGAGAACAGGTAATTTTGAGGCCCTGGATAGCAGCCAACAGTTTACCCAGCTAGATCAAATTGAGTTGTTGGAGGAACTACATATCCAGGGATCTGCTATTGCCGATCTGCTGCATATGACCCCCTACTACTGGCATGCAAAACCGCAACAACAGGAGCGTTTAAAAAATTTAAACCGTCTTGAAACCCCTGCACATTTTATTATTCGCCGGTATCAGAATACTCAAACCTAGGGTTAACTAGCGCTTAGAGGCTGCAGCCATATCTGTATAGCGATCCATGGGCAACATCATCCTGAAGGTGGTTCCCATCCCCAGCCGAGACATCACTGTGGTGCGTCCGGAATGGGCCTCAACCGCCACCTGAACCTGCTGCAGTCCGAGCCCACTACCCGTGGCCGATGTCTTAGTGGTGAAGAATGGATTAAATATTTTACTAAGATTTTCGTCGCTAATACCCACACCAGTATCTTCAATATCAACCCAGATCATCGAACTATGGGTGCCGGTGCGCACTGTAATAGTGCCTTTGGATTCAATTGACTCAACTGCATTAAACAGCAGATTTAAAAATGCCTGAACCAACTGACTGCCATCACAGAAAATATTGGGCAGACGACTGTACTGTTTGACGATCTCAGCTTTATAGCGCAATTCACTAGAGGCTATATTGAGTGATCTATCCAACAGCCTATTGATATCTTCCTCGGCAATCTCTCGTCGATCAGCGGCGCAAAACTGGGTGACATCCCCTACCAGTGTCTGCACTCTGACAACTGCTTCATCCGAGTCCTTCAGCAGGCTGCCAATATCAGATTTAATAAAATCAAAATTAATCTTCTTCTTAAGTTTTTTAATGTTTTTGACCTGTGCGGCCTGGGATACACCAGTGGATTGCGATAACTCAACAGCCTCAGCTTGCTGTTCTATAAGCCCAAAAATATCGTGGTAATAACTATTCACAGATTTTAAATTTTCCGCAATAAAGGCTAGAGGATGAATTATTTCCTCCCCAATACCAGCCAATAACAATCCCAGCTTAGCCATTTTCTCGGAATGCGCAAGGCGCAATCTAAGCTGCTCCATATCCTCATTGACCTGACCTAACTTGGCGCTTTTCTCAGCGACGATTTGTGTTCGATACTGCAGTGCAGCGGAAGTTTGATAAAGCTCTGCAGCCACCTCTTCCAGTCTTTTCTCTGCAGCCTTGCGAGCTTCAGATTCCCGGCACAGATTTTCGCTGAGCATGTTGGCATCAGTCATAGGTAATTCCTGCAGTCCTTTTGCTCAGAGACAGCAGCATACTGATACCCGCATCTACAATGCTGGTATGAGATTGATCAGTAAAAAGAAAAATACAGACTGGCAATGGTGTAATCCTCCCTTTAGTTGCCCGCTTCCCATCCAGTGAAAGCGTAAAACAGACTACTGTTGACCCTACTTCTCACAGAGTGCTCTATTAAAATATAGCCGAATTTCTTCTCTGCGTTTAACTTAAATTTGGAAACAGGTTAGTGACTAAAGTCAAATAGTTGCATGACCTCTACATTCAGAGCGCTGGCAATTTTTTCCAGATTGTCGAACCTGGGTCCAAAGATACCCCGCTCCATATTACTAATAGACTCAATACTAAGCTCAGTGGCGTCTGCCAACTGCTCCTGGGTTAAGCCTCTGCCGGTTCTCAGCGATTTTAATCGACTGCCGAATCTGGTTTTTAAACTAGCCATAACAGCATTCCCGAAGAAAAAAATGGCATTTAATTTAATTAAAATAATCAATCTAGCTAAGTCCAACTTCTTATTTAACAGAGTTAAACTTCGTTTTTGTTATAACTGCGATCAGCTTCTCCATAAGCCATTAACAAATGATTATCTGCGGCAAAATCGAGTAAGCATCAACTCAGCCGAAGCTGACTTTCAGCCTAAAACTAGAAGCCCTGCAGGGCTCTTTTATGTCAGATTTATAGTTATTGGACTATATTAATAGCTGGATAGTTTCCCATTAATTGCGCCTATGCTAGGCTACAACAGCGATCCAATTCTCTGCGCCTTTTTAATTATTCACCGATACAAAGAACCTATGACCCCTGCCACAGAAGCCTTTCTCGAACGCAACCAGCTGCCGGAGAGCTATCTGCAGTTTGCTCAGCGCTGGTTTGAACCCTTAGTGGATCAAATTTTTCAGCAGTATCAAATGCAAAAACGACCGCTGGTATTAGGGATTAATGGCTGCCAGGGCTCAGGTAAATCCACTCTGGCAGACTATCTGTGCAGCATGGTTGCCGAGCGCCACGCTATAGCCACCGCCAATCTGTCACTGGATGATTTCTATCTACCCCTGAAACAGCGTATGCAGCTATCTGAAACAGTACATCCCCTGTTGGCAACTCGCGGTGTACCAGGCACCCATGACATAGATCTAGCTATAGAGACCATAGAGCAGCTTGTGGCTGGCAATACCACCAGGATACCCAGATTCGACAAGAGTATTGATGATCGAGTGCCAGAGAAAGATTTTGACAGAGTTACAGGTCCGGCGGGCTTAATTATTCTTGAGGGCTGGTGTCTGGGCGCCCTGCCCCAGTCTGATAGCGATTTGCAGCAACCGGTGAATGACCTGGAGAGACTAGAGGACGAGCAGGGTATTTGGCGTCAATATATCAACCTTGCTCTGGCCGGAGGTTATCAGCAGCTGTTCGCCATGGTCGATCAGTTGATTATGCTGAGAGCACCCTCATTCGATACTGTGTTTCAGTGGCGCTGGCAACAGGAGAGTAAATTGCAGGAAAAACATAGCCAGACCAATAGATCAGGCCTGATGACAGAACAGCAAGTTTTGAGATTTATTCAATATTTTCAACGTATTACCGAACAGTCTCTGGCTGAAATGCCTGGCCGCAGCCAGCATGTCTTCCAGCTGGATTTAGATCGACAGATTAGTAACCATACTGCTATTTAGCTGTGGAATCAGTTTTGAAGCAGCCTACAAAAAACTAATGGGCAGCGATTCGATTCTGATTAAACTCGCTGATCACACGCAATAACTGGCGGCAGGTAATCTGCCCAACCAGCCGACCATGATCGAGCACCGGGCGGCGGCGATGACCTTTCTTGAGCATATCATCTGCTACATCCACCAGATCAGCGTGAACATCACAGACATCCACATTGGCTGTCATATACTCGCGGGCCTTGCCTACATCACCCGCCTCGTTGTAAGTGGCGGCTAAAATAGCACTCAGGCAATCCATCTCGGAAAGCACACCGACCAGCATTTCCTGATCATCAACAACACAAATGCCCGATACCCTGTGCTCTATAATCAGATGAATAGCATCAAAAAGATCTTCATTAGCATGAATTTTTACTGGATCATGGAGCATATAGTCACTGAGATCCACGGAACCTAACATAGCTATCTCCTTCACTTAAAATGGGCTGATTTAAATCAACTGCACCTGTATTCCCTGTGGCAAATTCACTACAGCGCGCCTGCAAACTCGATAAAGGGCTGTGGCCAGCTACCTAGCGCCAATACCAGCAACAACAAAAGGGCTGCCACAATATCCTGGGCACCAAGGGCGGCTCTAGACTCTGTTTTAATCATAGTCCCCGAAGTCTTGCTCATGGCAAATATAATGCGCAGATAATAATAGATGGCTATGGCACTACCCAGAACCAGAGCCCCAAGCAAAACCCAGAGCTGGGATTGAATGGACAGCATGATCAGATAAAACTTACCAATAAATCCAGCGGTTAGAGGTATGCCTGCAAATGACAGCATGGCTACGGTAAGCGCGCTGGCCTGAACCGGGTTGCGCCAGAATAGTCCCTCAAATGCACTGAGCATGGATTTACTATCGTCTTCGCCGGCCAGATTGGCTATGACTGTAAAGGCCGCCAGCGTAGTCACAATATAGGCCGCCAGATAGAAGGTAATGGCCTGACCAATCAACTCACTTGACATGGTACTTTGAGCAGCAGCCAGAGCAATGAGCACAATGAGTAGATAACCAAAATGAGCAATAGAAGAATAGGCCAGCAGACGCTTGATATTGTCCTGACGCAGAGCCAACCAGTTACCCACCAACATAGAGGCCATAGCCACCACAGATAGCGCCATAATCAACGAGTCGTATTGGTAGAGTTGGCCGTCGAGATAAAACCTGGTCAGGGCAACAAACACAGCACCTTTGGATACCGTGGCCAAAAAGCCCGTAACCGGTGTAGGTGCGCCCTGATAGACATCGGGCGTCCACATATGAAATGGCACCACAGACAACTTAAAGCCCAGCCCGGCAAGTACCATTGCACTGCCAGCCATAAGCACCAGGGGCTCCTGACTGAAGGCCGCAGCAGCTTTGGCACCCATGCCCCCGTAACTAAGGTCGCCTGTCGCAGCGTAAATCAGCGCAAAACCAAACAGCAGCATGGCCGAGGCACAGGCCGATAGCACCAGATATTTAATGGCCGCCTCCAACGGTAGCTCGCCCTTTTCAGGAAACGCGATCATGCCGTACAGAGCTACGCCCATCAGCTCCATACCCAATAGCAGCGAGGCCATATGGCTAGATTGAATCAGCACCACTGCACCCAGCACAGATAGCACCAGCAGCAGATAATATTCTTCTTTGCGCTCTCCCTCTGGAGAAAAGCTATCTTTCGAAAGAATAAGTGTTACCAGAGAGGCCACCAGAATCAGGGTAGTAAAAAACAGCCCCCAGTCGTCCACCATCAACAGCATGGTCACCGGCTGGGTAAATTCGCGGGCGTAGCCAGCTCCCCAGAGGGTCAGCAAAAAGCCTATTGCAGTGATCCACCAGGCCAACCCCTGATCCCGTTTAATTGAAGCCTGGATCATTAGCACCACAGCCGTCAGTGACAGCATCAAAATCGGCATCAACGCCATCAGTTGCCCTGTATTCATGGCATTGCCTCCACCGAAGTCATTTCAAGCAGACTCTGCAGCACCGGCTGAGCCATATCTAGAACCGGCTGGGGATAGAGCCCAAGACCAATTAGTGCAACCATCATCACCGTCATTGTAAGCATTTCACGGCCGGCGAAATCTACCAGACCATGGTCCTGAAGCTTTGGATTAGGCTCGCCCTGAAACGATTTCTGCATCAGTATCAGTGAATAGATAGCCCCGGTAATCAAACCCAATGCAGCCACTGCGGTGATCCAGGGGCTGATCTGAAACAGCCCCAACAGCACTAAGAACTCGGCCACAAAGTTACCCAGCCCGGGCAGACCCAAACTGGCCAATACAAAGAACATGGCCACTGCACCCATGCGCGGCATCTGTTGCCACAGGCCACCCATCTCGCGCATATCTCTGGTATGCAGCCTCTCCTGCAGAGAGCCGGCAATCATAAACAGTGCCGCAGTACTAAAACCATGGGCTACCATCTGCATCACAGCTCCCTGCAGAGCCAGCTCATTCCATGCATAAACTCCGAGGAGCACAAAGCCCATATGGCTGACACTGCTGTAGGCAACCAGACGTTTAAAGTCGCTCTGGGAAAAGGCCAGTACCGCGCCGTACACCACTCCAGCAGCACCCAGCGCCATAGCAGTCCAGGAGAAATCTAGCGCAGCCTCAGGGAACAGGGGTACCGCAAAACGAATCAAGCCATAGGCGCCAGTTTTAAGTAGAATCCCAGCCAGAATTACACTGCCAGCCGTAGGTGCCTGGGTATGGGCATCAGGCAACCAGGTATGAAAAGGAAAGGCGGGCAACTTGACCACAAAGGCAATAAAGAAGCCAAGCATCAGCCAGTGGGCAGTCTGTTCAGGCATAGGAGTGTTTAACAAATCGAAGTAGCTAAAGCTCCACTGCCCAGTAGCGCTGTGATTGACCTTGACCAGTGCCAGAGTAGCCACCAGCATTAGCAGACCGCTGGCCTGGGTAAAAATAAAGAACTTCATGGCCGCATAGCCACGGTTTTCATGGCCCCAGATGGCGATCATAAAGTACATGGGAATAAGCATCACTTCCCAGAACAGGAAAAACAGGAACAGGTCCAGAGCCATAAATACCCCCAGCACACCGGCTAGGGTCCACAGCAGGTTGGCCTCAAAGAAGCCGTGCTTGACCGCTATATCTGTCCATGAAGCACTGACAGCTATGGCTCCCAGCACCAAGGTCAGCAGCACCATCAGCAGGCTGATGCCGTCCAGTGCCAACTCAATACTGATACCAAAGGCGGGAATCCACTGGGCTTTAAAATGCATCAACCAGGTGCTGGGGTCGTCTGGCATGGGTGCCTGTAACTGGGTGAGAGATGGCATGCCCCAAAGCTCGGATAGCAGATAGGCCAAATCTAGCAGAATAACCACCAGGGCTACCCTGCGCGGTATATTCTCTCCAGCCCGCTCAGACAGCATGGCAATAACACCACCCAGCAGCAATATCAGAATCAGATTGACCATAACCATTAGAGGGCCTCCGCTGAGATCTGCAGTGCCAGGGTCAGCACCAGAATTAAGCCAAACACCATACTGGCAATATACCAGCGCATGCGGCCAGTCTGTGATTCCGCAAGCCAGTGATTAAAGGTTTGATTAATCGCCACAATCAGCCCGTAGATGGCATCTATGGGCTCATTGACCATAATCCCGGACAGCCGATAATAGGGCCGCACAAAAATCCGATCATAGAGCCAGTCTATACCCCAACCACTGTGCCAGAACCGCCGCAGCCACTGACCCAGAGATGAGTTAACCAGTTTGTCGACATTGAGCTGGCCACTGTGGAATATCAAATAGGACAGCAGTAGACCCATCAGTGGCACCGAGATGGACACATACTCCACCCAGTTAGCCGGATGCTCACCACTGGCCACAGGGAACACCTCCGCCACCGGGATAATAAAGTATCCACCCACCATTGCCAGGCCACAGAGAACTACCAAGGGCAGGGCCATTCGCCAGCCTGTATCCCCGTCCGGTTGAGTTTTAGCCTCACCAAAGAACACTACAAACACCAACCGGAAACTATAGATCGCTGTCAGCAGCGCCCCCAGCAAACCACCCAGCCACAGCCAGGGCCCAGCGTCGGGCTGTAGATAAGCCTGCAGTAAAATCTGATCCTTACTGAAGAAACCAGAGGTCATTGGCAGTGCTGCCAGCGCCGCCGAGCCAATCATAAAGCTCCAGAAAGTCACCGGCATTTTGCTGCGCAGACCGCCCATCTTGAAAATATCATGCTCATGATGCAGGTAGTGGATAATGGCTCCAGAACCCAAAAACAACAGCGCCTTAAAGAAGGCATGGGTCATAAGATGAAAAATACCCGCGGTCCAGGCACCCACTCCCAGTGCAAGAAACATATAGCCAATCTGGCTGATGGTGGAATAGGCCAGAATGCGTTTAATATCAGATTGCATCAATGCGGTAAAAGCGGCCATCAGTGAAGTGGCCAGGCCTATTAGGGCCACAATCATCATCGCAGTTGGCGCCAGCAGGAACAGACCATTAGTGCGAGCGATCAGGTAGACGCCCGCAGTAACCATGGTGGCCGCATGAATCAGCGCACTCACGGGGGTTGGGCCAGCCATAGCATCAGGCAGCCAGGTGTGCAGCGGCAGCTGCGCCGACTTGCCCACAGCGCCACCGAGCAACAGCAGACAAGCAATTAATGGCAGCGTATCCCCCACTTGCCACTGCTCATTGGCAACCCCCATCATCGCCTGAATATCCAAAGTACCCAGCTGGGTAAACAGCAGCAGCAACCCCAGGGCCATGGCTGTATCACCTATGCGCGTTACCACAAAGGCTTTGCGCGCCGCCTGACCATTGGCGCTATTCTGATACCAGAAGCCGACCAGAAGATAACTGCAGACGCCCACGCCTTCCCAACCCAGATACAGCAGTAGTAAATTGTCTGCCATCACCAACACCAACATAGCCGCAACAAACATATTCAGGTAGGCAAAGTAGCGTGCGTAACTGACGTCCTCTTCCATAAACTCAGTGGAGAAAAGATGGATCAAAAAACCAACCCCGGTAATCACTGACATCATCACCAGCGTCAGGCCATCAAAATAGAAGGCAATGCCTGGACTAAAGTTACCCACCTGCATCCAGGTCCACAGAGTCATCTGGAAGGGTTGTGGGTTGGCCAGGAAATCCAGGCCAACCAATAGCGTCAACACTGCTGCTGCGCCTACAGAGCAAACACCTAACAGCCCTATTATTACTCTAGGTAAGCTCCCGGAGCCAAGCATCAATAGAATTGAACTCAGCATTGGAATCAGTGGCACTAACCAGATCATATCGCCCATGCTCAACCCCTCATCCTGTTGGCACTGTCCATATCCAGGGTTTTAAAGCGCCGCTGCACCTGCAATACAAGACCCAAACCCACAGCCACTTCTGCCGCAGCTACAGTCAAAATCAGCATAAAAATAATCTGCCCGTCGGGCTGTCCCCAATGGGCACCGGCGGCAACAAAGGCTAGGGCTGCTGCATTGAGCATGACTTCGAGTGACATCAAAATAAATATTATATTGCGCCTGATCATCAGGCCCAGCATGCCAATACTGAACAGCAGGGTAGACACCAGCAGAATATGGTTAAGGGGAATATTCAATCCTTCCATGCTCTACTCCTCCCGCTCTAAATAGCGACGACCCAGATGAAAGGAACCCACCAACCCTGCCAGTAGCAGCATTGCGGCAATCTCGACAGCCAGCACATAGGGTCCAAACAGTGCCAACCCAACCTCTTTGGCGCTCACTGCCTGAGTGGACACAGGTCCTTCGATAGTGGAGATCATATACAGCAGTTCTGCAAACAGCAGCAGCGACAGCACTGTTGGGCCGGCCCATATACTAGGCTGCAGGAGTCCCCGCTCCCGTGCATCGCCCTCTTCTCCCAGGTTGAGCATCATAATGACAAATACAAACAGCACCATGATGGCGCCGGCGTAGATAACTATTTCTAGGGCAGCGGCGAAGGGTGCGCCGATCAGGAAGAAGATCACGGCCACGGCCAGTAGGGAGACGATTAGGTAGATGAGAGCATGGATGGCGTTGGCTCTGGTCATGGCCAGTACTGTGGCTACTAGGGCTATGGTGGCGGCTATGTAGAAGAGGGTTATCTCAAGCATGGCTTGAATCCTGTTTGGGCTTGGTGTGGGTTGGAAATGGGGGCAGCATGGTTCTGGGTTCTACTCCGTTGACAGGCTGTGAATACCTCCGTGTAAGCTCGAGGCCATTGATCTTGATCTCAGCCACATCAATTACACGGAACGAAGCTACCGAAACTAAGGCTATAGGTTTCCTAGGCCTTTCTGTGACCCTGGCCAGCAGGGATGCTGGCCTCGAGTCTACAGGGAAGTATTTACGACGTGTCACAGAAAGGCCTAGGAAACCTATAGCCTGACAATCAACGCTCCAAACCCTCATGGCAACAAACTCTTAGTATCAATAGGCCGAGCCTCATTCCGCCCCTCACCCTTATCCTTAAAAGCCGTCTGCATCCCAGACACCCGATAAAAATTATAGTCCGGATACTTACCCACCCCATTAATCAGCAAATTCTCCTTCTCATAAACCATGTTTTGACGATCGTACTCACACATCTCAAAATCGGGCGTCAGCTGAATTGCATAGGTAGGACAGGCCTCCTCACACATGCTACACATAATGCAGCGAGAAAAATTAATGCGGAAAAACTCCGGATACCAAGTGCCGTCCTCGCGGGTATCCTTTTGCAGCGCAATGCAATCCACCGGGCAGACAGCCGCACACAGATTGCAGGCTACACAGCGCTCCTCACCATCCGGATCGCGGGTTAAAACAATGCGCCCGCGATAGCGCGGCGCCAGATAAGGCATCTCTTCTGGATACTGCACCGTGTCAGCTTTGGTAAAGCTGTGCTTGAAGATTTCCCACATGGTTCGCAGTTCACTTAACATCAGGCACCTCCATCCATCCATAACAACACAGCACCGGTAATCACCAGATTAACCAGCGTAATTGGCAACATCACTTTCCAGCCCAGCGACATCAGCTGGTCATATCTGGGGCGGGGAATCGCCGCACGCAGCAGCACAAAGAAATTAATTACCAAGAAAACTTTTATGCCAAACCAGGCAAGAGGCGGAAGCCAGTGGCCAATTAGTGCAGGGCCCATCCAGCCGCCAAAGAACAGGGTCACAATCATGCAGGAGATCAGCATCAGCCCCAGATATTCTCCAAGCATAAACATAGCGAACTTCATGCCGCCGTATTCAGTGTGGAAACCAGCCGTCAACTCATGCTCCGCCTCAGGCAAATCGAAAGGCAAGCGATGACTTTCGGCAATACCTGCAATCACAAACACCAGCAGCCCCAGAACCTGGGAAAAACAGAACCAGACATCCGACTGGGCAGCCACAATATCCACCAGACTAAAGCTGCCCGACATCATCACCACACCCATCAGAGACAGACCCATA
>Ga0115565_10003787_pt1 | contig 10603 bp, 8 predicted proteins | sample COGITO_mtgs_1105_FD_87199 | JGI IMG/M metagenome (GOLD analysis project Ga0115565, IMG submission 87199) | Pelagic marine microbial communities from North Sea - COGITO_mtgs_110530 | ecosystem: Environmental > Aquatic > Marine > Epipelagic | place: Germany:Helgoland, sampling site Kabeltonne... | reverse complement strand
CAAAGATGGAAGAGAAACTCAACCAATTAGGAGTATACACATTTGCTCAAGTAAGTAAAATGACGGCGAGAGAATACGACTTATTAGACAACATTACCGGTTCATTCCCTGGTCGCGCACAACGTGACGATTGGGCGGGACAGGCTAGTAAACTTAACGAGCAATAATTATGGCATCAGAAGTTTTACATGTAATATATACGGATGATGATGTGCTAGTCAATGCTGTTAAGGCGGCAAAGAAAAAGCACTTAAACATCAACGAAGTGTACACACCCTTTCCTGTGCACGGACTAGATAAATATATGGGTCTAGCGCCTACGAGACTGGCTATCTGTGCATTCCTTTATGGATGCGTGGGTATTACAGTAGCAACGGTGATGATGAACTATATCATGATAGAAGATTGGCCTCAGGATATTGGAGGTAAGCCTAGCTTTAGCTATTTAGAAAACATGCCGGCATTTGTGCCTATTATGTTTGAGCTTACTGTATTTTTTGCAGCTCACCTTATGGTAATTACATTTTACTTGCGTAGTAAATTGTGGCCATTTAAGCAGGCTGAAAACCCAGACGTACGTACAACAGATGATCACTTTCTTATGGAGGTGGACACACACGGTCAAGATGTACACGAACTAGCAGATTTCTTTGCAGGAACTGGAGCGACAGAGATTAACCTTGTAGCAAACGCACACTAAGAATGAAGAATTTAGTATACACGATAACTTTACTTTTCACAGGACTTCTTTTGTTTTCTTGTGTAGGTGATAATCAACGTAGCGCTCAATATATGCCTAATATGTATGTATCTGTGCCTTACGATACATACGGAGAATATGAAGTATTCCCTGATGGATATGAGCGTCTCAAACCTGCAGAAGGTTCGGTGATGAGAGGATGGTTGCCTTACGAGATAGAAAATAGTAATGAAGGGTACGCTTTCGCGAAAGCGAACTTAGAAAACACAATGCCTTTTACAGAAGAAAACCTCGCAAAAGGAAAGGAGCTGTACAACATATACTGTGGTATATGTCACGGAGCTAAAGGTGACGGAAAGGGATACCTTGTTGAGCGCGAAAAAATATTAGGTGTACCTGCGTATAACGATGCTGGAAGAGCGATCACTGAAGGTAGTGTATACCACGTAATGTATTACGGTATCAACACTATGGGATCATATGCTTCACAAATGAGTGGTGACGAATTATGGATGGTAGATCATTATGTGATGACCCTAAAGGATAAACTGGACGGAAAATCAGCGCGTGAGTTTGACGTAGTTCAAATGCAACCTGAACTTGTTACAGAAGCAAGCCAAGCAGTAGAAAATAACGATAGCGAATAAAACGCAACTAACTAACTGAAAAGAGATACACATATATTATGTATAAAATTTCAAAAAACTTACGACTTTCGGCCTTCATTTTTATGGCGGTAGGTATAGTATTGTTTGCTGTTGATGCCATTAACATGCCTCATTCTATCGACGATGTAAAGGCTATGCAGGCTGCTCATGGTGACGGTCACGGGGGAGAGCACGGTGAAGAACACGATACTGAGCATCAAGAAGGAAACCACGAACGTGAGAATCACACAGACGGAGCGGATAATAATGCAAATGTAAGAGGTGGCGTTGCCGGATTAGGTGACGGAGAACCTGTAGGTGATGCCCACGAGTCAGATCACGGTGATGGTCATGCTATGAGTGCTGAAGACGAGCACGCACAGCATACTTTAGATCAATACCATAATAAACCTTGGTCAGCTATCTATATTTCAGCGTTTTTCTTTTTTATGATATCGCTTGGTTGTCTTGCTTTTTACGCCATACAGTATGCATCACAATCAGGATGGTCACCATTACTTTTAAGAGTGATGGAAGGTATAACGGCTTATTTACTTCCTGGAAGTATCATAGTTTTTATATTATTAGTATTATCAAGCCTACATTTCAACCACATGTTTCATTGGATGGACAGCAGTTTACTAGATCCTGATAGTGATCATTACGATAAGCTTATCGCTGGGAAATCTGGATATTTAAACACGACATTCTTTTTAGTAAGAGCTGCTATTTTTATCGCAGGTTGGAATCTTTACCGCTTCTTAGCTAAGAAGTATAGTAGAGAGCAGGATGAAGCAACAGACAACAGATGGCATAAGAAGTCGTTTAAGGCTGCGGCCATATTCTTAGTATTCTTTATCTATTCTGAGTCTATTATGGCTTGGGACTGGATTATGTCTCTAGATCCGCACTGGTTTAGTACACTGTTCGGATGGTATGTATTTGCTGGTATGATGGTGTGTGCTATCACGACTATCGCACTTGTAACTATATTCTTAAAAGCACAAGGGTTCTTACCTAATGTAAACGATTCGCATATACATGATTTAGCTAAGTTTATGTTCGGTTTTAGTATATTCTGGACGTATTTATGGTTCTCTCAATTTATGTTGATCTGGTACTCAAACATACCAGAAGAGGTGACGTATTTTATCCAACGTATAGAAGATTATAATTTACCATTTTTCGGAATGGTTGTGATGAACTTTTTATTCCCGTTATTAATCCTTATGAATAGTGATTTTAAACGTGTAAACTGGTTCGTAGTAATGGCTGGTGTTGTAATTTTGTTAGGACACTACGTAGATATTTTCGTAATGGTGATGCCTGCAACAGTAGGAGAATCGTGGTCTATAGGATTTGTTGAAATTGGAGCATTTATGTTCTTCTTAGGACTGTTTGTATTGGTTGTTTTCTCTGCATTAGCAGGAAAGGGTGTCGAGTTAGAACCTAAGCGTAATCCATATATTGAAGAAAGTAAACACTTTCACTATTAGTATTTAAGAATTTAGAAGAAAGATCATAATGACAGGTTTATTAGCACTTATAGTAATTGTCCTTTTATCAGTCACAGCTTGGCAGATGTCAAAGATATTTAAGCTTTCTAAGCTAAAATCAGATGTGCAAGAGGATTCTACGGTAGCAAACGATAGCGATAACAATCGTCAGGGGAAGCTCATGATGATTTTTATGGGTATCTTTTACTTTATCATGATTTACTGTTTTTTATATTACAGTAAGTTTTATTTACCAGAAGCATCATCAGAACATGGTTCTGATTATGATAGCTTAATGTTTATATCTATTGCACTTATCATGTTTGTGCAGGTAATTACTCAAGCGTTATTACACTACTTTGGGTATAAATACAGAGGGAAAAAAGGGCAGCGTGCCCTATTTTATGCAGATAATGATAAGCTAGAGGCGATCTGGACTATTATTCCAGTAATTGTGCTTGCAGGTTTAATCATATACGGGCTTTTTACGTGGTCTGATATTATGAACTTTGAAGAGGAAGAAGATTCAATTGTCATAGAGTTATACGCAAAGCGTTTCGCTTGGGAAGCGAGGTATGCAGGTGCAGATAACACACTAGGTAACGCAAACGTGCGTTTTATTGAAGGAGCTAACACGGTAGGTATAGACGTCAGCGACACCGATGCTATGGATGATGTCGTTGCAGGAGAAATCCATCTACCCGTTGGAAGACAGGTGATTTTTAAATTAAGATCACAAGATGTTTTACACTCAGCATATATGCCTCACTTTAGAGCGCAAATGAATGTTGTTCCTGGAATGATTACTCAGTTTTCTTTTACACCATCTATTACAACAAAGGAAATTAGAGATACACCGTATATGCAGGAGAAAATGTTGCGTATACGTGATATTAGAAAAGACAAGAATGCAAAGTCTATAGCCGCTGGAGATGGGCCGATAGATGAGTATAATGAATTTGATTATTACTTGCTATGTAATAAGATTTGTGGTGCTTCCCACTACAATATGCAACTTAAGATAATAGTTGAAACACAAGAGGAGTATGATGAGTGGATGGCTACGCAGACTACTTTTGGAGAAAAAATTGCTGCGGAGTAATTCGCGAAAGATTGAAAAAAAAGATTGAGAAAAAGAAAAATTAATTAAAGCATTTAGATTATGTCAGCACAAGTAGCAGCAGTAGATCACGCTCACGACGATCACGGACATCATCATCACGAGCCTACTTTTATTGAGAAGTACATTTTTAGTACAGATCATAAAATGATTTCTAAACAATACTTAATTACCGGTTTAATTATGGGTATTATAGGTATTGCGATGTCACTTTTAATGAGACTCCAACTGGCATGGCCAGATCACCAGTTTACCGTTTTTGAAGTACTTCTTGGAAAATGGGGAGAAGGTGGAGTGATGGATCCTAACATTTACCTTGCACTCGTAACCATACACGGTACGATCATGGTATTTTTTGTACTTACAGCAGGACTGTCAGGTACATTTAGTAACTTATTAATTCCGCTTCAGATAGGTGCACGTGATATGGCATCAGGATTTTTGAACATGGTTTCATACTGGTTGTTCTTTGTATCTTCTGTAATAATGATTAGCTCATTATTTGTAGAGGCAGGACCAGCGGCAGCAGGTTGGACAATTTATCCACCATTATCAGCTTTGCCTAACTCTATATCTGCGTCAGGTTTAGGGATGACACTATGGTTAGTATCTATGGCTATATTTATTGCATCTTCATTATTAGGATCTCTGAATTACATAGTAACGGTACTTAACTTAAGAACTAAAGGAATGACGATGACTCGTCTTCCGCTTACAATCTGGGCGTTTTTTGTAACTGCAATTATCGGTGTAGTTTCATTCCCAGTATTATTTTCTGCAGCACTATTATTGATTATGGATAGAAGTTTTGGTACTTCTTTCTTCTTATCAGATATCTATATCGGTGGTGAGGTGTTGCACAACTCTGGTGGTTCGCCAGTATTGTTCGAACATTTATTTTGGTTTTTAGGTCACCCTGAAGTATACATTGTACTACTACCAGCATTAGGAATTACTTCTGAGATTATATCTACCAACTCGCGTAAACCAATTTTCGGTTATCGTGCAATGGTTGCCTCTATATTAGCAATCGCATTTTTATCTACGATCGTTTGGGGGCATCACATGTTTATCTCAGGGATGAATCCATTTTTAGGGTCTGTATTTACATTTACAACGCTACTTATTGCGATTCCATCTGCCGTAAAATCCTTTAATTACATTACTACGCTCTGGAAGGGTAATCTGCAATTTAATCCTGCAATGTTATTCTCTATAGGTCTTGTTTCTACATTTATTACGGGTGGTCTTACAGGAATTATTCTTGGTGATAGTACATTAGATATAAACGTACACGATACATATTTCGTAGTAGCTCACTTCCACTTAGTAATGGGTATATCTGCACTCTATGGTCTTTTTGCCGGGGTGTATCACTGGTTCCCTAAGATGTTTGAAGGGCGTATGATGAATAAAAATCTAGGATACGTACACTTCTGGGTAACCGCTTTAGGTGCTTACGGTGTATTCTTCCCGATGCACTTTATAGGAATGGCTGGTCTACCAAGACGTTATTATACAAACACGGCTTTCCCATATTTTGATGATTTAGCAGATGTTAATCAGATTATTACCATTGCAGCTTTAATTACAGCCGCTGCCCAGCTAGTATTCTTATATAACTTTATCAGTTCAATGTTCTATGGTAAAATAGGAGCATTAAACCCTTGGAAGTCTAACACCTTAGAGTGGACAACAGAGCACGAGCATATTCACGGTAACTGGGTAGGAGCAATACCTCACGTACACAGATGGCCGTATGATTATTCTAAGTTGAATAAAGATGAGTCTGACTACGTAATACCAGGTCAAGACTTCGTACCTCAAACGGTGCCACTTCAAGATAATGAAGAAGAAATGCATCATTAGAATAAAGTAAATAGTATTAGAAACCCGCACTGCAAAGTGTGGGTTTTTTAGTTATACGCTTTCGCGAAAGCGTATAAAGAACAATAATAATACACGTTAGAACTAGAAGCTCTAGGGTAATAGCCCAACTTACAATCCGTATATTTGTGTAACACAAGTTGTACAGTATGAACGAGCATTTAGACCCCTCATCAGATAATTTTTCTAACGAAGAAATGGATATTGAGCGTGCATTGCGCCCGCTCACTTTTGACGATTTTACAGGTCAAGATCAAGTGCTTGAAAACCTACAAATTTTTGTTCAGGCAGCAAATTTAAGAGGCGAGGCTTTAGATCATACGCTTTTTCACGGTCCTCCAGGTTTAGGTAAAACCACACTGGCAAATATTTTAGCAAACGAGTTAGATGTCAATATTAAAATCACCTCTGGCCCTGTCTTAGATAAACCAGGTGACCTAGCTGGATTACTTACAAATTTAGATGAGCGTGATGTGCTCTTTATAGACGAGATACACAGGCTGAGCCCGATTGTAGAAGAGTACCTCTACAGTGCGATGGAAGATTATCGCATAGACATTATGATAGAAACAGGTCCTAATGCACGGACAGTACAAATAGACTTGAATCCTTTTACCCTTATCGGGGCAACTACACGATCTGGACTGCTTACAGCACCTATGCGTGCTCGTTTTGGGATATCTTCTCGCCTACAATATTACACCACAGAACTCCTTACCACTATTGTACAACGTAGTGCTGTAATCTTACGCGTGCCTATTACAATGGAGGCAGCGATAGAAATAGCAGGGCGTAGTCGTGGTACACCTCGTATCGCTAACGCATTGTTGCGTAGGGTGCGTGATTTTGCACAGATAAAAGGTAACGGTAGCATAGACATTGAGATAGCTAGATATAGTCTTAAAGCTCTTCATGTAGATGCTCACGGCCTTGATGAGATGGATAACAAAATACTGACAACCATAATAGATAAATTTAAGGGAGGTCCTGTAGGTGTATCTACCATCGCAACTGCAGTCTCAGAGAGTGCAGAAACCATAGAAGAAGTGTATGAGCCATTTCTAATACAACAAGGTTTTCTGAGCCGTACGCCAAGAGGACGAGAAGTAACAGAAGCGGCGTACAAACATTTAGGAAGAATTAAAGGAAACGTGCAAGGCGGTTTATTTTAAACAGATTTATGACGAAGAAGAAAGATTTTCCCGTAGTACCTATTACCACGTTTCTAAAAAATGCCCAGCGTATTTTAAAAAATCCACTTCCTTTTCATCACGAAAATTTTGAGGAGCAAGGTGATACGTTTAGACTTATTTTAGGTGGAGGAAATTCTGTAGTTTTTTCTAGAGACGCAGCATTCGCCCAATATGTGCTTCAGAAAAATCAAAAAAACTATACGAAGTCAGATATCCAAACCAAGGATCTCGCTAAGTATGTAGGTAGAGGTTTACTCACTGCAGAAGGTGACCACTGGCGTAAGCAACGTAGGCTCATACAACCCGCTTTTCACAAGAAACAATTAGCGCAACTTATCCAAACGATGGATGAGGCCATATGTCAAGCACTTACTAAAGTTAAACCCAATACTAAAGCTGATATTTTTCCAGTCTTTAATGACCTCGCTTTTGAAACCGTAGTTAAGGCATTATTTAGTAACGCCGCAACCCCAGAAGAAATAAGCCGGCTACAATACATCACTGAGGCTGCCCAAAAAATGTTGGTAAAAGAACTACGACAGCCGTATAAAGCGTGGTGGTTTAAACTCAGTGGAAGTATTAAAAAACATGTAGGTCTAACCCAAGAAGCTAGAGAAATTCTAAAAAAAATAGTGGCTACTCGTAAGAAGAGTGGAGAGCGCAAAGATGATCTTTTAGATATGTTGCTAGATGCGCGCTATGATGATGATACCGCGATGGATGATGAGCAACTCATCGATGAGATTTTAATTTTATTTACAGCAGGTCACGAGACCACGTCTAATGCGCTCACATTTACGACAGCTTTACTGGCGCGACATCCTGAGGTGCAGCAAAGAATATATGAAGAGATAACACAGGCAAGAGCGACCAGTACGCATCTTTTTGAATTCTTAAAAGCTTGTACGTATACACAACAAGTTTTAGATGAGAGTATGCGCCTATACCCTCCAGCCTATTTTATAGACCGTGTAAATTTAGAAGATGACGAGTTTGAGGGTGTTCATATTCCTAAAGGAACCAGTCTTTTATTTTCTATGAAGGAGATACACGTGCATAAAGAACATTGGGAGAATTCGGAACAGTTTGATCCAGAACGATTCTCAGCAGAAAATGCTAAAACACACTCCTCTCATTATTATCCGTTTGGAGCAGGACCACGCATGTGCATAGGAAATAATTTTGCGATGTATGAAATGATCTTAGCAATGGCTCAGCTTGTCGAAAAATATGAGATTAAAAAAGACACAACCGCCATCGAAATACTTCCATTAATTACTCTTAAACCTAAAAATGCTGAGCTTACACTCGTTGAGCGATAATAGTAAGTTCACGATTTGAGCTACTGCAAGAGAAATGAGCAAACAGAACCGTCTTGATAGAAAACAAAACCCTACACACAAAACTCATTAAAGACCACGCAAAGCGTTTGGGCTTTATGTCATGTGGTATTTCGAAGGCTGGTTTTTTGGAAGAAGAGGCACCCCGTCTTGAGTCGTGGCTCAAAAAGAACATGCACGGAGAGATGCAGTATATGGAGAACCATTTTGATATGCGTCTTGATCCCACAAAACTGGTCGAAGGTTCTAAAAGTGTAGTATCACTATTGCTTAATTATTATCCTGAAAATGTTCAAATAGAGAACACCTACAAGCTCTCAAAATATGCGTACGGTCGTGATTATCATTTTGTGATTAAAGACAAACTCAAGACCTTATTACACACAATACAAGAAGAGATAGGCGATGTACACGGTCGCGTGTTTGTAGATAGCGCTCCTGTTTTAGATAAAGCGTGGGCGGTAAAAAGTGGTCTAGGCTGGATGGGAAAACATAGTAATGTTCTTTCTAAAAAAGCAGGGTCTTTTTACTTTATAGCAGAGCTTATCATAGACTTGGATTTAGAATACGATACGCCAGTTACAGATCATTGTGGGAGCTGCACTGCCTGTATCGATGCTTGCCCCACGCAAGCGATTACTGCACCATATCAAGTAGATGGTAGCAAATGCATCAGCTATTACACCATAGAATTAAAGGACGCTATTCCTGACCACGCAAAAGGCCAGTTCGATGATTGGATGTTTGGGTGCGATGTGTGCCAAGACGTCTGCCCGTGGAATCGGTTTAGCACTTCTCATAGTGAACCGCTTTTTAATCCGCATCCAGATTTATTAACGATGACGTATCAGGATTGGGATGAGATTACGCAAGAAGTATTTTCTGAGATTTTTCGAAAATCTGCCGTTAAGCGCACTAAATTTTCAGGACTGCAGCGCAATATTAATTTTTTAAAGGAGTAATTTTTTAAGTTTGAAAATACAAAACCTATGCTTTTTCTTTAATCAAGTTCAAAGTCAAAATTAAATTCCCGCCGATAACTATAGGGATCGATTGGATATGAAATATTATCAGTTTCAGTTTATCTACACACGCTTTCGCGAAAGCGTACTCAGAACAACAAAAAAAGCCCGTCCTGATTAGAGAACGAGCTTTAGTTTTAGAGTCTAAAATTTATATTACTGCTTTACAAACTTTATATGTTGTGGCACACCTTGACGGGTAGCTTTCATAATATAAAGTCCTGCAGGAAGGCCAGCAATTGTGAGTGGCGTATTTGCCTCAAGACGTTCTTGCTGTAATACTTGCTTACCAGTGATGTCAAAAACGGTTACTTGTTCTAAAGTAGCATTTGTATACAACTCATTTTGAGCTGGATTAGGAAATGCGGTAAACGTGGTTTGTGACGTTTCAGAAGTGCTTAAAGTTGTTTGAACAGAACTGCTGTATAATTTGTACTCACCAGGAGCCAGCGTTATTACAGCCTCAGTATCGTTTACTTCTATAGTATCAGTGCTATCTAGCATGTTGTACCAAGTTCCTGTGGTCTGGAAACCTGGAGTTACATCTTGTGCAACCACATCAAAATTTCCAATAATAGTTACGTACTGAATCTCATCGCCAGTAGCATCATCATCGGTAAGTTGTATGCGTTTTACACCGTTAGCATTACTGGCATCTATGGTAAAATTAGATGTGTTAAATATAGATTCGTTTTGATTAAGCGCTATTAATCTAGACCACTGCGTGTATACATCGGTACGATCGCTGTTCTGATCATATCCTTCTTCAAAAGCAATAGGTTTTGGGTCTGTACGACAGCTATCACTATTTGATCCGTCTGCACAGTAGTTGATGCTGTAGTCATACCCAAGCTCGCCAAATTGCCAGATCATTCTAGGCCCTGGCACCGTAAAGTAAAAAGCACCTGCAAGCTCTAGTCTGTCAAGAGCGGTTCCTAGATCTTTAGTACTGTAATCCCCACTTGCATTTCCAAATTCTTGATTTTTGAAGTTCAGACGTTCCTCATCATGGCTTTCCATATACCCAACAGAAGATGGTGTGTCCCAACCGCGATTTATATACGAAATCCAAGAGAAGTCTGAATTTCCGTTGTAACCCATCGTTGCTTCATTGTAGTTAAAGACGTGGTTACTCCACACAAGCATTCCTGGCTCAGCAGCGTCGTCTGTAGCACGATGGTTTATAAGCTCTGTCTCT
>Ga0115565_10003782_pt1 | contig 10609 bp, 9 predicted proteins | sample COGITO_mtgs_1105_FD_87199 | JGI IMG/M metagenome (GOLD analysis project Ga0115565, IMG submission 87199) | Pelagic marine microbial communities from North Sea - COGITO_mtgs_110530 | ecosystem: Environmental > Aquatic > Marine > Epipelagic | place: Germany:Helgoland, sampling site Kabeltonne... | reverse complement strand
AATACGCCCGATAACAAATTGTAACTTTCTATTTTTAAATAAAAAAATTGCTACTAATGATAAAATTGAGGACATAATGAACATAAAAGGAATTACTTTTAACGTAAAAACCTCTCTTGAAAACAAATCTACAACAAATATTTTTTCTTTAATTGTATTCCATAAATTAAATACGAAAATTAAACCTCCAGAAACTATGGAAGCTAAAAGTAAATATATTGTTTGTATTCTTTGAATCATGTATAAATATTATGATACAAAAATAGAATTTCTTTTTTAAAAAAAGAAAACTTAAAAGTAAAAAAAAAAGTATATATTTGTAAAGTAGTACCCGCACAAAATATTGTATAGCACTATATGCAATAAATTAAAAAAATCAAATAAACAATTTCTTTAATATCTTATTTTAAGATTTATCATAACTTAATAAATATATAAATGTTCGAAATTTCTGAACTGAAAGCAAAAACTCTTGCTGACTTGCAAGTAATTGCAAAAACTATTGGACTTTCTAAAACTAGCCAATTAAAAAAATTAGATTTAGTTTATCAAATTTTAGATAGACAAGCAGCTAACCCTTCTTCTACAAAACAAGTTACTGCTCCTACAGAAAAGGCAACAACTGAAAAACCTAAAAGAAAAAGAGTTGTCCAAAAGGTTAAAAATGAAACTAATAAGGAGACTGAAACTAAAAAAGAAGTTATTTCTGATGAAGATACAGCACAAGTAAAAAAGCGTCCTGTTAGAAAAGTTGTAAAAAAAGTAGCTAAAAAAGAGGAAAAACCTGAAGTAGCACAAAATAATACTGAAGATTCTTCTGAAAACAGTAATGCTGATACTAAAAAAAATAAGCCAAGAGTTGTAAAAACGAATTCTAAAGATTCTAAGGAACAGAAACCTGTTCACAAAAATCAACCGAGAAGCAATACACCAAGAAATCCTAATCAGCAAAAAACTAAAAACACTAATCAGCAGAATAAAACGAACAATAGTAGAAGTAATGGAAATAAATCTAGCAATAGATATAGAGATCCAGATTTTGAATTTGATGGTATTATAGAAAGTGAAGGTGTTTTAGAAATGATGCCTGATGGTTATGGTTTTTTACGTTCTTCTGATTATAATTATTTATCATCACCTGATGATATATACGTTTCTCAATCTCAAATTAAATTATTTGGTTTAAAAACTGGTGATACTGTTAGAGGAAATGTGAGACCACCAAAAGAAGGTGAAAAATATTTCCCATTAATTAGAGTATCGAAGATTAATGGTTTAAACCCAAATATTGTTAGAGATCGTGTTTCTTTTGAGCACTTAACGCCATTATTTCCTCAAGAAAAATTTAATTTAGCAGAAAAAGGAAGTTCTTTATCAACAAGAATTATCGATTTATTTTCTCCAATAGGAAAAGGACAAAGAGGAATGATTGTTGCCCAACCAAAAACGGGTAAAACAATGTTATTAAAAGATATTGCTAAAGCAATTGCACAAAATCATCCAGAAGTTTATCAAATTGTTTTATTAATTGACGAACGACCTGAAGAGGTTACAGACATGCAAAGAAGTGTTCGTGGAGAAGTTGTAGCATCTACTTTTGATGAACCAGCAGATAAACACGTTCGTGTTGCAAATATTGTTTTAGAAAAAGCAAAACGTTTGGTAGAATGTGGACATGATGTAGTAATTCTTTTAGATTCTATTACACGTTTGGCAAGAGCATATAACACTGTTGCACCTGCCTCTGGAAAAATACTTTCTGGTGGTATAGATGCAAATGCTTTACACAAGCCAAAACGTTTTTTTGGTGCTGCAAGAAATATTGAAAATGGTGGTTCTTTAACCATTATTGCAACTGCACTTACTGAAACTGGTTCTAAAATGGACGAAGTTATTTTCGAAGAATTTAAAGGAACAGGAAACATGGAATTACAGTTAGATAGAAATATTTCTAACAGACGTATTTACCCAGCAATCGATTTAATTAAATCTTCTACAAGAAGAGATGATTTATTATTAGATGAAAAAACAGTGCAAAGAATGTGGATTTTAAGAAAATATCTTGCAGATATGAATCCTATTGAAGCAATGGAATTTATCAACGATAAAATAAAATTCTCTAAAAACAATGAGGAATTTTTAATTTCTATGAAAGGATAATCATCATTATAAAATTAAAAACAACTATTTTATAAAGCCTTTTTGAGAAATCAAAAAGGCTTTTTTTTATAAAGAATAAATATCCTTTTCACTATTTTCATTATCAAATATGATTTCATTAAAAAATAACTTCAAATATTATTTATAGTTGACATGATAATTTTATTATTGTTAGATTGAGTGAAATCATAATCTAACTCTAGCTTATCAATAGTTTTGGACTACAATCGAACAGACAAATTTCTAATATTTAAAAAACTTGATAACCGTTTATTTTTAATTATTTCTTCATAAACATTAAGCTACACATCTCTAATTATTTTATTTTGAGATTTAAAATTTATTATTTTACTCTTTATTAAAATTACTAATAGTAGATTTACTTTAAATAAAATCATGCGCTCTAAACTCCGAACTGTTTACTAAATTCTTTAAAAATATATAAATTTACGTTTTAGAAGCTTTAAATGATTTGAGTACATAAACTGTGTTAAAATAAATCTTATCCAATTTATAATGTCACTTTTATATATATGAATATAAAATAATAAGCACAAAAAAAAATCCGTTCAAAAAATGAACGGATTTTATAAGTCTGAAAATATAGATTCTTAATTTGTGTACATTAAAGCTCTATTATCTTCTATATCTGATGATTTTTTAATTGCTTCATACATTTTAAAAGTAGAACTTTTTCTACTTTCTGCAATTCTTTTTCTATTTGCATCATAGTTTGGTAATGCTGTTGGCATTTCTTTATTCGTTACTTTAAAAGCAAAAACACCTTTACTACCTTCAACTGAATTGTATATTTTATTGATTTCTGCATTATACATAGCACCAACGATACTTGGCTCTACTCCAACTCCAGAAAGTGTTGGGCTTTTTAAAGTGATGTTATTTGCTGTTCTGACATTTGTATTATTAGCTTTTGCAATTTCTGCTAAATCTGAACCATTTAATTTATCTTTAAGCATTGCTGCTTTCTTTTCGTTTGTTAAAATAGGTCTTACTGTACTTGTTGCTTTTTCAACAGACATTAAACCTTTTTCTTCTGAACCTGTAACAAAAGCTACTACATAACTACCTTCTAAATCGAAACGTTTAAAATCGTTTACATTGGTATCACTACTAAATGCCCAACTAACTATTTGTCTTTGATTTCCAATACCAGGAACGTTTTCGTCTAAAGATTTTAAGCCTACTGCAGGTCTTGGTATGTAGCTTTTAGCAGAAGCAACATCGAAAAATTTATTTTCTTTAGAAACTGCCAAAGCAAACTCTTCTGCTGTTCTAAACATTTCATTTTCTGTAGCTTCAGAAGGAGTAATTGTAGTACTAAAAGTTGCTAATTTCAAAACTTTTTGACTGTTCTTTTGATCATCAATCTTAATAATATGAAAACCAAATGGTGTTTTTACAACATCTATATCTCCCTTTTTTCCTGTAAAAGTATAATCTCTAAAAGCAGGAGTCATTCTACTATAATTAAACCAATCTAAATCTCCTTCTTTTTCTGCAGAACCTGTATCCGATGAAAACTCTTTAGCTAATTCTCCAAATTTATTAGAACTCCTTTTTACAATATTTAATAAACTATCAGCTAATTTCTTTGCATCTTCTTCTGTTCTAGTAACATCTGGTGCTACTCTTTGAGAACCCACAAAAGGAATTAATATATGACTTGCTCTTACAGAATCTGGCATTTGTGCAACTTCTAAAACTTTAGAAATTTTAAAAGCATTTTTATCTTTGTAAGGTCCAACTACATCTCCTTCATTACCTTCAAATAATTGAGTTGCAATTTCTTGATTTACTGAACTTTTAAATTGAAAATTAGGATTTAAATTTGAATCAGAATTATTTTCTGATAAAAATATAGCGTCGTTTTCTGAAGCTTTAAAATCTTCAATTAAAGTTGACAAATTATTTTTTATAGCTTGTTCATCTTCAGCAGATGCAGTAATATTAAATTGAACATAAGAGATATCTCTTGAAGCTTCAACTTTAAATTGCTCTGCATTTTCTTTGATATATGCTTCAACTTCAGATTTTTTAATTTTAACTAAACTATCTGCAATAGATGTGTAAGGCACATATACAAATTGAGCATTTAGTTTTACGTTATCAATCAGATAAGCTGTTTCGCCTTCTTTTAAAGAAGCTCCTAAACCTGCAGTTACTAAATTATTGTAAGTGTTTCTTTCTGAATTATCTCTAATTTGGTTCATGTAAGAAGACCATTGAGACCATAATGCTGTTTTATTCTCTTTTTCAGTAGCTAAAAATTGTTTAAATTTAGCTTCATCAAATAAACCTGCTTCATTTTGGTATTCAGGACTGTCTTGCACAAATTGTGCGTTTACAACTTCATTCCAAATATCTGCTTCACCAATAGTTATACCAGCTTCTTCTAATTGATTTTTGTATATTTTTTTTCTTACAATATTATCCCAAACTGTTTTTGCAGCTTGCATTTCAGATATTCTTCCACCTGATTGTTGCTTGTAAGCTTCTAATTCGTTTGCAAATTCTTGTCTAGAAATAGCTTCGCCATTTATCTCACCAATTTCATTTACCTTGCTAGAATCGAAAAAATCTCCAAGTGTTGATGGATCTAATACAAACGCAAAAAGTGCTAATCCAATAATTATAATTAAGAACATTGAACGTTCTCTAATTTTTGATAAAACTGCCATACTAATTTTAATTTAATTTCAGTTGGCGAATATACGATTTTTGGTTTTAATATTGCAACCCATTTTTCACTTATTAGAAGCGAGTTAGGTACATTTTATTTCATTAAAAAAAAGGGTGTCTTTTTTAATCTTCTTGATTGGATATTTTAAGAGAAACCTCATCAATTTTGGCACCACTCATTTTTAAGATTTTAATTTCGAAGGATTCTAAATCTATCAATTCTTTTTCTTCAGGAATATTTTCTGTGTGCTCAATTATAAAGCCTCCTAAAGTTTCATAAGCTTCTGATTTTGGAATATTTAAATCGTATTCTTCGTTTAAATAATCTATTTCTAGTCTTGCAGAAAAATTAAATTTAGATTCACTAATTTTCTCTTCTAAAAACTCTTGAGAATCGTGCTCATCCTCTATTTCTCCAAATAATTCTTCTACAATATCTTCAACAGTAATCATCCCAGAAGTTCCTCCATATTCATCAATAACAACGGCTACACTTTTGCGTTTTTTCATCAACGAATTTAAAATATCGTTAATCATCATAGATTCTGGCACAAATTCTAAAGGCAATAAAATAGATTTTATAGTCTTTGGTTTTTTAAACAATTCAAAAGCATTTACATACCCAACAACATCATCTAAAGATGTTTTATAAACCAAAATTTTCGATAAACCTGTATTGATAAACGTGTTTTTTAAATTGGTAACAGTTTCGTGCATTTCTACAGATACGATTTCTGTTCTTGGCACCATAACTTCTCTTGCTTTTACATTTTGAAACTCTAAAGCGTTCTGGAAAATTTGGATTTCGGAATCCATTTCATCATCATCATTATTAGAATCTAATTGTTCATTAATATAAATACCTAATTCCTCTTACTAAACTCAGTTTGTTGTTCATCTGCATTCGTCTTAAAAAAAACAAGCAGAAAAAAATCGGAAATTACAGTAATAAATTCTGAGAAAAAATGAAAAATATAATAGAATATATAAGCAGGAACTGCAAGGAGTTTTAAAACTTCGTTTGCATAAATTCTAAAAATTGCTTTTGGTAAAAATTCTGCAGTTACCAAAATTACAATAGTAGAAATTATTGTTTGAATCAATAAAATAGAAAACTCATTAAAGGTTTCGATTGGCAAAAACCTAATGAGAATTTCACCCATATAATAACTATAAATCACTAAAGAAATATTATTACCAACCAACATCGTTGTAATAAATTTTGATGATTTTTGGGTAATTGTTGTTAGAATCTTAGGGATAAAGCCTTCCCTTTTTTTCTCTAACTCAATATGCATTTTATTGGCAGAAACAAAGGCAATTTCCATACCTGAAAAAAATGCAGATAGTAGAATTGAAATAATTACAATAATGAGTTCAACCTCCATTATATAGATAAATTATTGCTTTTTTTGATTGTTTTGTTCATTTCTCTTTTCAACTTTTTTTCTAAAATGTCTTTTAAAGAAAAATACTAATGTAATTAAAACTCCGAAAATAAGGAAGAAATAAGCTCTATTTCTATCTACATTCCATTGCACAAAAGTTTCTACCAAACAAATAAATGCAATCATTAAATATCCATACTGAAAAAATTTCCAAATTCTATTCATAATTTAATCTTCTTTAGTTTCTAATTTCCCTGTTGTTTTTTTTGCAAGATGTTTCGACAAATCATCTTTAGATTCAAAACCAATACCAAAGATAGTATCATTTTCTTTTGTTAGCTTAAAGGCTTTTTCTGATACAAAATATTTAGTTTTTTCATCCCAAAATAATTGTTCTGTTTCTAATCGAGATTTATCTGTATGATTGATAACAATTACATTGCCTTTAATTTCCGATATCGATGTTTTTGCATAAGAAATCGCATAATTACCAGTAATAGTAATGGAATCTTTTCCTTTATTCTCAAAATTAATAATTTTTACTCCCAAAGGAAACACATTATAAGGATGTTGTTCTCTATTACTAAAATCTAACATTTTAGGAGTTATCAATTTAGAAGTAATTCTACCAGAATCTTTATATACATGATACGCATCTTTAGAGGTACCAACTGGTAAATTTTTATCAGCCAAAAAATCTCTTGCTTTTTGCGTATTATTTGTACATGCAAAAAGCATTGCTATTACAAATAGAACAGCAATGCTTTTTGTTATTATAGAATATGTTTTATTAATATTAATCACTAGATGCTATTGTTACAGTTTCTCCTATCCAACATTTAATTGTGTGCGATTGCCCAATTGTTTTACTAGCTGTAAAAATAACCTTTTTAGTTGGTAAACTTCCTTTATAAGATGCAATATATCTGGAAGCTAAAGAATAAATACTTGGATCTACAGAAGCTGCTTTTTGCGCTTGTCTTAATGCTGCTGCATATACCATTCTTTTTTCAAATTCGTCATCTCCACAGCTATTTGCGCTAGATGCGTACAATCTACCAATTAATAAATAAGCTTTTCCTGAATTTGGATTATATTTTAAAGCTTCTCTTGCTAAACTTCTAGCAGCAGATAGTTGACCTCTAGATTGTGCAGCTTGTGCAAACTTTAATTTATAATTTGCTTTCTTAAAAGGATCTGTTTCTAAATCGAAAGACTTTTGTCTCATTTCAGTAGCCCCTTTAGAATCTCCATTATTCTCTAAAACATTTGCTAAAAAAGCATACGCTTCTGGTGATGGAGATGCTTCTGCATACGCTTTTGCTAATTCAGCATATAAAGGATCATCTTGGCATTCTTTGTAAAACATTCTAGATACCGCTCTTTTTAACCACGTTACGTTACCTCTATTTTCGTCGAAATCTCTTCTATATAAAGGAATTAAACGCTCACAAGTTGCTAATTCAGAAATCATATTATCTAAACCACCTTCAATTTGTCCTAAAGCTTTAGAGTTTATAGTATATGCATTTAAATTGCTTTTTTCTCTTTTATCCAAAACTCTTGTAGAATCTGAAAGCTCTAAAATTTTCTTTGCATATCCATCTAATTTTTCTCCAACAGATTCTACAACATCATCATAAGTATCAAAAACTAATTGAGGATTTGTATCTTTATTTCTATCAGTAACTCCTTGAAAATAAATATATAAATTCTTTACACCCATTCTTGTTGGATCTAACTTATATGCTTTATCTAAAAGATTAAAAATCTCATCATCAGTACCTAATTTATTTGCTAATAAATATTCAGCATAATCACTATGTACTTTTGCAGGATCTACGTCAGGAAAATATTGTAATCTTTGCTCAAAAACTTTTTTTACTAATGCAGGATCTTTTTTAAAATTTTCTGCTAAGTTAGATCCTAATTTGTAAATATTAACCGATAAATCTTTACAATTATCCATTAAATACACCCAATTTGTATAGGCATCTTCATATTTTTTTGATTGATAATCTCCCTTAAACAAATTGTATTTTATAATACATTCTCTGTTTGCATCATCTTGTGCGTTGGTCTTTGCAGATACAAAAAATATAGTTACTGCTAATAAAAACGTAATTTTCTTCATTTTGATAGTTTTTGTTAATCTATTTTTCTTTTAATGAACCAGTTTGTATCCGTCAAAGATAAACTTAATCTAAAATTAAAATAATTTTCTTGAATCAAATTATTTTCAATGGTTCCTCTTTTACCAAATTCAAATCCCATATTTACTGTGGATAATCTCTTTAGTGGTAAACCTAAACCAAAAGATATGCCAAAGTCGTTTATTTCTGTAAAATTCGAGTTATTTCCTGATCCATCAACCAATAAACCAGTATTTTCATAACGCACACCAGCTCTATAAGTTACTCTTTCCCAATAACTTGATATAGAATTAACTTTAGGCAAATAAAAACCTCCTAAAGAAATTCTATTTGATTTTCCATACCTATAAGCACCAGTTGTGTTTGTTAACAAATCTGTAGAACCTATTGCATTTTGAGTTTCGTATTCAACACCTGCATACCATTTGTCGAATTTTCCAAGACCAACTCCAAAATTAGATTTTAATGGCAGATTAAACTCGCCATTAATTAAAGTTGATGAAAGCGTATCTCTAGGACTTTCTGAACCAGCGTTTGTGAATCTAAATGAATATAAATAATCATTACCTTCTACTTCTAGACTATTGCCAAGCTTTGCTGTTGCACCAGCAGTCAGCATCAATTTATTTTTTAATTCTTTTTGATATTGTGCTCCAAATTTCACAGAGGTACCTCTTAAATTAATAACCTCATTATATTTAGTAGCTAGAGTAGCATTAGCTCTTTGATTTATAATAGTATTTTCTATATCTCCAAAACTAAAATCGGCCTCTATACCTAAAGATAAACCTTTGTAAACTTTAATTCCAAAACTACCATACAACCTATTAATACCTCCATTTCCTGTATAAGAAGATGCTTCTGTAATAATATCATTTACTACTATTGTATTGGACAAAGAATAACCAACAGCAGAAACTGGTTGCAAACCAAATGAAAGACCTGCATTTTTACCAACAGGAAAAGCCAAAGCTACATAAGACAAACTTGTAGAAACACTATTTTGTTCTGTAGTTCCACTTTTAACTGTTAAATCGCTATTCAACAAACCAAAAGCGTATGTTGTATATCTTAAATCTGCAAAAGCTGCAGGGTTTGTAAAATTTAAATATTTGTAATGATTGAATGCTACACCAATACCACCCATGGAGTTTTGCTCTACAGTTCTTGGGCTAAATTGATCTCCAATTCCAAAGTAAGAATAAGGAGAAGAACTGGTTCTTTGTGCTATAAAATTTACAGAATTTAATAGTAAAACAATTACTACGATAGTTCTTATCATTTGCTTTTGTTAAAAATCAATATTTCATTTAATCCTTCTAGGAGAAAATTTTGATTGGCAAATATGCTACTTTTTAATTGTTTTGACAAGAAATTTGTATCACCTCCTGTTAAAACAACTGTTAAATCTAAAAATTTTTTATTGTATTGCTTTATTACACCATCAATTTCTTGAATTACCCCATTAACAACGCCAGAATTTATACTTTCTTTAGTACTATTCCCAACAAAATTTTTAGGTTTATTAATTGGTAATAACGGAAGTTTGGAGGTAAATTTATGAAGCGATTTGTACCTCATTGCTACTCCAGGAGAAATTGCTCCTCCTAAATATTCTCCATTTTTCGTTAAAAAATCGAAAGTTATACAAGTTCCTGCATCAATAATTAACACATTTTTCTTCGGATATTTTATAAAAGCACCAAAAACCAATGCAATTCTATCTACACCTAAAGTAGTTGGAGTTGCATATAAATTCTCAAAAGGAATTTTAAGTTTCGACGAAACAAACATAATTTCAACTAAACTTTGTAGTTTTTCTATTTTTTTTGGTGATAAAAGTGCTACACTCGATGCAATTGCAGTAGTAATATTATAATTATTAATTATTTTTTTTATTTCTGATAAAATTTTTGCTTTATCAAAAACAACGAAATCAACAATTGTATCTTCCTCAAAAACAGCAGCTTTTACTCTTGTGTTACCAACATCAATAATTAAATTCATTTTCTTTTTTTAGTAATTTCAAAAATACAATGATTTTTTTTTAATTTTCTTTAGGAGATGTCAAAAAACATATTATATTTGCATCCGCTAAGGCAATGGTACCTTAGCTCAGTTGGTAGAGCAAAGGACTGAAAATCCTTGTGTCCCTGGTTCGATTCCTGGAGGTACCACTTAAAACCCGAACAATTTTTGTTCGGGTTT
>Ga0115565_10003779_pt1 | contig 10611 bp, 10 predicted proteins | sample COGITO_mtgs_1105_FD_87199 | JGI IMG/M metagenome (GOLD analysis project Ga0115565, IMG submission 87199) | Pelagic marine microbial communities from North Sea - COGITO_mtgs_110530 | ecosystem: Environmental > Aquatic > Marine > Epipelagic | place: Germany:Helgoland, sampling site Kabeltonne... | reverse complement strand
CATTATGATAGATAGAAAGGTAGGTGCAAATTCTAATATGATAGATTGCCTTGCTGCAAACCCAATGAGTGATTTGGGAATAAGTGGGTTGTTCAGGTTTAAGGCCGTTTGTATAGCAACCACACCTCCTACAAAAAAGGATATAAAAGCTATAATACCCATAGACCCTACGATAAGGTCGTTAATCTCTTTAAATATCAATGATCGTAACACCTTACCCTTTGTCATACGACCAAAGGTGAGCTTAATCATTATAAAATATTTACCTATTTCTTCTAAGTAAGTCATTACTTTAATTATGGGGCTAAAATACAATATTACAAGATGGCACTTTTCGTTTTCAGCACTTAATGTGAATGCTATCGCGCTAAAGTGAGTGCTTTAATCTTATGATAGATTTCTGTGTTCTCAAAAATTCCTCTAAATTTTCCAGAACCTGGTCCATAAGCAAAAACAGGTACCATGGTCGCACTATGACCTCCAGTAGAGAATGTTGGGTTTATAGTGTCATAATCACTACCTCCATTTTCATTAGAAGTTGATGCTAACGTAAACCCACCAGTTTCGTGGTCTGCTGTTACAATCACTAACGTTTCTCCGTCTTTTTCAGCAAAGTCTAACACTTGACCTAAAACGTCGTCAAAGTCTAGAAGTTCTCCTATAAGGTAATCTGCATCATTATTATGACCGCCCCAATCTACTTGAGAACCTTCTACCATAAGAAAAAAACCATCTTTATCCTGTTTTAAATGCTTTATGCCCAGCGCAGTTGCTCGACCTAAGAAATCTCCACGACCGTCTATCATACGTGGCATACCTTTATCTGCTAGTAGGAATCCATAATTTTTAGATGATAATACTGTTGCGTTAGCACGTAAAGTGGTGTCTATTTTAAAATTTCTAGCCTGTAATTCTTGTACTAAGTTACGGCCGTCTTTACGGGCAATAAAATGGTCTAAACCACCGCCTGCAAAAAAGTTTACTTTTCCGTTTAAGAACCCTAGGGCTATCTCATCTTCCTTTTTACGGTAATCTACATGGGCATAAAAACTACCAGGTGTAGCGTGGGTAATAGTAGATGTTGCAATAACTCCTGTAGAGAAGTTAGCATCGTGTAGCTCTTCTAAAATAGTACTTACCGGGTTTTTAAATGTATCTACTCCTATGGCTCCGTTGTAGGTTTTAACACCAGCGGCATATGCCGTGGCACTAGCAGCACTGTCAGTAATTAAGTTGTCTGAGGCAGAGGTTTTAATAAGTCCAATATCATTAAAACGCTCGTAGTTTAATTGTTTTTTTCCATAATATAGTCCAGATGATATCTGACTAAGACCTGTACCATCTGCGATCATTAAGATTACATTCTTGGGTTTTTTAGCCTTTATTTTTTTGGGAGTAACAATTTTAACGGGAATTACTTCTTGGGTTGTATTGCACGAAATACACGTGAAAATAAAACTGGCAAAAGCTATTGCAATAAATGTGCGCATAGAATAGAATTAGGTAAGCAAAAATAAAGATAATCTAACTACGGTTAGGCGTTACCTTCGTTAAGAAAATGGCAATAATTTACGCTTTATTCCTATCCATCTCAGGTTTCTAATAAACAATCCCTCTTTTTTTGTAACGAGATAAGGTTCTTTTGTGCGATGTGCGTGTAAATAAGCCTTTAGATATTTAAAAAAATACATAGGCTTTTTCTTAGCTAGAGCTAATTTTAATGATGCGATTGCGGTTAAAAAAAGACCGTAACGCAGCCTATAAAAAGCAACACCTTGCTTAGCAATAGCAGCTGCATTGTAAGTAGCTCCAGTAGGTTTTAAGTGTTTCACGTGCAGTGATGGGTCGGTTATAATCGACCAGCCGTGATATTGTGCCAGTAATTCATCTACGGTATCCCATCCCATAGCTGTTTTTAATCCTCCTATCGCTGTAAAACAGGATTTTCTATACGCTTTTAAGGCTCCACGTATGTGATCTTTATTAGTAAGATTTTCAAGCTGCCACGTGCCATCTTTATGGATATAGCAAAACCCACCGACCATTCCTACCTTTGAATTTTGGGTAAATGCGCTTATGATTTTTTCTAGATAGTCACTTGGAAAAATTAAATCTGCATCAAATTTACAAATGATATCATAGTTCTCGTCTAGTGTTTGTAAACCCTCATTAAAGGCAGCTATAACTTTACTTCCAGGGGCGTGACCTACAGATGATTTTTTGTGAACTAAGGAGATTTGTTCTGGGTACGCTTTCGCGAAAGCGTGTATAATCTCCCTCGAGTTATCTGTGCTATTATCATCTACCACGACAATTTGTTTTGCTTGGACTGTCTGTGCCAGTAGCGATTCTAAGGTGCCTTTTATAAAAGCAGCTTCGTTATAACAAGGTATGACGATATAAACGTTCACGATTTTCGGGTTGCGTGAACGAGGTAATACCGTGGTGTCCAAAGTCGAAGTAAAGGTCTGAGGCCTATTTTTTTTACAGGATGTGTAAACTTTTCGCGGTGTTCTATATGCCAGCCCGCTTTTTCTAGTAACCAATCAAATTGCCAGTCTTCAAACTCGTGATAATGCATGTCCCACTGATCTGTTTTACTGCGATACGCTTTAGCAAACCAAAGTTTAAGTGGCACACTGCAAACAAGCGTATCTGCTTGAATGTCTTTTAAAACGGTATAAGGAGACAATAAGTGTTCAAAAATTTCAAAGGCTGTAACGAGATCTGTTTTGGTGTTTTTAAGCTGGGTAGTGTCATTATCTAGATCTTGACCAGAGGTGTTTGTTACTTCATATCCCTGCGCTTCCATAAAAGGTACAAAAGGATTGCGCACGCCTAGATCTAAAATGGTCTTTTTAGTGTCAGAAGGTGCCACTTTTTTAAGAAAAGTGATTGTTTTTTGAAAACGTTTATTGGGAAATGTTTTTTCGTACACGTTACCTGATCTAATCTATGATTACATTATTATAGTATGAAACCATATGTTTTTTAAAAAGTCTCCTAGTACTGATATACGATGGCATTTATATTCATCCCAGCACCTACACTCGCAAACATCACAAGGTCTCCTTTAGACACTTCCTGATCTTTTACAGCACCAGAGCGCACAAGGTCTAATAAGGTGGGAACTGTAGCTACAGAACTGTTTCCTAGCATATGTATGCTCATAGGCATTACGCCTTCTGGCATCTCTACATCGTAAAGCTTGTAAAAACGCTGGCAAATCGCTTCATCCATCTTTTCGTTTGCTTGATGAATAAAGATTTTCTTAAGTTCAGAAATGTCACGTCCTGTATTATCGAGACATTCTTTCATAGCCAGTGGCACATTCGTAAGTGCAAAATTATAAATCTTACGCCCGTACATTTTTATATACACGGTATCATTTTCACGAGCTTCGTTGTATGATTGCCCGTTAAATAAAAAATAGGCTTCGTCGTGACTAAACGTAGCGGTTTCAAATCCTAAGATTCCAGTTTCGCCTGCTACATCTTCTACGATGGTAGCACCAGCACCATCACTATAAATCATACTATCTCTATCGTGCGGATCTATAACTCGAGATAAGGTTTCTGTGCCGATTACAAGACAGCGTTTTGCCATTCCAGCCTTTATAAATGCTTGCGCTTGTATTACACCTTCTATCCAGCCAGGACAGCCAAAAAGGATGTCGTAAGCCACACATTTATGATTTTTAATACGCAAATTATACTTCACCCTAGAAGCAAGACTTGGTACAATATCGCTTTGGGTAGACTTGTGTTTTATATCGCCAAAATTGTGGGCAAGGATAATATAATCTAAGGTTTCAGGATCTATGCCTGCATCATCTATAGCCTTTTGGGCAGCGATCGTGGCAAGGTCAGAGCTAGACTGATTGTCTGTGGCATATCTTCGTTCTTCAATACCAGTGATGGCCTTAAATTTTTCGATAATAACAGCGTTTTCGTTTGCAATAGGAGTTCCGTTTGAGTTCAGAAATTGATGCTCTAAGAAATCGGTATTTGCGGTAACTACATCGGGAATGTAACTCCCAATTCCAGTAATTTTAATGCCCATAGAAAGGATTATAAAGGGGGTTTTTAAACGTATGCAAATGTAGCAAATTCCGTTGGGCTAGCGATTTTTTCGAACTCCTATCTCTTGTTTTTTGCATTTACTGTAGTGGTTGCAGAGATTTGTTGCGTATCTCTCAATGAGATGGGTTGGGGTTGTACAAGCTTTCGCGAAAGCGTAAAAAAAATCCCCAGTAAGGTACCGGGGATTTCATTGTTAAATAATAATCGTTTATGCTTCTTCCATATACTCCTCAATAGGAGCACAAGTACAGATCAAATTACGATCACCATAAGCATCATCTACACGACGCACGGTAGGCCAGAATTTGTTATCTGCTACATAATCTAGTGGGTATGCTGCTTGATCTCTTGTATACGGGAAGTTCCAGTCGTTTGCAGTAAGCATCATCATCGTATGTGGCGCGTTCTTAAGCACATTATTCTCATCATCTTTTGACGCTGCTTCTATCTCCTTTCGAATGCTAATCATTGCATCACAAAAACGGTCGAGTTCAGCTAAGCTTTCACTCTCTGTAGGTTCTATCATCATCGTTCCGGCAACTGGAAATGATACTGTAGGTGCGTGAAAACCGTAATCCATTAATCGCTTAGCAATGTCAGTGACCTCAACACCTCTTTCTTTAAAAGGACGGCAATCTATAATCATTTCGTGCGCTGCACGACCGCGCTCACCGGTATATAGCGTAGCATAATGACCATTAAGACGTTCTTTAATATAGTTTGCATTTAAAATCGCATACTCGGTAGATTTTCTAAGTCCATTTTCTCCAAGCATACAGATGTATGCATATGAAATAAGGCAAGCTAAAGCACTCCCGAAAGGTGCTGCGCTTATCGCTGTAATTGCCTGATCACCACCAGTAGGTATTAACGGATTTGTAGGTAAAAATGGCACTAGTTGCTTATCTACATAATTATGTCCTACTCCCGGACCACCGCCTCCGTGAGGGATAGCAAAGGTCTTATGTAAGTTCAAGTGACACACATCTGCGCCTATGGCACCAGGGTTTGTAATGGCCACTTGCGCGTTCATATTTGCGCCGTCCATATATACCTGACCACCATATTCGTGTATGATCCCTGTAATTTCTTTAATAGCACTTTCATAAACACCGTGTGTAGATGGGTAAGTAACCATTAAAGCAGCAAGATTATCCTTATACTGTACAGCTTTAGCACGTAAGTCGTCTACATCTATATTACCATCTTCGTTTGCTTTTGTTACCACTACTTTCATACCGGCCATCACTGCGCTTGCTGGATTTGTACCGTGAGCCGACGATGGAATTAAGCAAATATCTCTGTGCTCATCACCGCGTGAGCGGTGATATGCGCGTATAACCATAAGTCCTGCATACTCACCTTGAGCGCCAGAATTAGGTTGCAGTGAGGTCCCAGAAAAACCAGTAATCTCAGTAAGCTGATCTTCTAGTTTCTTAAGCATTTCTTGATATCCTTGTGCCTGATCTAAAGGAGCAAAAGGATGTATATTTCCCCACTGAGGATCACTTAAAGGTAGCATTTCTGAAGCAGCGTTGAGCTTCATCGTACACGATCCTAAAGAAATCATAGAGTGATTTAAAGCTAAATCTTTGCGCTCAAGTTTTTTAATATAACGCATTAACGCAGTTTCACTGTGGTAGCTATTAAAAACTTCATTAGTTAAGAAATCAGTATCTCTGGCTACCGAAGCATCAATCACATTAGATTCAAGTAAGGCTTTGATTGTGATTGTCTCTTTGTCTGCCACTTTTGCAAAAATGCTCACGATCGTATTTAGATCAGCTAGGGTAGTGGTCTCGTTTATTGAGATGCTTACTGTTTCTGCATCTGGATAGTAGAAGTTTACGTCATGCGCTTTCGCGAAAGCGTGTACAGCCTCCTTCTTTGCTTTGATCTGAATCGTATCAAAGTACATAGCATTAGACTGGTAAAAGCCTAATTGCTCTAAAGCATCTGTAAGGGTCGCTGTCTTGTTGTGCACTTTTGTGGCAATATCCTTTAGCCCTTCTGGACCGTGATACACACCGTACATTCCTGCCATAACTGCAAGTAGTACTTGCGCTGTACAGATGTTAGATGTTGCTTTGTCTCTTTTTATGTGTTGCTCGCGTGTTTGAAGCGCCATACGCAAAGCGCGGTTGCCATCTGTATCACGAGTTACGCCTATAATACGTCCTGGGATATTACGTTTATACGCTTCTTTAGTTGCAAAATATGCAGCGTGAGGCCCACCATATCCTAACGGAATACCAAAACGTTGCGTAGTACCTACAACGACATCTACACCAAAAGCTCCAGGAGCGCGTAATTTTACAAGGCTCAAAATATCTGCAGCCACTGCAACCTTAATATCTACATTATTTGCTTTCTGAACGAAACCAGCATAATCGTAAACTTGACCTGATTTTCCCGGATATTGAAGTAGTGCGCCAAAAAAGTCTTTTGAGAAGTCAAATTCTTCGTGATTTCCTATAACAAGTTCTATACCCACCGGTGTTGCTCTTGTCTGCAATAAAGAGAGTGTTTGTGGTAAAATTTCTTCTGACACAAAAAACTTAGACACATTCTCTTTTTTCTGAGCACGTTCACGTACAGAAAATAAAAGAGACATCGCCTCTGCAGCCGCTGTAGACTCATCGAGTAAAGAAGCATTTGCAAGCTCCATACCTGTAAGGTCTGTCACCATTGTTTGGTAATTGAGTAGTGCTTCAAGACGACCTTGAGCAATCTCAGCTTGATACGGAGTGTATGCAGTATACCATCCTGGGTTTTCTAGGATATTACGTTGTATTACTGCTGGAGTTGCAGACTGATGATATCCTAGGCCTATATATGATTTACAGACTTTATTTTTTGCAGCAAGGTCTTGGATGTGTTGTGCAAATTCTTGCTCACTCATCGCTTCTTCTAACGTGAGTTTGTCATCTAATAAAATCCCACTAGGAACGGTCTCGAATATAAGTTGATCTACAGAGTCTACACCTATGGTTTTGAGCATGGTATCTAAATCTGAGCGACGTGGTCCTATGTGGCGTAAAGCAAATGAATCTGTATTCATAAGATAGTATTTAAGTTGCCACAAAAATACAATACAAAACAGGGATATCCATAGAATTTAACGTGGGTAGAATGGTACTTTTTAACTAAATACTGAGCTTATTAACACTTGGTGTATTTTTGTTGAGATGACTTTTCTCAAAGATGTATTCCGATTTTATATAAACAGCAGTATAAACGTAAGTTTAGCAGTGGTTTCGCTGGTATGTCTGACCTACTTAAACTTAGACAATGCTGTTAATTACGAGATTTTGTGTTTCGTGTTTTTCAGCACTATAACAGGGTATAATTTTGTGAAGTATGCGGGTATTGCGCAACTGCATCATAGGAGCCTTACCCATCGGTTAAAAATCATACAGGTTTTTAGTATCGTGAGTTTTATAGCAATGCTTTATTTTTTAGCACATTTACCAAGAAGTGTGTGGGGAGTGTTAGTGTTGAGTGTGCTTTTTACATTGTTTTATGCAGTACCACTTAACGTTATCAAAAGTAGGAGTAACAAAAGAAGAACCCTACGAGATATAGCGGGAATAAAGATTTTAATAATAGGGGTGGTCTGGTCGCTCACTACGGTAATCTTACCCGCTATAGCAACGGGTGATTTTATCGTCTGGGATCTTGCAATTTTGAGTTTACAGCGTTTGCTTTGGGTAGTGGTACTAACAATTCCTTTTGAGATACGAGATTTACCGTATGATCGCATTTCACTGGGAACAATACCGCAACGTATGGGAGTGCGTAGAGCCAAGTTGTTAGGTTATTTATTGCTTCTAGTTCAAGTGCTGCTCGTATTTATGAGAGATCAATACGATCAGGAGATTATAGTAGTTGATATAGTGGGCGTATGTATTGCAGGGTTATTTTTATGGAGAGCAACTGTAAGCCAATCTCGATACTACGCTTCCTTTTGGGTAGAAGCTGCACCTATATTCTGGTTAGCTAGTTCTTTAATTCTCTATTAATACGTTCCTGAAGCACTGTTTTCTGCGTAGGTGAGAATTGAGGTGTAGGCTTTCTAAATGCCTTAGTAAGCTTTTGGTTATTTGCCGTGTACTTACGACACGCCCTGCACCATAATAAGTGCCAGTTTAATTTAATTTTTTCTAAAAGGCTCGCCTCTTTGTACTGCGTTTTGTCGCAGGTGTGGTTAGCCTCATCGCAACTCATTTTTATCATTTTAACCAATTTTTTTCCATACAACTCGCCATTGCGGTGCGCGCTCTGTGTATGATTACCCAAAAGTTAGACGACGTAATATTAAATTCATTACAAATCGCTTCTGTATCAAAATCATCTATTGTTCGCATTTTAAAAATCGTACGTTGTTTTTCAGGAAGCGTACTTAAACAACGGTGAATGGCCTCTCCTAGCTCTTCATTTTCAATAACATCTTCGGCAGTTTTATCAGAGGCATCTGCAACACGTTCTTCTAACCAATCGCCTTCACTTTCTTCATCATTATAGGTAATACGAACTTCTGCTTTCCCTTTTTTAGAATTCTGCTTACGATACTGATCTATGATCTTTCGCTTCAAAATAGAAATAAGCCAAGTGCGCTCGCTAGCCTCTCCCTTAAAATTTGCCATAGACTTTAATCCCGCCAGAAAAGTTTCAGAGATAAGATCTTCGGCAAGATCGCGATCATTTATACGAGCGATCGTGTAATTAAAAAGATAGTCAGAATATTTATCTACCCATTTTGTTGGGTCTATTGTGTTTTGAGGCATCGACTTTTTATTGTCAAGAGTTTCAAAAATACCATTTTTTTTGAAAGCATAGTCGTGCTTACGTAGTCTTCATTTCAATCTCAAGATGATTCTTTATCATTTTATTTCGAATCTTTAAAAATGAAGATAGATGTGACCGTAAGAGCGTTCGTTCTATAAGTCTCCCTAATATACCGTAGGGTAGTGAAAAGCGCAGCACATCTTTCATTAACACATAATCATCTATAACTTCAAAAGTATGCTCGTGTGTAAACGTTTTAAAATGCCCTTTTAACATGATATCTGTAAACGATACAGGAGATGACATTGCTGTAATCTTACTTTGATGCGTAAGCCATATGCCAAAATGTTTACCACGCCATGTGACAGTTTCTCCGAGGTTAATTGTACCAGAAGTACACCCAGCTATAGCCGTTTCCTGAGTTTGTGAAACAGATTTTTGATGAAAGTCTATATCTCTTGATAGGTCAAAAACCATCTCGATGGGTGCTTTAATTTTAGTTTCTAAAACAATTGTTGTCATATCAGATCTTTTAAAGCGTCCTCTAGCTTAGGATAATGAAATGTAAACCCTTTCTCACGAAGTACACCTGGATGTACAAACCTACTTTTTAAAACAAGCTCAGCTTCCGTTCCTAGTAAAAAAGTTCCTATAGCGAGCATCCAGCGCATTGCGGGAAGACCTATAGGCATACGCATTGTTTTGCGCAGGGTTTTCATAAAATAAGCATTGCGCACAGGATTAGGAGCTACAATATTTATAGGGCCTGATATGGTATCGTTTGTTATACAAAAATCTATAGCTCTTCTAAGGTCATCTTCGTGCACCCAACTTATCATTTGATTTCCTGCTCCTTGCGTGCCGCCCAAACCAAATTTTGTAATGTTTTTAAGTGGTGTTAGCGCTCCACCATCACGACCCAACACAATCGAGATTCGCATAGCCACTTTACGAGTTTTAGGAGTCTTGCTGCTAAAGAACGATTCTTCCCAAGCTTTAGCTACCTGTTCAGAAAAGGTGTGTGCTGGTGTCTCGCTTTCTTCAGTATTCGGTGTGTCTAATGAGTGACTGTATATTGTTGAGGTAGATGCGTTGAGCCAAACTTTAGGCGGGTTTTTACACTGTAAAACCGCCTCACCTAATACTGATGTGCTTAGTGTGCGAGACTCCATAATCAATGTTTTATTGGTCTCAGTGTACCTGCAGTCTACAGATTTCCCTGTGAGATTTATTAAAACGTCGCTGTTCTCTAAAACCGTTGCCCAATCTCCTAAGTGTTCACCATCCCATTGTAGGATTTTAGGGTTCTTTGTACGCTTTCGCGAAAGCGTATACACATCATATCCCAGTGATTCATAATGTTTCTGAAGACAATTTCCTATAAATCCTGAACCTCCTGCAATGACGATTTTTATAATTTCTCGGGGTTAATAGTGCGTAACATGAACGTAAAATAAAGAGCTAACGGAATGGGTAAAATGAGCCAAAACTCCCAGCCTGGAATAAAACAGCTTAATACAAAGAGTAAAAGCCCACCCATATATAACTGAAAGCGCGTGCTTTTAGGTTTGTAAATAAAGAGGCCCAATCCCATTAAAGCCTGAAAAGCACCAACGATAATTGCAAATAAGGCTGCAATTCCTAAAATTTCAGAATCTATGATCCCACTTAAGCCGATAAGTCCCCAAATTCCTAAAAGGACGTAGTTAATCGTTTTTAAAGTTTTCATTTTAAATATTTT
>Ga0115565_10003774_pt1 | contig 10622 bp, 2 predicted proteins | sample COGITO_mtgs_1105_FD_87199 | JGI IMG/M metagenome (GOLD analysis project Ga0115565, IMG submission 87199) | Pelagic marine microbial communities from North Sea - COGITO_mtgs_110530 | ecosystem: Environmental > Aquatic > Marine > Epipelagic | place: Germany:Helgoland, sampling site Kabeltonne... | reverse complement strand
GTAATAGTTGATTTACCTGAAAATGTCTTTTTGGTTCTGTTGTCAGCTTCTGTAGGATCTTTTAAGGAAGTGATATTTCCTGCACTTGCAGCAAGTAAATTACGTCTTCCTGAACGCATGATAGTACAATCTATATTTCCTGTAAAATCAGAAGGAGTATCACTCAGAACAAAGAATTGGAAACGCTGTGTTTTTCTATCTGCTCCCATATAAATAGCTTTTGCCATTTCACTTCCTGTATCTATAATAAGCTCATCCCCTGGTACAAGTTCGTCTGTCCAAAGTTCATATTTCCAATCTTCTTCTTCTCTACTTTTTGGGATTGGAGCTTCTAAATTGTACATACGTCCACCATCAGCTTCTCTAGCTTCAAGTTCAAACTTTAATCCTATATTTCTGTATGCTGCTCCCATTTCATCATATTGAGTATAAGCAGGAATAGTATAAGAGTAAATCTTATCATCAAAGTTATTATTGACAGAAGTCAGCAAGACACCACCTGTATTAGCATCCCAAAGTAGATTTTGAGTTGTGGAAGTAGAAAGACCATCTGATACTTTTACATAATCTAAAATACCTGAACGGTAAATCACTTTATTTATAGTTACAATATTGACTTCTTGCTCATCAGTAGAAGATGAATAGGATGTAGTAGGAATTGGAATTATAACTGGAGTCCCCTCTACAGATATTAGAGTAACATTGATATTTGTTCCTGCACGAGTTACTTTGGTTTTTGATTTTCTTGAATCTATGAATACATCATATTCTACTCCAACTAATCGTTGTTCTTTCTTTATATTTCCATCTTTCTCTTCTACAAGTACCTCACAGGCATTATCCAAAACTTGATTTTCACCTCGTTGCTTGGTTTTATAAAAATATTGAGAAGAACTAATTGGTTTATCGTATAAAACTTCACCCTTATCATTTTGTCCATAATGATACATAGCTTTTTGCTTTCCATCCATGTTATTTACTTCAACAACAAATCCTTGAGACATACCTGCACTTTGTCTGGTTTTTGTAAATAAAGGAAAAAAGCTATAAGTGGTACTTGGTCTTTGCTCTTGATGATCAACATCTGTTTGAGCAGCTAAAGTAGGAAAATCTTTGGTTGTATAGAATTCATTAATGGTAAGACCTGTGGTGGATACATTGGCAAAATTTCCACCTGTATTAATCTGTTCAATCTTTTTAGCAGTAGCTAAACTTTTAACAGTAACTTTACTATATCCAATTTTAGCTCCTGGATAATACCCTTCATTGACAGGGTATTCTACATAAAATTCATATCCTGTAAGTCCCATAGCTGATTTACCTGGAATATCTTTGATATATTTCTCGGCATAACGAAGAGCATTTTCATCTCCTCCCACTAATGGCTCATAAGAGGCTACACCTGAACTAATTGTTTTGCCTTCTTCTTGAGTTGTATAGTCATATACTTGTCCATATTTAGACTGTTCATTGTAAGGAATTCCTGTTCCATCCCAAAATTCTACAGACTTAACACGATAACCACCACCATATTTATATCCTTTTGTATTATTCAGACGAATATAACTATATTGACGTTCAATTTTTCTACCCCAATCACTATCATTAGCAATATCATAATAATGCCCTCTAACTTCACGTAGTGCTTGAAAAGTAGAAATAAATTTAGTAAGCTGATTCCAATCTGGATCATCTACACTATCATCCATTTCATTGTTTGTGAGTAACAGTCTAGAATGTTCTGTTTTGAGTTTAATCCAAGCAGCAACTGTTAATGGGTTATAGGAATTACCTTTTGTATCTTTAGCAGGTTTCAAGGTAATGTATCCATAATTGCCATCTTGGGTAATTCCTCTAGTATAAACGCCTTCTTCTATTTTAGGTTTTATATCTAAATAAGCACTCATATCTTCAAAATCCTTATCTTCTCTTAAACCAATTAAGGTTTTGACATACACTTGTTCACGCCCATCCAAGTAACGATTTACAACTTTGGTAGCCTCTTCCTCTGTTAATCCTGTTTGAACATCATCATCTTGTAGTCTAAAGTAGATTCTAAGTTGATTATCTGATAAATTTTCTCTATCTCCTCCAGAAAAGGGAGTAGCTCCAACACTAAACTGATACATCTGCATAGCCTTCTTATTTTGTACATAGGCATAATCATCTGATTCATACTCAATTTTCATGCGACTACCTGTAGGCATTTTGATTTCCTTCAAGTTCCAAGCAGATACATTTTTAGTACGCTCTAGTTCTCCTAAATTTTGATCTACATAAGGAAAAGATGCATGTGTTTTGTGTTTGTTTTGTTCACTATCGTCTCTAGGCGCAAATACTCCCCATCTATCTTGACTACTCTGTATTATTTGTGATGTTGTTGGGTCTATATTAGAATAATCTGCATTGTAATACTCAAATTCATAAGGACTGAGTACGCCTCTTGTAATACCTTGGTATGTAAACCATACTTTTTTTAACGTCAGTTTTCCTCTTCTATCACCTTGAAAATCAGTTCCTCCATTAGTGGTATTTTTACAAAGTTCATATTTATAATCAAAATGTACTTCTTTAATGGGCTTTCCACTATCTTTTTCATACTCTGCTCTAGTAAACAAAGCTATTCTTTCCAATCTTTTGAGTTTTTCTCCTGTGACACTTTTCCCATCCTCTCTATCAAAAGTATAAAAAATAGCTACATGAGATTTAGTTTCTACTTTCTTAACATAAAAAATATCTTTCTTTCCAGAAGCATAGCTTGCTTTGTCATCTATATTTGTATTTCGTAATCCTTCTGTAAAATTCATTCCTTTATATGGAGAACGCCATTCATAATCTTGATGTACTCGTTCATAGCCAAATTTAACCCAATATCCTAAATCATTTTTTGATACTCCTCTGCCTTCATTATCATTATAATCTACATCAATGTAATCTGTGCCAAGAATAGAAGTGAGCAGGTAAGCATAAGGGTAAGCAGGAGTAGTCGTTTCATTCAAATACTCTTCTGTTTCATCCGTACCACCAAAATTAGGAACTTTAGATAGATGAGAACCATCTTGATCGTTACCCACTTGATATTTACTAGATTTTACAATTTCCTTCTGTTCACGATTATAGGCAGGTAAACCATACACATAGCGACTTCCTCCAGCATTAGTACAAACAAAACCAGCTAGATGATGATCTTTCAAATGAAGTTCTGGATGCTCTCCTGTATAGCTTCTAGAGAAAGATGTCCAATTATCACTAGTACTCTCTTTGTACTTTACTGCAAACTCTGGTAAATGAACAGCTTGTTCATTTGTAACTTCTTGAATAAGAGTATTTCTACTATCACGTCCTTGATTAAAATAAGGATCTAATACAGCATCTTTTTTAGTAATCACTGTATTGGTCATAGTAGCAGTTGCTAAACTGGAGATACTTGAATTTTCTCCTGTTATATCTGATTCTACTTGTGAATAAGTAATTTGATCTCCTTTAGTACTGCCATTCTTATTTAACTCAAAGCGAACAGGCAAATGATTACCAATTTTCTCTAAACTATTAATAGGCTTAATACTTGCTTCTCCTTGAAATTTGTAATAGAGTGGCTCATGTAAACTTCCCTTTTGTTTGGATTTAAAACCATACTTACCTATCTGATTATCTCTACTAGAAACAGTAGAACCTCCTGTATATTCTAAATTAACTCCTATATGATAATCTGTACTAGGAGTAGGTAATGTAACATCTACACCTGCTTCTCCACTTCTAGTAATAGACCTAGTATAATTGTCACCTAAAACACCTACTTCTCCACGATAAGGTCTAAACATTCCTGAAATTCCTTGACCTGTAACCATATATGTATCATAGGTGAAATTGGGAGTAGGAAGTGTTTTGGTTTCTTTGTCTATAATCTTATCACGTTCCCTATTAATATCCATCAACCCTTTTTTATCATCAGAGTGATTATATCCATAAGCAGGATTTTTAATTAAATTATCTATATCATGATGTATATTTTGACTAGTAACATTACCAGATACATTAAAACCTCCTACATAAATTCCTTTAGGTGGTAATCCTACTTTAGCTAGAAAAGATATTGAACTGACCAAAGTGGGAGTAGCAATAGAAGGCATATAACCACTATTAGTAAAACTTAATGCTTGATTATTATTTATATTCAGAGTATGCTTTCCAGAACTTATTGCAAGACCTTCAGATAATAAGCCTTGCCTAGAGTTTTTTTGTGAACCATAACTTAATCCAATTCCTGACTTTATAACTGAGCTAATTAAACCACTTCCCAATGCATTACCCGTTATACTTAAACCAAAATTATTTGATGTTGTAGTACCACCCTCAGAATCAATACCCAAGCTATGTTTTCCACCCAGTTCTGATTTCAGTATATCCATTCCATAAGAGAAATTAGGAGTAAAAGCATATCCCATGCCTGTATAGTTATTATACCTAATAGAAAGTGAAATCCCTGCTGAAGCATTGAGTCCAGTCACAGGTGTACCTTTAAACATCTTTTTTATTTTATTGACTTTGTCTTGCTCAAATCCAAATAACTCTAAGGCTATACTAGCTCCTGGACTAAATGACACTGTAGTATTTGGTTTTCTCTCTATTTTTTGTTCTATCACATCTCCTTTAAACTCATCAGGTAGTCCACGCATCTGGCGATTGATAGCTCCTGGGGTTAAGTTCCAGCCTAAACCTACCCAACTTGCCTCTTCTTCTACACCTACACCTGCTTGATAAGTAAGATTAAAAGGATAACCTCCATCAGGTCCTGGCAATTCAAATAAAGGAATATTATATGAAAAATCTCCTGAGAATAAATCTACGCTATTATTAGCTCCTACAGGTGCAAACTGAACATGTTCAGGCTGTGAAGGCCCTGAGGTAAGGGCATAACTTACAGCAGGAAAAAAAATCTCTACAACAAGATTGATTACCGTAAATAAAGCCATGAAACGTTGTATTTTCTTTCTCATACTAATTTTTTGTCTATGGATTGACCTTTAATTATTCTACTAAAGGTAGTTTGCTTAAATCAAAAGTAAATTTTACAGGACCTGTTTGTAAAGGTTCTGGGTTAATAACTAATTTGATAGGAGAGGATTTTGAATTTTCAAGCTCAAAACCAACTATGAAATAGAATTCTCCTAACTTTCCGTGAGACTGCTCATAATGAAACAATTTACACGGATATTTTTTATTATCTTTTTCTATATAAATGTCCTTCTCAAAAGAGAAAGAAAAATAACTATAGTTTTCAGCAGAAACTGCTGCTGCTAATTCTCTGTTTTTATCATCAGCAAGTATGTGAATATAAAAAACATGAGCAACAGGATTTTCTACATTGTCTTTAATTGCTTGATAGGTACTATCTGCATATTGAATATCTAGCATAATGGTATTAATACTACGTTGCTGATGAAATTCATTTTCACTATTTTGTAACCAACTTATATATTCCTGTTTATCAACAGAATTACAAGCACTCAGTCCAAAAACTAGCAAACAAAACAGCAATAGAATATTATTGATCTTCATATTTCTCATTTACGTATTCAATAATTTCATCTGTAATATCTAAATCTTCACGAGCATACATCATAGAACCACTTCCTGTTGCACCTTGAATAAAGTCATAGCCATTTGCTTTACCATATTCTTGTACATAAGAATTTAACTGATTCCATATTTGAGTACTATATTTTAGAGCCATTTCCTCTTCTTCTTGTTCGATACGAAGAGCTTGTTGTCTATAATAAAGTTCTGTTTGCTCATCTTTAACCAATAAACGAATAGAATCTAATCGCATCTTATTCGCCGATTTTAAATTCAAAAGTTGAGCTTCTAGTTCTTTCTTAGCTTTAAAGCTCTCATATACTTTATAATTTTCTATGTAAGCCTGTTTTTTTGGGACTTTCCATAAAATAATTATAAAACAAAAGATAATACTTAAAACTACACTAAGCAAAACTGTAATACTATTTTTATTCATTTTATCTAGTCTTAAATATATTGTGAATTTTTGGAAGTAAATTACGAATAGAAAAACGAACATTGATTTTGTACCCTTTCTTTTCAGAAGCAACAGGGGGGGCAATACGCTCATTTTCAGAACATTCTGGTCTTTCTTCAATACCGACCGTATCTGTTTCTACTTCATTTCCCCAATCGTCAATAACTAGAGCTTTTAACATAGCATTTCCTTCCATGTCTATAAACTCAATTGGAAAATTGACAGAGGTATTAGCTACTGAACCAGTAAGATCATTATTGTCTGTACTTTGAACATCTAAAAGTATCCATTCAGTTGAGCCGTTTCTTTTACCCCATAACTCAACTATATAATCAGCATGTCCGTTTTCAATAGCTACCTTGTAGTTAAGAGTTTCATTAGGACAATACCATCCATCACCAACTAACTTGGCTCTCAATTCACCTAAGCCATGTTTGAAATTAAGAACAGTACGTTTGTTGTTTTCATCAAACACTTCCATTACATAGTATTCACTCTCAGTACAAACCTCATTCAAATCCAGACTATACCAGTTAGTACCTATTTTCTTGGTAAGTTCTACTTTTCCAATTTCACAACGTTCCCAGTTATAAATATGGATATCTAAATCACCTTCCTTATAACGTTCTGTATATTTAAAATTGAGTAGTCCTTCTTCATTTGTAGAATAATAAGATGCTGATAATTTACTATTTAACTCTAGGAAAGAGTAATTTTTAGATAAATCTAAGCCAAATACAGGTATAGGAGTTGCAGAAATACATTCATTTACTCGTAGAGTAACTGTCTTTTCTAACATAATTTCACAACTACCATCTGGAGGAGTTAATTTGAGAAGATAAGTATGATTTTCAGTAAAGTTTAAAACTTCCAAAGTAAGAAAATCTAAAGATATTCCATAGTCTGTTTGATTACTGTTAGTAAAAACACCGTTGGCAAAAACTGAATATCCATCTACTATCCACTCTATATCATAGCCACTTAAATCTCTATTAACACCAAGAATACCTTCTATATAAAACTGTTCTCCTAAAGTAGCTGTTGGAGAAGCTGTCAAAGCTAGTAATTCAATATCAGCCTCAATATTAACAGTCTGAGTAATAACATACTGTGAGCCATCATTTGTGTTTGTACCCACTATTGTAAATACATGCATACCATTTGGAAGTGGTGCAGAAGTATATTCAGTTCCAGTACCCAATGAAATAGTTCTGTCCAAAGCGTCATACCATTCATAATCATAGCCTACTCTTTCTGAAATACTCAATAATGGAGAGGCATCACAGGTTGTAATTTCACACGAAGTAAAAGAAATAGGAGGTAATTCATAATCATACCAGTGAATATAATAAGGATATAAATTAGCAGTAACATCAACAATGTCAGTAGTGTGAAATAATACTCCATTAATATAATAATAAATAGCATTATTGATTTTTTCTACTGATAAATTAGTACCTATTGTACAAGTGGGATAATCAGTAGAAGGTACTGTCATAACATGTTGACCTAATTCATATATTCTTAACTCATCTAGAAAAACATACCAACCATATTTCATAGAGTTTGAATTAAAATCTGTCGATGAAAGACCAACTTGGTAATAACCACTAACACATCTATTTATTGTAAATGAAACACTACCATTTTGATCAGGTTGTAGTGACTCTGTTCCTAAAGCCCAAACACTACCAGTAGATACACCAGCAGTTGGAGCTGCCCAATTCATTTTTGTATTAATATCAATAACAAACTCTTGAACTTGATTATTAAAGTTATTTGTAACTTTTACATTATATTTTCCATCAAAAGGAGGGATAAACACTGCTGGATTACCAGTAGGAATAGTAACTAAGTTAGATACTACATCTAAATAAGTATATTCATATGTATAATCATCACTATTAAGTAAAGGGAAAATAGAAACCTCAGTACCTGTACAACTATTAGAACCTGTTTCTATAGTCGCAATAGGAGCATCAAGCTCTGATATACAACTATACTCAATAGTTGGGACTCTATCTGTCTGCCAAACAATAGAGTGAGGATATAAAGTAACAGGGTTATCAATTGAACTTTGATAAACAAGAAGATCATCCTTTCTATAAAGAATTTGATTGCCAATACGCTCTATAGATAACTTTACACCTTCTTCATAAGGAAATGTATATTGACGACCATTTTCATAAATAGCTAATCCATCACCTGAATGAACATACCAACCATAATCCATAGAACTACGTATATCAGTTGGTAAACCTACACTCCCTGTCAAACCTAACATATAAGTATCACTGCCAGAAGAGACAATCATAGAAAGTTTGCGTGGTGTACTTGCAGTTATTTCTTCATCACTCAATGACCATGCATACCCTAAATTACTACTTGTACCTACTAACTGACTATTTACAAAGTCATATTCTATAAACTCATTGGTAGACCAATTTAAACTATTACCTAAATGTAAATTGACTATCGTTTCATCTACTATGATACTCCCTAAACTAGTAGTAATACGATATCTTCCTTCTGGCAAAGAAACAGAATTACCTGTAATATTTCCACTATTTGTAGACCCTGTTTCTAGTGAAGTCCATTCATAAGTATAAGATCCAGTCGGTAATGTGCTTAACTCTATGGACTGAGTTGCTGAACATAAATCAGTTGTAACATCATAAGTGGTGATTACATCATAGGTAGGACAAGGACTAAAATTAATGACAGGAATAGTAATAGTTTGATTAGAATATGCCCAAATAGAAGAACATGAACGAAGAGGAATAGTCTCATCTACATCACTCTCCCAAACTAATAAATCATTTATTCTATATTGAATCTTATTACCTCTACGTTCTACTGAAAACTGATCACCTGTTACTAATGTTTTATCAAAAACACTTGTTCCTGATTCATAAACCTCACACTTATTTGCATTAATAAACCAACCATGATCCATAAAAGCTGCTGCCTCAAAAGAGTTCATCTGTGAGGCTGGAAGAGCTATCTCACTTGTAAGACCTATAAAATAATACTTAGTTATTGGCGTTCCTACTGTAAAAGAAAGTTTGCCATTTTCACTTTCTGGTAGTAGTTCTTCATTCCATAAAGCACTAGCATAACGATCACTTAAAGTAGAAAATTCTAATTGCCCATTAGCATTAATATGAATATCATCACCAGTGGAATAAGACCAGTCTTCTGATAAAGCTATTGGAGCACATGGATCTAAAATACACTTATTCAAATAAGCAGGATTACTTCTTCCTGCATATACATCTGCTCCTACATAAAGAATGTCAGAAGGTTCTACAAAAACATTACGTAAAATAATAGGCTGACTATTACGAAGTAATGAAAAAATCATTCTATCATATCGACGTTCAAGACGTAATTTATCTCCTGATTGTAAGGTTACATTTGTTGCTAAACCTACAACACCATGATAAATACGTAAAACATCATTAGTAATCTTATAACTATAATCGAATTGAGCATAAGTATTTGTCTGTACATCCGAAAAACCTATAAAATAATTAGCATCTGCACGTAAGTCTGAAAGATCAATCTCTAAATAACCATCTTCATTAGATGCTAAATGACTAGTACTTGATGATGCTCCTCCAGTACTTGTAAGTTGATTATCTACATAAGAATAGCTTGCTGTACCGACTCCATCAAAAATTACTGCATTTGGATTCACATAACGTACAAAATCACGAGAAGTATTACCATCAGAAATACGAATGGTATACCAGCCACTAGATAAATTATTTAAAGTAGTGATACTTCCATCACCAATAAAATTACCATTAGGAACTACATTAGCTGGAATCAAAACTTGATAACTGTAATTACCTGATTCTGAGCTTGATAAAAGAATACTTCCACCATTGGACAAACTACAATCTGAATTGTCAACTACTACTTCTAAACCACTCAAACAGGTATTCAAATAAGCAGGATTACTTCTTCCTCCACGTACATCTGCTCCTACATAAAGACGATCAGAGGGTTCTACAAAAACATTACGTAAAATAACAGTCTCACCATTACGATGCAATGAAAAAATCATCCTATCTCCCTTGCGCTCAAGACGTAATTTATCTCCTTGAGTAAGGGTTACATTCATTAAAGCTCCTACGAAATTATTACGATAAATACGCAATACATCATTAGTAATTTTATAACTATAATCTAATTGAATCCAAGAACCACTCTGAACATCTGAAAAACCTATAAAATAATCTCCATCTGGGCGAATTTCTGATAAATCAATCTCTAAATAACCATCTTCATTAGGTGCTAAGCTACTACTCTCACTACTTGAAGCCTGTCCAGTACCTATAAGTTCTCCACTTGTAGGATCATAAGTAGCTGTATTCAATGTCCAATCACTTACAAGTTCATCACAACTATTTCTTTCTGTTAGAGTAACCTCAATATCCTCACTTATTAGCTCAAGACCAGTTACAATACTATTAGTTACTTTACAATAATATGTACCTTCATCAGCAGCAGTAGTATTATCAATAGTGAGTATAGCTTTATTTGTATTAGGATTAGGAATTTCTATAGTAGATCCACTTTT
>Ga0115565_10003768_pt1 | contig 10633 bp, 6 predicted proteins | sample COGITO_mtgs_1105_FD_87199 | JGI IMG/M metagenome (GOLD analysis project Ga0115565, IMG submission 87199) | Pelagic marine microbial communities from North Sea - COGITO_mtgs_110530 | ecosystem: Environmental > Aquatic > Marine > Epipelagic | place: Germany:Helgoland, sampling site Kabeltonne... | reverse complement strand
CCAAGCAGCACTTCCTAATGGGAGCATCACGCAGATGCTGAAGACCCTCATTGCCAACGGCGGCAGCAGCGGCCCCAGTGCAGTCGCCATTGTCGGTGAAATCAACGACAGCATCGGCAGCGGCACAGGTCAAACCTTGGCTGGTCTGTTCGAAAACACTACTGCCATCGGCGCAGCCGAAGTGCCAGCAGATCCGTTGGTGCCCGGCAGTGTGGGAACGGCTGCCACAGGCTTGTACGCTCACGTGGACGGATACCTTGATGACGACAGCACGCTGTACAAGTTCCTGGGCGTTGCCGATCGCGACTTGACCGGAGTCCCTGAACCCACTCTGTACCAGCTGGCAGAAACCATTTCTACTGCCGTGACAACTACACCAAGCATGGGAAGCAACGTGTTCAAGGGCGTGGGTGACTTGGTGGCTGCAACTGGTGAGAACACACACACAAAAAATGACAACACACTGTTTGGGCGCTTGGCAGAATTGAAGGAGCTGCTGATTCAGAGTGGAGGGGGGAACGACAACTATGATCAAATGAGCGCTCAAGAAAGCGGCGACTTGGCGACGGCATATCCTCCTGCGCTGACGGATCAGCCAGGTTTCTTCAATGCCAATGCATCACAACGCATCAAGGCTGTGTGTCTTGACGGCATTTACCCTGTTCCCAGCAGCGCCCCAGCTGGGTGGAGCTCCGACTTGAACAGAACCAGTATAGGTACTACTTCTGTGGCTGGGGAGGCCCCTTTGGCAGATCGCAGAGCTACGTGGTACACTTTGTTCGGCAGCAAGTACAGCATGAGCACAGTGTACCCCTCGTTCACAAATTGGAGTGACCCAGATGTGTATGAAATGTCACATTTGGGTAGCTACTGGTGGCTTGTGCAGTACGGCTCTGACATCACTAACATCGACAATTGGAGCATGAGCATCTACGTACGTGATGCGTCATATACGAACTCTTCTCCGTCGTACAGCAATATTGTGCGCTGCCAGAACATGAGGGTGGCAAATACAGGAAGTCCAACTCCTGCGGCAGAATCGTACTGCCTTGTGTACGTGAGTCCCAGCGGGGCTCCCCCGTCTGACACAGCATGGCGTGATCTTTTGCCACCCACAGTGTCACTGTCAGATGTTTGCGTCATAAACGCTTGTGGATCCGGCGCAACCCTGTTGGATGATCCAGACGACCTATCGACAGCCATGACGTCCTTCCCTACAACCAACACTGCCTTGGTAGCCGGTGATCAACTCGGCACTGGTCGCCTTGGAATGGTGGCTGCGGTCCGTTCGAACGGTACGGCTGATGATCTCGTGGCGCTGGCAAGTGGTGTGACACTGACAGTCAGCGGAACCACTTCTGAGTACGTGCTGCAGACAACAGCATAAGGAAGGTGCAGCGCACATGCGAAACGCTCCGCAATGCATTCCCTCTTTGACATTCCTACGCACATGAGCATCTGCACATTTTCAAGCCACATACACATACACACTCCTATTCCCCTCCTGCCTCTCCATGTAATCCCCCTGAATCAAGTGCTCGATGCGGCGCTTGATGTGCCCTGGCTGCGGCCGGAACAGCCGCACTGCATGCACTACTTCACCCAACAGCTCGCTGTGCCGCAGCGTCTGCCGCGTCTTCATGATGCGCACAATGGCTGCATCCAATTGATGCTCCCGCTGGCGTTGCAGAGCGGCGTCAGACACACCCGTGTCCTTGCGGGGGGCGGTGTACACTGGGAGCTGCACCACCACCCGCTTGCGAGGAGAGGTGTACTTGTCGTTGAAGTGGTACCGCAGCGTGTCTCCCGACGCATCCTGTGGGCCCTTTTTGCAGTGCAGCACACCAGGGATGCGCTTTTTGACACCCGTTGCAGTGGCTCGCTGCCGCGTCAGCAGCGGCTTCAGTGCCGCAGTGACCATGGTCACGGGCACCCCCGTCGCATCTGCCAGTGCACCTGGGGAGTGCACCTGCGCGCTGTTGAAGTGCAGGAGCAGCACAGCCTGTAAGAGGGAAGTGGACAACGTGCACGCAGCGCCGCTGCCAGCAAAACGTGCCGACACTTCCGCGGCACCGTGTGTCCAATCCCACTGAATGACGCGACTGCTGCCCAACTTGTTTTCATAGTACTGCACAAACGCAGATGCGCAGCGCTGGAAACAGGGGGGTGCGCGGAACTGCGGCAGGGGAAGCAGGGCAGGCCAGTGCCCGCTGCAGTGCACACGCGGTTGAAAGCTGCCCAGAGCACCGCTCAGAATGGCTTCAGCTTGCAGCCACCCCTGTTGCACGGATGCAGCTGCAGTGACATCATCCAGCATGCCTTGCATGGCAGTGACGGTGGTGACACCCCACTGCGCACGCAAGTGTTGCAGCACGAGACGCTCAACGTCGCAGGATGCTGCCGTGTCATTGAACAGCCGTTGCGCCAGCAGTAGGCGGTGCTCTTGCAAAAACGCGTCAGCGTCAGGAGCGCAGTGCACCATGGAGCACAGCATGTGCAGCTGAGACAGCACGCAGTCTTCCCCATCGGAGCGCACGGCACGCAAAGCCGCGTCTGCGATGTGTGCTGCACCAACAGCAACGGCACGGGGCAGGGCGCATGCCGTGTACACGCGTCGCAGCGTGTCGCGCAGGGTTTGATGCAGTGCATGCCGGCGTTCAGGGGTGCACCAGGGGTCCTGGACATCCTGTGCGGGGCACGCAGATGCCCATGCGTTCCATGATTGCAGCAGCGCCTCTGCAGCACACTGCACTTGCACAGTTGAGGGGGCCCCACAGTTAGGCTCAGTTGTGAGTGACCCAGCGGCATTCCCAGGGGCACTGCCTGTACACTGCGTCACGACGTGCAGCGCCGCAGTGCACTCGCGCGTGATGCACTCTTCGGCAGCAGTGACAAACGCGTCGGCGTTCCCCTGCGTTTCTACGCACACACTGAACAGCAGCAGCACATCTTCGCAGCGTGCGCTGTGCACTGCAGCACTCAAGCCGTCTTGCGCACACAAGAGGATGGAGTGCAGGCGGGGGGCCACAGCAGTGTCCAGGACAGCTCCTTCAGCTCTGTGCAGGGACGCAGCAGTGACAAAGCCCTGCATGCGGCAGCACTCCTCCTTCAACTGCTCCCGCACCCAGTGCACGAAGCTCGTGCCCAGCGTGCCGTGTAAACGGTTGGGCAGCACATGAGCAATGTGCGCCCGCCAACTCTTCATGTATGGAGCATGCACCAACACGCTGTACGCAACGTGCTGCGGCTGTGCAGAGTGGGCGAGCCCGCTTTCCCTGCACCCTCTGGATGCTTCACGCGCAGCGTTCTGGACTTTTTCAGTGCCGTCGTTAGAGGCGCAGGGGGGCCCTTCTGCGGGCGCGTCGTTGCGGCGCGCGTCCATGCGCAGTAGAGTGGCGACGGAGGACGCTGATGGGTGCAAGTGAGCAGCTTGTATGGCTCGCACGCACTGCGCAATGCTGCTCAAGGCGCTGTGTGCCGTGGCATCTGCCGTATTGCGCACTTTCACAAGTGCATCGTGAATGCCGCCTTGAAAGTGCTCCCGCGCTGGTCCCAGCACATGCGCCTCTAGAGTGTGCAGCAGCATGCAAGGAACACTGGGTTTCTTGTGCACTTGTGTGTACCGCCCTGTGCCATCCAGGGCACAGTGCAGTGCGCTGTGGCACTGAATGTACGTCTTGAAACACGCCCAAAATCCTGCAAAGCGTGCAGCTGCACTGGAAACGCCTGCGCACGCCTCTGTGATCCCCGCTGCACCCCACGCATCCTTCACATCCACACTGCACGCTTCTTGCAGAGCGCAGTACATGCGGTGCTGCCCTTGGAACATTGCCATGGATGCAGTGCCAGCTGACGGTGCGGCATGCGCCCCTGAAGAGGCGGCGCTGCCTTGTGCACGGTCCCCACGCAGCGCTGCGCTGCACAGTTGCCTCAATTGAGCAAAGCTGCGGGGGGACAAGTGCAGACGGCCGCCGTGCACCGCACGCACCGCGTGCTGCTCCACATGCAGAATGTACCGTGTGCAGTGCTTGCGCAAGGCAGCTTGGCAGTCGTCGGGGTGCAACACGCCGCCACTGCGCCTCACTCGGAGCACCTGCTGCTCTAAAGTGGGCTCCGGGTGCACTGCAGTTGCTGGTGCCATTTCACGCAGTGCGCCAGCGCACAGTGCAGCAGCTTCGTGTGGAGACGCCGCGGCAGGCGCAGGAGGCGCTGTGTGCATCCGAACCAGTGGTGCCCCTGTGACTTGTTCGCTGTCGCCCAAGACGGGGTGCACATGAGCGGTCTTGGAGCCAGCCCGCGTGACGATGGGCATGTCGGTTTGGGTGTGCAGCACTTCTCAAGGCAAAGCAAGGGGCAGGTATGTTGTGTGTATGAGTGTGTCATTGTGCGCTGCAAACATTGGGTTGTGCACACTGCATTCACGGTGCGCTGCAGCTGTGCACACTGGGATGAGGTGAAAGTGCAAGAGGGTGGAGGGGGCCTCAAGGATGCCCCTCGGGGTTTCGATGCTGTCCATCATTCACGCAGCAGGCCCGCGCGCGCGCGACGCAGGGGCACACAACAACCACAGACACATATAATGCACAATGCGCAATGACGGTGGAACTCAATCACTTTCGCTGTCCAAGGTCAAAAAGGCAGTGCCTACCGCAGAAGGGTGCAGCACGCCCGTTGCCCAGTGCAGCAGTGCAGCACGTAGGGGGTTCCTGGACACCTCAGCGAGACGCATGAGTGCATGCGCAGTGCTGTGCCGGTCGGCAGAGGCGTCCAGCACAAACAGCACACCATCCACGCAGCACTCCCCCGCGTCGCGTGTACCGTTCTCCCACACACCATGGACACCTCCTGCGTGCAGGGTGCACCCCATGTTCACCCACGCCGACGCTGCCCCTGCACCGGCGCCCTCTGCTGTGTACACCCACGGTGCACTGTGCGGTGCAGCATGGGCCAGCATGTCCCGGTGCGCATCCATCACAGCTGCAATGTCTGCAGTCCACATGCCTTGACGCCCCTCAGGCAGGTACGTGAACCCAGCATCGTTTGCGTGCTGCATTGCAGCGCGTGCAAGCAGGGGCAGCAGCAGCGGGTCCAGGCATTCATGGTGCACAAACACTCGCGCCCACGCCCCAGCTGTGCCGTGCGTGTATCCCGCCCTGCACAGCGCCGTGAGCAGGGTGCAGCCCACCTGGCCACTGCCCAGGCCGGGGTGCTGCAGGCGGTAATGCGCACTGAGAGCTTCCAAGTTCTCTTGGTGGCTGCCCGTCAAGTGCACTGCCGGGAGGCGGGCTTGCAGGTGCTCCGGAAGCTCGCACGTGAGCAAGTGCAGCATGCCGCTGCTGCTGGAGGACAGCGTGCCCAATGCCTCCACCAACAAGCCCTGCGCGCACTGCTGCGTGAACGTGGGTTGGTCAGGGCCATTCACGCCTTGCACGTCAGCAGTTGCAGACAGGGGCTGCAGGGCAGCTTCAATGGTGGTGGGCGGCACTGCTGGCCAGGCATCCCCCTGCGACGGCATGCCAAGAGCCGCTCGCAGGTTGTGCTCCCCCCTCACAAACGTCACCAGGGGCACCTGCAGCGCCTCCCGCAGCAAGGGGTGCTGCTGAATGCACGCCTGGACGTCCTGCATGTGCTGCGCCATGCACAGGGCATGCGCAGTGGCCATCTCGCTGCACTCGGGGCAGTACAGGGGCGCACTCATGGCAATGCGAGTCACCTGCTGCAGTTGCTCAGGTGCACTCAAGGCGTGGTGGGAGGACGCGTCAGTTGCGTCACCGGGGCTTGCGCCCAGCTGCAGCACTCGCACTGCCGCTTCCAGCACAGCCCGCAGGGCGCCCCTGGGTGGTATGGGGCGCTCCTCCACGTTGGGACGCACACTGGCTGCGCAGCGTGCCAGGGCTTCCATGGCAGTGGACGGCTGCTGCAGCATGCACTGCAGGGTGTGTGCCCATATGGGGCTGCCGTGCACCCTGATGGCCATTGCAGCCACCCGTGGCACAACATCTGGGTGCAGTGGCGCCCCCTGGCCATCAGCACTGGTGAACACCCGCGCAAGGAACTGGTGGGGTGCAGACCCATGGCTGTCAAAGGCAGCCTGCAGGGGGATGGGCACCCTGCCAAAGCGCAGGGAGCCCTGCAGGTACTTGTAGTACGACATGCCTTGCGGCAGCGTGCAGGACAGCATGGAGAGCAGTGCGGGGGAGTCCTCCGCCACTGCAATGCATGCCAGCGCGTCGCACAGCAGTGCTGCAGGGCCCAGGGGTACCTGCGTGGTGTGCAGTGCAGCCTGGAATGCCCGCATGCCCTGCGCAAAGGCAGTCGCTAGAGCGCCAAGGGCAGCAATGGAGGCTTGTGCCGGCGGGGATGCCCGCACATCCACCAAGTGCAAGCACTCATCCAGCCACTGCGGCGTCACGGTGTGTGGCTGGGGCTTGGAGGCCAACGCGTGCTCAGCTGCTGGGCTGCTGAACACCAGGTACCCCAGCTCTGCTGCCACAACGGCGCTAAAGTACAGGTCCGCGGCAGTGCCAGCGGTGTACATGGCCGCGGCGTCTCGAAAGTCCACGCTGTCGTGCAGCAGGAACGTCATGCTGGGAAAGCGCGCTGTGTACATGGCGTCATCCTCCACCTGCCCAATGAACGCGTCATTTCGCAGCAAGTGCAGCAAGCACAGGTACGGCTTCACGTCAGTGCGCACATCGTGCAGCATGCATGCAGGCTGCACAGGCTGTGCGGGCACCCATGTGCCACTTGCAATGGCTTTGAGTGTATCTGGCTGCGCAAGGTGACCGCCCTGTCTGTGCCGCCCAGAGGCACACAGGAGAGACGCAGGCAACAGCGCCGGAAAGGCGTCAGTTGCAGCCATGTGTGCGCTGCACGGGGTGCAATGGGCGCAGCGCTTGTGCTGTTTTGCAAAGGAGGACTGTGCGCAGTGTGCACGCCTGAGCGAGGGAATGACGTCTGTAGACGGTGTGTTTGCTGGAGCGCATCGGACGATGGGAAAACAGCAAAGAGGGTGGGTCATGCAAGCGTGCCAATGCACGATGGATGTTCAGGAACAGTGCACGCGTGTCCACGCAGCAGGCGCAGTGTGCGCGTTTGAGCAGCAGGCGCTGTCATCAAGCCGCACAGTTCAGTGCAAGCGCGCACAGCATGCAGGGTGTCATCGTTGTGCATTGAGCGCGGACGGTGCAGCATCCTACAGCACTGCATGCGTGGCATGCCCGCGCGTGTGCTACACTGCGTTTGCACATGACACCGTGGAGCGTCCCTGTGCTGCACGCCGGCGCAGCCGACTGTGCAACAAGGTTTGCCGCCTGCGCTTGTTGAACCACACGGCGCAAGCTGCATCGTACAAATTCTTGTCTGCTGCGCGACACTTGCAAATCAACGCTGCATCCATGACAAACGCGTCGTTCTTCAGCAGCGCACTGCACAGACGCATGCGCTTTGTGTTGCGGTTGGAAGGCCTGGCGCCTTGCGGTGGAGGGGGGCCCTGGGGAAGGTCTTCCCCTTCGGCGCATTCAACGTGCAGCAGATCGCGCAGCTGTGCCGCGGACATGCCCCGCAGCGCTGCCGGCAGCAGGGCTGGGTGTGCTTGCCGGGACTCTGGAAAGGACAGCATTGTGTGCACCTCCAGGGCGCCCGCAGTGTACCCCGCGTGCTCTTCCAGAGCTGCCAGCAAGCCCTCCACTTCTCCCAGAAGTTCTCCCATGACGGCAGCGGCTGCCAAGTGCCGCACTGTTGCTGCTGACACGCACGTGTGCGGGGTGCCCACGGGGTGCCGCAGGGACAGCACCGCCACAATTGCAGGGAGACGCCCATGCACGCGCAAGGGCTCAGCACACCCCGTGAATTGATAGCTGTACTTGTGCTGGAAGTCCCGGTGCACCGTGAACAGTGTGTCGCCCAGGTGTGTGCAGCCCAGTGCTCCACACAGCGCATGATCTGCAAAGTCCGCAGCTGCATGCAGGGTGAAGTCCCCCCGTGCGCAGCATGCTGCCCACACCTGGTGCACGTACTGCATGCAGTGCTGCCACCCCCTTCTTGCACTCAAGTGCGCCAATGCCTTTGCAACTCGCAGCAAGGCTTCCAAAGGCAGCACCCCCGGCGCCGTAACGCGCCTCACAAAGTCCGGCAGCGTGTTGCTGTCCCACTGCTGTGTGCAAGCAGCGAAAAGGTCCCCCCTCTGCATGTCGTGGGCGCACAGCACAGGGGCACACGTCAACGCTGTTTGCGCCATTTGGGCAGCAGGCCCCGTGATGAAGTCCGCACGCTGAAGGCACTTGCTCCACAGAGACCCCGGACCCTGCTGCAGGGCGGCAGCAGCTGCTGTGTTGCCAACAATGGTGAGAACCATCGCGGGCGCTCCGTCCCTGACAGCGGTCACCATGATGCGCAGCAGGGCCTGCACCGGCAGGGGGTGCGCCCCCTGGTGCAGAGCAGCCCGCACCATGTAGTGCAGCGGGCAGTGGTCCCGTCTACCAGCGTACCGGACACAGTTGCCCAGAATGACTGCCCAGTCCAAGGGCGTGGCAGTGCATGCAGTGCACAGCGCCTTTACCGCAAGCACAGCAGCTCGTGCATGGCGGCCCTGGTCCATTTCCCCTGCATCATCCCTGCACATGCGCATGTTGAATGCAGCGCAAAAGGGTTCAGGCCACGCGTGCAGGTGGCGCTGCACCACCTTGAGGGTCAGCAGGTACTGCACTGCCCCTGCAGCGTGCCACTTGATGGCGCCACACAGCGCGTCGCGGTACACCGTGGACGGCATGGGGTGCGTTGGGTGGGCGCTGTGCAACCACTGCATGCAGGGGACATGCCCATGCTCCGCGGCGGTCTCCATGGGGTGTTCCCAGCATTCCCACTCCTCGTTGAGCGCCCTGTGCGCCACAGCAGCGGGGTGCATCCCGCTGTCCATGAACGCTTGCAGCACTGCGTCGTGCCCGCACCGCACAGCCTCTGTGAAGCACGTGGACAACACAGACTGCAGCGCACTTGCAGCGCACGTGTACGGTGTGGACGCTTCTTTAAGCACAGCCAAGGCATCCACCGACAGCAGCGGCGCAAGCCGCTGCAGGGTCTGCGCCACCCTGCCTGCATGACCCTCGTGGCAGTCCTGCCACAGCATGCTGAAACCAGTGGTGGGTGTAAGAGTGCGCACTTGTCACCGTGTAGGCGTGCACGGCGCTCCACGTGCCTGTGCGCGTGCTTGTGAGCACTACGACGGGGTGAATGCAAGGGGTCAAAGTTGATGTGACGCAACCGTACCGTGCATTGCCTACAGGAAGCTGCACCTGCTGTCTTGCAGCACCGCCCCCTTCCCCCCACTCCCCATTCCTGTTCATTCAAAGGGGCTCCTTTGTGTGCTCCTTTCTGTTTCAGCTCAGCAACGGCTAGACACGCTGGGTGCACTGCAGTTGATTTTTTTCCAGCCACTAGAGCCATGCATTTAGTTGGTACAAACACACGCACACATGCACAGCAAGGGAAACTCCAAGTGTATCCTCCTGAATCAAAGCAGTCCATGTGTATGCCGCACACCTCACACGAGTCCCCACAACGGCTCAGTGTCTTTTTGAAGTTGCTTCTTTTCTTCAGCAGTCATGTGTGGACGGGTGGGGTCTATTTCAAGGGAAACCGCATCTGCGGCTGCGTCTACAGCGGCAGTGCCCGCTTTGCGCATCACACTGACAAATCGGGCTTGCAGCAACAGCAGGATGGCTTGGGCCCCCATTTCATGCGCGTGCAGTACAGCCGGCATGGCGTCGTCGTCGCTGAGCGACTGTGCCCAGCACACCGCCCACTCCGGGAACCCGTGCTTCTTCAAACACGGCTCCAGTAAGTACTTCCATGACGTGACAGACTGTTCATGTGTGTCTGTGTACTCCTTTGTCATGGCGTTCATGTCAATGGGACACACGGCGTTGCACCGCAGAGCGGGCAGCAGCAGGCGCAGCTGTGGCGCCGTTACGCCCAGTAGCACAACTGTGGCGTCATCTGCAGCAGCGGCGTCGCTGTACAACAACTGCACCTCTTGCAGAATTGCGCTGCACTGCGTGTACAGGGCACGGGGCAACACGACGCTGTCATCGTCGGCGCACACTGCAGTCACTTGAGCGGGTAGGCGTGCATCCTGTCCCACCGCGTCGTCCTGCTGGGTGTCCGCGGAAGCGTCGACACACCCTGCCTCTTCGGCGTTGCTGGACACCAAAATCAAGCGGGGCAGTGCACTCGGGTCATCAGAGGGGCTACCCTGTGTGGAGCTTGCAGCAGCCTTCACTTGTGCAGTGGCAGCGCTCATTGTGTGCCTCAACGGTTTTCTCACGGGCGGCAGGCAAAGAAAGCAGTGCACGCAAGCAACGACGACGCATTCCAGATGCAGTGTGAAAATGCACGCACATGATTGCAGGTACGTCCTTGTCTGTGCGAGGTGCAGCAGGGTGTGCAACGGCACCAAGAGGGGACGGGAGGGGGGCAACATGTACAGACAAAAGGACGCTGCATGCACTGCACTACCTGCATGCTCCCACACCCCCCCCCCCCCCCCCCCCCCCCTCCCCCCCCCCTCTAACACTCGTTCTTTTCCCCTCCTTCCCTCCCTGGGGGCCAAATCCAGCAAAAAATACTTTTGGGT
>Ga0115565_10003767_pt1 | contig 10638 bp, 9 predicted proteins | sample COGITO_mtgs_1105_FD_87199 | JGI IMG/M metagenome (GOLD analysis project Ga0115565, IMG submission 87199) | Pelagic marine microbial communities from North Sea - COGITO_mtgs_110530 | ecosystem: Environmental > Aquatic > Marine > Epipelagic | place: Germany:Helgoland, sampling site Kabeltonne... | reverse complement strand
GTACAATGGTGGACGAGAACGCGACGATTTAAAAAAACGGAAAATATCTTGGACAGTGGGACCCATTTGCTTTAATTTTTTCCCTCCATAATAGGATTTCACCCAAACCGCATCAAATGTTTTGTTGCTGTTTAATAAATAATAGTCTTTGTAATTACCGTATAACCCATCAGCAATTTTTTTCTTACACACAAAACAATTTCCCTCCGGAAACATATAATTTTTCCGATTTAAATCATAATATCGATCTAGATCATTTACATAAAGAGAATTTCCCAAATTCCATTTACATGTAATGTTTCTTGGTTCAATGAAATGATCTTTGTAAATAACACACGCATAATCGCCCATATAAACAAGTGGTGGAACGTATATACCAATCGATTCGTTTTCTAAACCCTCTTTAATATCAGACAAATTATGAATCAATGGTTCCCAATAAAGTTTTCGCAAACTAGCATCTGTTTTGGAATGTAAAAATAGAATAGAATCGTAATAAATACCCCTTTTTTTCAAATAATAATTACATACATACTTTCCACCTATATCCATACCAATATTATCACATTGTAGCAATGTAATCGAACTATCTTTACGCATATTTTCGCTATTTCCAATCGTAAATGTCACTATCAGTAACTCACAATGTTGTTTTATCTGTTCCAAATAGGGGTCATATAATCCATGGAATTGATCAATATTATAACAATGTAAATGTGCTACCAATTTATAAGTATCTTTGTATTTGGAGACAAAAACTTCCTTATATGGGATTGAACTGGTTTTGGAAGATATACCCAATAAGTATTTATGAAATAAAAAGGGATGATTCACATATTCTTTGACCGATTGCTCCATTTCTAAGTCTTCTGATGTCTTTTTATATTTTCGCGCTTGATAAACTCCATATTCACTATAATGACATTTTGACGTGATTTCATTTGTACATATATCGACTATATCACGATTCATTATTTTATACATTTTCCAATCAAAATCGTCGGGAATATTATCAAAATTGGTTTTATGCGGAAGTCCTTGAGGATGTCCAAATAGATCATAGTGTAATTTTGCGGTATATTCATTGACCCTATAGTCGGGGGTAATAGTACTATTTAAATCTAAATATAATTTCCAGTCAAAGTTTTCTGGAGTATGATAAAAACGGTAAGAGCGTTTTTCATTCTTGCCTGTTATAAAAAAATGTAGTTTTGCCAAAATTTCATTTGGATAAATACGTTTTACATCTGTATTTAGTTCCAAATACGTTTTCCAATCAAAATCTTCAGGAATTTCACTTGCTGGTACTTTATAATGACGTTGTTGGTTGAGACCCTCATCCAAATAATGTTGTTCAGCAGCATATTTATTATTACAACGTGCTTTTACATCACCATTTAATTCGCAATAAATGTTCCAATCGAAATCTTCAGGTACTTTTTGTGGTTCCGGTAAATCGTATTCATAAGAAAGTTTATTTTTTTTCCCAATTTTATAATAGTGACAAATTGCTTCGATTTTATTTTTAACTATTGATTTTAACGAAGGATTTCGCAATACATATTTTTCCCAATGAAAATCGTCTTTTATGTCTCCATGTTGTAATGTATATTTACGATTTTCAGAACATCCGTGTTTTTCAAAATGCATAATAGATGCCGGTTTGCTCTTACAAACAATATATACATCCGGATTTAATCCTAAATAAATTTCCCAATCGAAATTTGTAGGTAAATTAACCGTTTTATATAATCGTCGTTGGTGTATACCATCTCGCAAATAATGTTGTTTGGCACCTTCTTCATCATTATATACATTTTTTACATCGTCATTTATTTCTAAATATGTTTTCCAATTAAAATCGCTAGGCAATTTTGACGATGTATATTGAATTCCCTGGTATGACATGAACAACCTTAATTTAATGACAGGTTTTATTTTCGTATTATATACGATATCCTTTATAGTCATACGGATCCACATTTTGTTGAGGTTTTAATAATGTTTGAATATTTGTATCTATTGAATTTGATGATACAAAATGGGTTTTTGTTGAATAAATATTCATTTTTTTTTGTTGAATCATGCGTGATAAATAACAATCAACCTGACCATCTATTTTTGTTTTGTCAACGTCATCTACAAATTTTTTGGCACCCTCTTTATTTAAAATATAACAATTCATTCCCCAAAAAGACTTTAATTTATTGAAAGTTTTGTTTTCACTATGTCCAACCGCGCGAATCGTATAAAACAATAGCATATCCCAATCTTTAGGTGCTTCTTGTAAAGATTTCATTATTTGGTTGTAAGTTGTTGGCAACATGGTAGTATCATCTTCAAAAATTAAATACGCATCGACACTATTATCTTCTACTAATTGCTTTGCTAAATTATAATGACTTAAGAAACATCCTAACCCACCCCGAGTTACACTATGATGATGTGTTCTAAATCCATTTTTTTCAATAAATTGTAATTCGGTTAAAGCATCTTTTGACAACCAACTTTCAGGAGGAACTTGTTTACCTACAATTGCTTCATATCGGTTTACAGGCAATGATGTCAAATCGGAGTTTTTATAATGTTTCATTAATTTTTGATATCGCGTTTTATCTTTTTCCATATTAATGACATATAACCGCAATTTCATTTGTTCCTCCAATCCCTCTTGCGTTTGATTTAATATATTTGAACGCAAAAATAATATACTAAATATAATAGTTACTAATATGGCAATAATTACTCTATTTTGTGTTACTAATTTCATAATCATAAAATATAACTAGGTTTTATTTTTATAGAATGGAATGATTTTCAAACGTCTCCATAATATTCTTGGAAAAGAACATAAATATATAACCAATATATTATTTAAACATAATGAGTTCTGCTAAAACTATTGAACCTATCCTTGAGGTTACTGATGACCGGTTTGTCATGTTTCCACTGCAATATAGTGATGTTTGGGATTTATATAAAAAACAAGTCGATTGTTTTTGGCGCGCTGAAGAGGTGGATTTATCGAAAGATTTGGGGGATTGGGAGAAATTAAAACCCGATGAAAAAAAATTTATTTCTATGGTTCTAGCATTCTTTGCTGCGTCGGATGGCATTGTATTGGAGAATTTGGCGTTGCGTTTTATGGGAGATGTACAAATTGCCGAAGCGCGCAGTTTTTACGGGTTTCAAATTGCCATGGAAAACATTCATTCTGAAATGTATAGTTTACTGATTGATACTTATATTAAAGATAGTGTTGAAAAAGACCACCTGTTTCACGCAACTAGCAATTTTCCATGTATTATGAAGAAGGCAGATTGGGCCAAAAAGTGGATTGAAGACAAACGATCATCTTTTGGAGCTCGTCTTGTTGCGTTTGCTGCGATTGAAGGCATTTTCTTCTCGTCTTCTTTTGCGTCTATTTATTGGATCAAAAAACGAGGTATTATGCCAGGATTAACATTTTCAAATGAATTAATTTCACGGGATGAAGCACTTCATAACGAATTTGCTATTTTACTATACAAAAAACTTCAATCAAAATTGTCTAAAAAACGCATTCATGAAATTATCAAAGAAGCAGTCGAAATTGAAAAGGAATTTATTTGTGAAGCAATTCCTTGCCGCATGATTGGTATGAACGCAACTTTAATGACTCAATATATTGAATTTGTTGCGGATCGTTTATGTCTTCAATTGGGGTACGATAAAATATACAATTCGCAAAATCCATTTGATTTTATGGAACTAATTAGTGTCGAGTCCAAAGTAAATTTTTTTGAACGTACCAATTCAGAATATGCCTTAGCAAATAAGAAAATCGACGGCGATGAATTCGAATTAAACTGTGATTTTTAGATCCTTACGAATTTAAATAAAACCCAAAAAGTACATAAAATTGATACTCCTTTTTCACATTAAGATAGTAGTATCAATCAATCAACTTGAAAAAGAACTTTATACAATATGTCAGCATTCTCTCTATACATCCCTAGCGTGTACGCCAACATCACTGCTCCCATGATTTCGGAGACATTTCATCGCATGAACGTCGGACGTGTCAAGCATGTGGAACTTGTTTCTCAGAACGCCAAGAATGGTCCTCGTCAAAACAAGGCGTACGTGTTCTTTGAGGCGCTATACCAGTCGGATTTTGCAATGAACATTCATAACAATATCTCTAACAACGTCAGCACAAAGTTGCCATATGGACGTAGCGAGCACGTGTTTTGGGTGCTCCTGAACTCGAAGCGCCAATACGATGGTTCCAGCAACAACGGTGAATATGTGGAACCCGACTTCACCGAGGAGGAAATTGCCTTCATGGAGCAGGAACTTGAGAGACAGGAACACGAAGGTGATGTTTCAATGGTAAGTGCCGATTACGCCAATACTTTGGAGAAGGATATTTGTAATTTGCGCTACGCAAATGCGCAACTCCATTCCAATTACATGAGTGTTTTCAACAATAATCTTGTCTTGAACGACAAGATGAATAAGTGGACAGAATTGGGTATGAACAATCAGGGCACACGTTTGTGTAACGCGATTCAGCGCGAAAATAGAAGAGAAGACGGAGAGGAAGACGAGGAAATTCCAGTAGCAGTAGTAAATTAAAAATTTGTTTTGTAAACCTTTAACTAAATAACCCTTTTTTTTATCTAACATTAAAATCTCATTTATATTATATAATGAGCGAACATATCGATTCCTTGCCTGTCGTCCCACCAGAGTCTAGACCAGTAGATATTTCTACTTTACCCCCAGTTGCACCCACTTTAACCGAGGAAAAATTGGACCTACATAACGAAGTCATTGAATCTTTCCACGAACACCAACAAAACGTTACGGATGAATCAACACGTTTATTAAATGAAGTTCATGAATCTGATAAACTAATAGATGAACAACAGCAGGCATTGGAACTTCCTCCTATAGCAGATGAACCAATCGAACAATCAAAACCAAGTGATTTAGTAATAGATGTAAAAACATTGTCATCGCTTGTTGCCCTTTTTATCGCAGACGAACCAACCGAAACTCAGTCACTTTCTATTCCTTCTGAAGTCAAAAATATTTTATACGAATTATTGTCTATGGGCGATTTTTACGAGGATGTGGAAAAATTACTGAAAGACATTGTGCACGACGATAAAATAGATGCTCAAGATGTTCCCAAACTCATGGTCTTAATCGTGCGTTTATATGAAATATTACGATCTACTACTATTACATTTGATGCGGAACTTTGTGGTTCTGTATTGAAAACATTGTTTCGTTTAGCAATTGATGAACAACTAATTCCGATTAGTAATGAAGATATACATTTATTAAACTGTTTGTTTGATATTGTTGATACAAGTGTTCGTTTATTAGCAATGCAAACTACAAATAAAAAACGCAAAGGAATTCTTCATAGTATTGCCAAATTATTCAATGGATGTAAATAATTCGTTTGAGTAATATATATAAATAAACAACCGTTATATATATTATTATGCCCGTTATTACTAAGATTCCTAATTCACAAGTTCTTTCTGAACTACTTCAACAAAACAATGGTCTTATTTTAATTAAATTAGGTGCTACGTGGTGTGGACCATGTAAGAAAATAGAACCATTGGTAATGAGTTGGTTACAAAAGATGCCCGAACAAGTACAAATCGCACTAATTGATATTGATGAAAATGTTGATTTGTATGGATTTTACAAAAAAAAACGCGTAGTAAATGGCGTTCCAACCATTTTGGCATATTATCCTGATAATGAACATTATTTTCCCGACGATATGACTAGTGGCAGTGACCTTAAAACTACAAATGATTTTTTTATTAGGTGTGTTGAGCATTTACAAAATAGACAATGAATGTTGCTTAAATTGGTTCCATTTTTCACTGTTTTGCGGATGACGTTTTATAAATAAATCTACTATTTCGATATTAAAGTCATCCAATGAGTCATTCAGTGTTTTGTCTAACAAATGAAAGATTGGACTTATATGAAACATATATAAATGACGATATGCTTCATAATTATATACGTAGTGGTATGTATAGTACGTATATCCATACCATTGATGAAAACATTTTTTATATTCTCCTCCTTGAAATTTATTCAATAAAATATGAATAGTGGGAGGCAATTGTTGTTCTAACTGAAAATCTTGAAGATTTGGATTTTTAAAGCAAATATAGTTACATATCATAAATTGTTCCGGATGTATTTTCATACTTACTGTATTCATCAGCATATTTATTAATTGATCAACATTTTGTAAAGTGATTATGTAATCAAATAGGAAAATATTCATTTGTGGAAAATCTTTGCTTATAAGCAAGAGACGTTGTTGATTTTGTAGTAATGATTTACTGTCATGAAAATCATCAATTACGATCAACAGAGTATTTTTTTCACAAGACAATGAATATGTAAAATTGGGGATCATTTGATTCAATGCATTTGAATATTGTGTTTTTTTTGGACATTGAAAATGAACAGTTTGTTCATTGTATTTACTCCCGAGTGAAACATATACATAATGACAATCGTATGTGTCTAAATATTCTTTTATATTGTCAGCAAATGATGCTAAGTCTTTTATTGGATTCATATTATGCGTATTGTCATAATATGAAGTACTGTACTATATATCAATTTTATTTCTGTTTAGTTCTCTTTTTCTTTGAACGTCTATTTGATTTACGACCCTTTTTTGTTTTCCCACCCTTTTTCTCGTTTTCTTCTGGTTCCTTATTTTCCTCTGGTTCCTTATTTTCCTCTGGTTCCTTATTTTCTTCTGGTTCCTTATTTTCTTCTGGTTCTACATTTTCTTCTGGTTCTATATTTTCTTCTGGTTCTACATTTTCTTCTGGTTCTACATTTTCTTCTTCTTCGTTTACATTGTCTACTAAACTACCCAACATTGTCTCTTCGTTTTCATCTTCGTTTTCATCTTCGTTTTCATCTTCGTTTTCTTCTTCGTCACGAGGACTTGTAGAATAATCCATATATGTAACATAGGTAAACGAACCAATCATTGCTGTAACTATCCCCATAAATGCGTACGGTACATCGTATTTTCCCGTAGAAATCAAATAATTTAAAGTATTGCTTTGTTTGATATATTCAATTGGATTAAAATTAAATAATTTTTTAATTCCGCTGACTGGATCGGCAATTCCACTTCCTGTATTGCTCATTATATTACATAATTAATACATTAAAAATCAACCATGGCGCCTAAATGATTATTATTAATAAATATATAAAGGTTTTAAAATATTACATAAATAAGATGTATTCTTTTTTACTTTTATTCACCCTTATTTGTTCTGTTTCTTCATGGAAAACTGAGAAAACATATTGTAATATTGTCGTAAATGATTTATTACAAAATACATATGAACCAGTGTTAAGTGAAGAATGGAATTATCATTCTTTACAATCCCAAATGCGGAAAAATGTTTTATGTGGAATTATTTATTTACACGACAATAAGATGATTATAGTGGACAACGAGTCGCCTATAAATATAACCTTACATAACATGCATTTAGTAAAAACAACTCCTGAATTAGCAAACAGTGTTATTCAGAAATTACAAGACAATTACATCGACTTTTACATTGAAGATTATTATCCTCGTTCATCGTGGTTAATTTGGTCAACTTCTTTCTTTTTAAAATTTCTTTACTATTTTTCGATATACTTTATACTTCGCTCTAGTTTACGATTATTATGGATTATTCGTACACTTTATCTTGACCCAACATATCACGATGATCATGAGAATAAAGGTGATAAAATAACTTTTAGGGATGTTGCTGGATGTGATGAAGCAAAATTCGAATTACAAGAAGTAGTTGATTTTCTAAAACATCCGGAAAAATTTAAGGAAGCGGGGGCAAAAATACCCGCAGGAGTGCTATTAGAAGGACCACCTGGAACCGGTAAAACTATGTTGGCAAAAGCAACATCAAATGAAGCCGGAGTTAGTTTTATTTATGCCAATGGATCTCAATTTATTGAAATGTATGTTGGTGTGGGTGCTTCAAGAGTGCGTAAATTATTCGAACAAGCAAAAGCAAATAAACCATGTATTGTATTTATTGATGAAATTGACGCAGTTGGACGATCAAGAACTAGTGGATTTGAAAGCAATAGTGAACAAGACCAAACTATAAATCAATTGCTCACGAATATGGATGGTTTCGATAAAAATGATGGAATCATTGTCATGGGAGCAACAAATCGCGCGGATATGTTGGATTCTGCTCTTACACGAAAGGGACGATTTGACCGAAAAATCACAGTTGGATTACCCGACAAAGAGGGTCGAAAAGAAATATTAGATGTTCATTTGGATGATAAGAATGTAGAAAAAAATTTAAAATTGGATTCTATATATGAACTTACAAGTGGTTTCTCAGGTGCTGATCTGGCAAATTTAGTAAATGAAGCGTGTATATTGTCTGTGCGTTATAAATTGCCCAATATTACAGAAAAGTGTTTTGTAGATGCGTTTGAGAAAACCACCATTGGTCTACCCAAACAAACTGACAGACGACCCAAAGAAAATATTAAAATGGTGGCTTATCATGAAGCGGGACACACAATTGGAGCACTTTTTTTCAAAGATATTTTTGATGTACGTAGAGTCACAATTAATGCCAATAATAGTGGTGCTGGTGGTTACACTTTATTTACACCAAAAGAAGAGGTTGTTCAATTTCCGACAAAACGTTATATGCTTGCCAACATTATTGTTTGTTTGGGGGGTCGCGCGGCCGAAATGTTTTTATATAAAACACAACAAAAAGACCAAAGTGTAGATGAACTGGTTTTTCCGGATATTGATGATTTAAATGTGACAATCGGAGCATCAAATGATTTGAAGCAAGCACATTCTTTGGCGCGCAATTATATAACCACTTATGGATTAGGAAATAATGTTGGACTATATGATTCAGATGATTCCCGTCAATTTCATACCAAAATGTCTGATTATACCAAAAAACGTATTGATAAAGAAATTGAATCTATTATTGACAAATCCTTGGAATCCATGTTGCGTATTTTAGAAGTGAATAAAGATCAATTGGATAGTATTTCAGAATTATTGATCAATTATAAAACCATTGACGAAACTATGTTACATGAAAAAATCCAAATAACATATGAGTTTGATTAGCGTTTACGTTTTGTTTTCCTCTTTTTTCTTCGTTTTCCACCCTTTTTCGTTGGACTTTTACTTGATGAAGACTTTGGTGAACTTTTACTACTAATATTTTCTTGTAATGGACAATTGTTTTCAAAATCATAACTTTCTGGAGTAAGTTTTTTGATATAATCGGTGATTTTACCATGTTCGCCACATATATCTTTTCCACCAATATATTTCACAAAAACGCGCAAACATAAAACAACATCCATGATCGCATCATGTAACGCTTCTCCATTTGGTTCATAACCAAAATAGTGTTTGTATGTTTCTGATAATTTGGGAAATTTATAATAATTCTTTGGTGGATCTCCCTTTGATTTTAAATATAGGTCTAGATTTCTTTGCTTTTCCGATTGTAGTTTACACACTTTAATGTTGTCTCTCATTGTACAAGTCCATTTTGAATTTTTAGTAAATGTTTCAAACAATGCTAAACCGCGCGTTTTCAATTCTTCATTTTCTAATTGTTCTAATTCATGAAGTAATACATTTTTATCAAAATCGACATTGTGAGCAACGACGTGATCGCATCTTTCTACGTCGTTCAAAAAGTGTTCAAGTGCCTTTTCCATAGTAAGTTTTTTTCCAGGACTAGCTATTTTTATTTGATCTTTACAAATACCATGAACTTTAGCTGCTCCTTCACTAATTTCAATAGAATCGTCTATATCAATCAATTTGTCAACTATTTTTGTTTTTTTTGGATCTGATGTATCATAATAGATATATCCCAATTGAATTACACGAGGCATAATTGCTCTTTTTTTCCCACTTTTATCTTCTACATAATTAATTTTATCGGTTGTTTCTGTATCAAACACTACGCATGAAAAATCTTTGGAAGTCATATATATTAATATTTATATTAATATTTTTATAGTATGTCCGGACGTTCTTTATGAATTATATATCCGACACCAACAAGGGACATAATAAACACAATATATAGAATAAGTATAAGCATATACAGTAACAATTTATAAATAATAATAACAATATTATCATTTATTTCCTATAATTATGCTTCGATTTTTTTCTTAATGTTTTTCTTGATTTTTTGCCACCATATCCAGGAGGTGGATAATCAGGAGATGATGGTGGTGGCGGATAATCAGGAGATCCTGGAGGATAATATGGTCTTGTAGGAGGAGATTCGGGTAAAGGAAGACCCCTCGATAATATATTTCTATAAATTTGATCTCGGTGTAGTTGTGAATCACCCTGATAATATCTATTCCTTGCTGCTGCTTCTTCGCTTGCTTCTCTTGCTTCTCTTGATTCTCTTTCTTCGCGTTGTGGTGGCGTTTCACGTGCAATAGCTCTTCTTCTTCGCGCCAAATAATTTCGTCTTTCTCTTGTTAATTCACTCTGCGCTTGTCGTCTTTCTTCCGCCGTCATATTCATCAGTCGTT
>Ga0115565_10003765_pt1 | contig 10646 bp, 7 predicted proteins | sample COGITO_mtgs_1105_FD_87199 | JGI IMG/M metagenome (GOLD analysis project Ga0115565, IMG submission 87199) | Pelagic marine microbial communities from North Sea - COGITO_mtgs_110530 | ecosystem: Environmental > Aquatic > Marine > Epipelagic | place: Germany:Helgoland, sampling site Kabeltonne... | reverse complement strand
TGGCTGGCCGGTTTGCAGCGCTCGGATATACGTCTCCGCTGCCCGTTCGAAGTAATAGAGCCGGTTGAACGTGTCCGCGACAGAGGCACCGATCACCAAGACCCCATGGTTGCCCATGATCATCACTTTGTTTTTCGGGTTTGATAGCAACCCCGCACAGCGCTTGCCCTCTTCTTCGAAGGCCAAGCCGCCGAAGTGTTCATCCACGACGTGGCGGCCGTAAAAGGTGGCTGTGGTTTGGTCGATTGGCTGCAGCGTGCTGTCCGCCAGTGCCGTAAGAACCGTCGCATGGATTGAATGCACATGCATGACACAGCGTGCATGTGGCACGGAGCGATGAATAGAGCCATGCAACCCCCAAGCCGTTGGATCGGGCGCATTGGGGCGATCCAGAGTCGATGGATCATTTGCGTCAAGAAGTAACAGGTCCGACGCCTTTATCCGCGAAAAATGCCGCTGGTTGGGGTTGATCAGAAAACGGGTGCCATCCTCGTTGACTGCGAGGCTGAAGTGATTGGCAACCGCCTCATGCATGTTCAGGCGTGCGGTCCAGCGAAAGCTTGCCGCCAGATCTGCTCGGTCCTGCCAATGGTCAAGATGTGTGCCTAATTCATTCAATTGCGTTTCCTGCAGGCCCATCACTGTCTCCTCGACAAATATGTGGCTATATTCGGTGCATTTTTTGGTTTGCACAAACGATAAATTCAACGTATATTCATTAGATCAACTAATGTATTGGCATATCGAAATGTCCCAAGCGTCTGATCATATGCCCCCGCTCAACTGGTTGCGCAGCTTTGAGGCGTCTGCACGGCTCGGCTCGTTCACGGCGGCTGCGTCTGAGCTGAATGTTACGCAATCAGCGGTCTCCCAGCAGATAAAACTGCTTGAGGCGCATTTGCATGACGATCTGTTTTTTAGAAGTGGACGACAGATGCAATTGACAGAGGTTGGGCGCGATTACGTGTATTTCGTGCGCGAAGCCTTCGACATGATCCGGGTCGGTACGAAAACGGTTTTTGATGCCGAGCGCGGGCGCTCGCTTACCCTGCGCGCCAATATGGCCTTTACGTTGTTCTGGCTGATGCCGCGCCTGTCCGAACTTTATGTGAAACATCCGTGGATCAATCTGAACATCCTTCCCCATATCTGGGATGGCGATGACCGGCCTGCGAAATCGTCGATCAGCATCGTCAACGGTGTCAGCTACGCAGATCAGGGCTTTCGTCCATTGCGGGACGAATACTACTTTCCCGTCTGTTCTCCGGATCTTCTTGCCAATGGTCGTCTCCGCGAGGCCCCTCACTTCAACAGCGCTGGCATGACCGCAACTTGGGATCAATGGCACAAATCCGGTCATGGGGACCTAATACCCCAACCGGTCAACTACACCTCTACCGTCGTCGTCTCACTGACGGCTGCGGCAAACGGCGTTGGGCTTGCACTTTCACACACCAGCTTGTTTGGCGCACCAGAGCGCGCAGGGCAGTTGGTGCGCCCATTCGACGGTGAATTAAAGATGCAAGAGCGGTACTTCATCAGTGAACCTGGAGCACAAGACCAAACACCTGCTGCGCAGGCTTTTTTGGATTGGATGGAAGATATCATGGACACATCTTAGCTTCTCGACAGCACTGTCAGATTAAACCAGGTTGAAGTGGGCAGGGCGGTTTCGTAGCCTCGCCGTATGATAAAACACTCTCCATTCAGGTACTTCAAAACAGGCCCAGAGATCATCCGCCTGACTGTGATGCTGTACGTTCGTTTTCCGCTCTCACTGCGTAATGTGGAAGATCTTTTGCACGAACGTGGATAGCACCTGGTATTGAGATCAGCCACGAAACGGTTCGGTTTTGGTGGAACAAATTTGGTCCGATGTTTGCAGAAGTTTGCTGCTGTCCACTCTTTGGTCAACAACCATTTCAATCAGGAGCCCCACTTCTACTCACGAGACAATTTCAAGCTCAATCGAACCGCCGATCTTACTGAGTGGCGCCAACTATTGAGCGCATAGATTCAGGCTGCGCCAGCAATCCGAAGCGAGTTCTCATTAGTCTGACAACACCCGCTCCCAGGCTCTGTCGGCGGTAAGAACTGCCCATGACCTTGTGGTCAACGCATGCCAAAACGAGTTTGCCCAAAAAACCATGCGTGTTGTCCAGGGCTTGTCGCGCCGTTTCTGGATTTTTCACATGAAGCGCGAAGATTTCAACATTGCCGCCGAATTGCACGCGCGGCTATTGCTTGACTTGGCAAATGGCGAGGCCGTGGCCGCAGTCGCCGCTTCAAATGCGTTGGTCGATTATCTAGAGGCTTTCGCACGAGAAAGCAAAGACTGGAAATGACCAGCCTTTCTTTCTGCGCATTGAACCGACGACTGCTTTCGTGGCACCAAACCTCGTTCGACACGGACGAATAGCTCGGAGGTTTCACAGCCGGAAGCATTCGTTCAGGTTTCAGAAGTCCTGCGCCCTTATCCAGTCTCGGAAGATTTCTGCGGCCGCCGATATGTTCCCCTTTGTTGGCAGCGCGATACAGTAAGCGAAGTTTGTCAGCGCAAGTTCCGAGATCCAGACGAGATGACCGCTTTCGATCTCTGGCTCTGCAAACGCATCCTGCATCCCCAATCCATTTCCAGCAATGACGGCCTGAAGGCGGCTGTTGGCGTCTGGCAGCGAAAGTGCGTTCTTTTTTGGCGCGAATGTCAGGCCCGCGATGTCATGCCAGTCGCGCCAGGCTGCCATGCCGGATGCATCCGGCAAGAGCGGGATTTCCCGAACAGCGGTCTCCAAGCCAAGTGCTTCGACCCGGGCTGCGATTTCCGGGCTGGCCAAAGGCCTGGTATTGGATTTGAACAACACTTCAACTTCCATGTCCTCGACTGAGGGATCGCACCAGAAGATCGACAGATCGAGGGCGGGGTTTTGCAGATTGGCCTTGGTATTGATCGGCTCGACCTGAAGCGAAATATCAGGGTTGGCACGGGTGAAGTCGGACAGCCTCGGGCCGAGCCACCGGGAGATAAACCAGCTATGGGCACCGACGCACAGTGGTCTTTCAACGGTTGATCTTATCTCGTCAATTACGGTCTCGATACCGCCCAGGTGCCGTGCCGCTGCATCTCTCAGGCGCGTGCCTTCCGCCGTTAGGCAGATATGAGTGTGGCGGCGCTCGAACAGGCGCACGCCCAATTCGTCCTCCAGCTTCGCGATCTGGTAGCTCACCGCGCCCTTGGACATGTTCAAGGCTTCGCCCGCCGCCGTGAAACTCATTTTCTCGGCAACGGTACGGAAGATGTTGAGACTGTCAAAGGATCGAAATCGCATGGTTCTGTTTAATTGATCTGAACACAGAGATCAAGAAATTGGGTTTGCCGCGAGTCGGTTTGGACATCTACACTCACTGCAGGGAGTGACATCATGACACCACGTGATCCGATTGCGCATTTGCCGACCCATGAGGTCATCAACATGCCACCACACATGGGCGATCAGGACCTGTGGGGGAATGATCGTGCATTGAAGCACTGGGCATCGCACATGGGCGGGGCCGGTCATGCCGGTCATTTTGCCCATGTCGGACATCTCACCGGGCTGGACGAGACTTTTGAGAAGGCAAATCAGGCCAATCGTCATGGCCCGGAACTGTGTGCCTTTGACCGCTACGGCATGCGCATCAATTCGGTCGAATTTCACCCAGCCTATCACGACCTCATGGATCTGGCGATCTCCAACCAGATCCACAATTTCGCTTGGCACCACGAAGGCAACGCTGGTCACCTAGGCCAGGCGGTTCTGATTTATATGTTCAACCAGACCGAGGGTGGCGTGATGTGCCCTATGGCGATGACCTATTCGGTGGTGCAATCCCTGCGCGTAGCTCCGAGCGTGGCATCCGAATGGATACCACGCATCCTTTCTACCAAGTATGACCGTCGCGACATCCCCGCCAGTGAAAAGACCGGTGCAACGATCGGCATGTTCATGACCGAGAAGCAGGGCGGATCGGATGTGCGCGCCAATACGACAATGGCCCGGCCTGACGGAGAGGGCTACCTGTTGACCGGGCACAAGTTCTTCTGTTCGGCCCCGATGTGCGATGCATTTCTGGTTTTGGCCAACACCGAAGGCATGGGCATTTCCTGTTTCCTTGTCCCGCGCTGGCGGCCCGATGGGTCGCGTAACAATCTGTTCATTCAGCGGATGAAAGACAAACTAGGCAACAAATCCAACGCCTCGACCGAGATGGAATTCCAGGACACCTGGGGTGTCATGGTGGGCGACGAAGGGCGCGGTATCCGCACGATCATCGAGATGGTGACGGGCAACCGGCTCTATTGCGCCATGGCGTCTGCGGGGATTATGCGCCAGGCGCTGGTGCAGGCGCTCCATCACACAACGCATCGATCCGCCTTTCAGAAACGCCTTATCCAGCAGCCGCTGATACAGAACGTTCTGGCCGACATGACAGTCGAGGTCGAAGCGGCGCTGGCGCTCGGGCTACGGGTCGCAAAAGCGATGGACCATATGGATGACCCCGCAGAGGCGGCACTGGCGCGGATCGGAACAGCGGTGGCGAAATACTGGAACACCAAACGCTGCCCGAGCCTGGTGGTCGAGGCTCTCGAATGCCATGGCGGCCCGGGATATGTCGAGGAAAGCATCTTGCCCCGGCTCTACCGCGAAGCACCCGTCAATTCGATCTGGGAAGGGTCGGGCAACGTAATGTGCCTCGACGTGTTGCGGGCCATAGGGCGCGAGGCCGAGGCGATCCCCGCCGTGATGGCAGAGTTAGAGAAGGCGCGCGGAAACCATCCCAACCTTGACCGGGCAATCGACGATCTACGCGACGAACTGGCGGATCCGGACGGGCTGGAAGGCCGCATGCGCATGGTGACCGAGATGATGGCGCTGACCTTGCAAGGGGCGCTGCTGACCTGCCACGGAGACAGCGTCGTTGCCGATGCTTTCTGCGCCTCGCGTCTCGCCCCAAGCTATCGCGGCGCATTCGGGACCCTGCCCAAGGGGCTCGACCTCGACGCCATCATCAGCCGCGCCCTGCCGGGTTAACAGGCAAACATCCAGACAGGAGGCGAGACATGAGAATTGCACTTTTGGGCGCGACTGGTGCGGTTGGCGGCCATTTTCTGAACAAGGCTCTTGCCGCCGGTCATGAGGTCGCAGCCCTGGTTAGAACGCCCGAAAAACTCACCAAACATACAAATCTCTCTGCGCTCAAGGGCGACGTCACCAGCCCTAGCGATGTCGCGAAGGTCATTCTCGATGCCGATGTCGTTGTCAGTTGCCTTGGCAATGTCAAAGGTGTGTTGATCATGGAAAAAGCGGCCGAGGCAATTCTGCAAGCCGCCGCTGAACAAACAAACCCGCCAAAATGTCTGTTTGTCAGCAGCATCGGGTGTGGCGGCACGTCTTGGGTCGTCAAACAGATGCTGCAAATGATCGGTGGGCGTTCGAGTTTCGCGGATTATGAACGGGCGGATGCCCGCCTATCGCGTGAGGGAGAAGTCCCATATGTGTTGGTCCGCCCCGCCGCCCTGAAGGAAAAACCCGGAAACGGGAAATACCGTGCTTTTCGTGGCGATGGCACATTCGCACGGCCCATTACGAAAGAAGATGTCGCCGCGTTTTTGCTCGATGCCATCTCAAGCAATCGGTGGGATGGCCAACGTGGTTTTCAATTGGCGGGGGTGAAGTAGCTATCATTAGCCGGCATCGACCTCGCCCGCCCTTCAAAACTGCCGATTACTGGCCACTTTTGCCCGGCTGACCCACTAACACCAACAACAAAAGGAGCCATGGATATGGCCGGAACGGTATTGCTCATAATCTCAAGCGCTGTGCGTTCACCATGGTTCAAGGCGACGCGCGACCTGACCACCGCTTATGGCGACCACGAAGGGCGGCTGACGCCCGTAACATTTGAGCGCCCCATCGTCGAAGAGTACCGGGTGTTGCGCACCAAGGCAGGCATTTTCGATGTGCCGGAGGTCCCGCTGGAAATTCGGGGGCCGGATGCGGCGGCGTTCCTTGACTATGTGTTCACGCGGCCTGTCAGCACTATGCCCGTTGACCGGGGCCGATATGGCCTGATGTGCCATGATGGAGGCGGCATTGCCTGCGATGGTGTGGTGTTTCGGCTGGCCGAAGACTGGTTCTGGTATGTACATGCGGATCGTGACGTTTTCACATGGCTTCAGGCCCTGAAATTCGGCCATGACGTGGAAATCCGCGATCCGGGCGCCTGGGCGATCCAGATCCAGGGGCCAGCCAGCCTTGACATACTGGACGCCTGTGTCGATGGCGGGGCCCCGGACGGGTTCAAATACTACTACGCGCGGCAGGTCACCATGGGCGGTCAGCCCGTCCTGATCAGCCGGACGGGATGGACTGCCGAGCTGGGCTTTGAGGTCTACAACATGGACCCGCATATTGATGGCATGGCGCTTTGGTCCCACCTGATGGCGGCTGGCGCGTCACATGGGATGGAGATCCTGTCGACCTACGCCATGAATCCGCGCCGGATCGAGGCGGGGATCATGAACTACGGCACCGACATGGGCTGGGACACAACGCCGTTTGATCTGGGGCTGGGGGGCTTTGTCGATTTCGATCATGATTTTGTGGGGCGGGACGCCTTGCAGACCGCCGAACGTGCTCCACGCTTTTCCGGGTTCGTGACCGAGGCGAAGGACATCAAATGGGGATCGCCTGTTTTGGCATGCGGCAAAGTGGTTGGCCGTGTAAAGGCGTTCGAGCCGTCGCCAACCCTCGGCACGGGGATCGGGTATGTCCTCTTCGACACTCCTGCGGCCATGTCGGCCAATGCTCTCACCGTGAAAGGTCGAGACGGGAACGAGCATCCGCTCGCCCTGCATGCACTGCCGTTCTTTGATCCTGACAAACGTATCCCTCGGGGCCTTGAGGTCATGGAGTTCACAGGATGAAGGACACCGCCTGCAGCGCTCGCCGCGAAAACCTCAAGCGGCTCCTGAAACCGCGTCACATCGCTTTTGTCGGCGGCAGGGCGGTTGAAGACTGTATCAATGCCACTCGAAAATCCGACTTTACCGGGCAAATCTGGGCAGTGCATCCGAAATACACTGAACTTGCTGGTGTGGCTTGCGTGCCAAGCCTTGCCGGTCTGCCCGAACCTCCGGACGCCGCCCTGATCGCCGTATCGCGCGAACGCACGATTGATACAGTGGCAGAGCTCTCTTCGATGGGTGCAGGTGGGGCGGTCTCTATCGTCGGCGAGTTCTCCGAGACAGGCGCGGACGGCGCGGCCCTTCAGGCCCGGTTGGCCGAGGCTGCGGGCGACCTGGCGCTTGTTGGTCCGAACTGTCTGGGCGTGATGAACATGTTTGATGGCATGGCCGTTTGGGGCGGGGACAACGTGTTTTCGCCTGTTGCGGGCGATGGTGTCGCCCTGATCAGCCAGTCAGGTTATGTCGCTTATTCGGTGACCAATGTCGAACAGGCCCTGCCGCTGGGCTATGTCATTTCGATGGGCAATCAGGCCGTTCTCAATGTGGCCGATTACATCGACGCTATGCTGGATGACCCCCGCGTGCGTGCCATCGGGCTTTATCTGGAAGGGATCGTGGACATCGCCGCGTTCAGCGCCGCCGCCCTGCGTGCGGTGAAACAGGGTGTGCCGCTTGTGGTGCTTAAGGCTGGTGGCACGCAGGAAAGTGCTGAACTGGCGCAAAGCCATTCCGGCACCCTGGCGGTAGACAACGAAATCTGGTCAGCCCTTTTCCGTCGGTTGGCCATTGTCGAAGCAAGCTCACCCAAGGCCCTGATTGAGGCGCTCAAACTGCTGGGCAGTCCCAAGCCCCCCAAAGGCAATCGCATTGTTGCTGCGGCCAATTCCGGCGGCTATGCCGCGATGATCGGGGAAAAGGGGCGCGATGTCGGGTTGGAGTTCCCTACACCCACTCAGGCGCAACGCAATGCATTGCGTCAGACCGTCCCAGAGCTGGTTTCTCTGATGAACCCGCTCGACTGGAACCTGCCCTGGGCGGCGATGTCCACACCGGACACCTCGGATAATGGCATGGGTATCCTGATGGATGATCGCTGTGATCTGCTTGTTTATTTCGTTGACTGGCCGCGTGAGCCGGAGGTGGCCGAAGTCTGGTGGCCGACGCTTGAAGGGTTGATCCAGCTGAACGACCGCATGGAATGCCCCGTGGTGATTGCCAGTGTTTTCCCCAATGGTTTGCCTGCTGATCTGCGGCTCCGGCTGGCCGATGCAGGCGTGGTCACGCTGCAAGGGTTGGACGACACGCTGAGCGCGTTCAGCGCTGCGGCGCGCTATCCGGTTTTACGCGCGCAGGTTCTGGCCGACCCTGAGAGCCGTCTGTTGCCCACACCAGCCGTTTCATCCACGCCGGTGACCACCCTGAACGAGGCTGAGGGCAAGGCTTTGCTTGCAGAGCATGGCATTCCGGTTCCGATCTACGCGACCGACACTGTTGAGGAGGTTATTACTGCTGCAGACCGTCTTGGCTATCCGCTGGCGGTCAAACTGCTTAATGCTGATCTTGCACATAAAAACCAGGCCGGGGCGGTACATCTGAATATCAAAGACGCAGCAGGTTTAGACCACGCCATCAGCGCCATTCAGGCCTCTGTCACCCGATATGACGCCCGCCTCGACACGAGTCAGTTCCTGATCGAACGCATGGTGTCTGCCCCCCGGGCTGAGTTCATCGCCGGCGTCAGCCACAAACTGGGGATCGGCCATGCGCTGGTGATCGGACGTGGTGGAACCGATGTCGAAGAGCTGAAGGATTTCACAACGCTGCTGCTCCCGGCCAGTGCTGTGCAAATCGAAGACGCGCTACGCAGGCTGAGCCTGACTCGCAAGCTGAGGCTGGGCCAACACGACATCGGTTCACTGGTTCAAGTTGTCAGTCAAATTGCCCAATTCACCACTCAATATCGTGACAGGCTTGTAGAGTTGGATGTGAATCCGATTATCCTGGATACCGCTGGGACCTGCACCGCAGTTGATGCTTTGGTAAGGATGAGACCATGAGAGAATCCGTTATCGTCTCAACCGCTCGAACCCCCATTGGGGCTGCCTTCAAAGGTGCGCTGAACAGCATCAAATCCCCTACCATGATGGGGCACGCCATTCAGCACGCTGTTGAACGTGCAGGCGTGGACCCCGGTACGATCGAAGATGTCGTCATCGGATCGGTCCTTACGGCGGGGACAGCAGGCATGAATGTCGCCCGTTTGTCGGCGCTGGCGGCTGGCCTTCCCAATACGGTGGCAGGACAGACGATCGACAGGCAATGTTCATCGGGATTGATGGCCATTGCGACGGCTGCAAAGCAGATCATTGTGGATGGTCAGAACGTTGCCGTGGCGGGCGGGCAGGAGAATATTTCCGCCCTGCAGAATGCCTATCTGAAATGGGCGGGCGATGAGAAAGATCCAAACGTTATCGCCCTATCTGAGCATGCCTATATGCCGATGCTGATGACGGCGGAAAATGTGGCGCGGACCTATGGGATCAGTCGCGAGGCGCAGGATGAATACGCGGCCCTTTCCCAAGGTCGGACGGCCCAGGCTCAGGCCGCTGGCGCCTTTGAAGACGAGATCGTTCCGATCACTGCGATCAAACGCGTCAAAAATCGCGAAACTGGAGAGGAAACCCTGGAAGAGGTGACCTTGTCAAAAGACGAAGGCAACCGGCCGGGCACGACGGCCGAAACACTCGGGGCATTGAACCCGGTTGTCGAAGGGGGCCTGATCACTGCCGGAAACGCAAGCCAGCTTTCTGACGGGGCCTCGGCTTGTGTGCTCATGGAAGGTAAAATGGCCGCGCAACAGGGCCTAACACCGCTAGGTATCTATCGCGGTATGGCAGTTGCAGGAAACGCACCGGAAGAGATGGGTGTCGGCCCGATCTATGCCATTCCAAAGCTGCTGAAGACTGCAGGTCTTCGCATGAGCGACATTGGCCTTTGGGAGCTCAACGAAGCCTTCGCCTGCCAGGTTCTCTATTGCCGCGACCATCTTGGGATCGATCCCGAAATCTACAACGTGAATGGCGGTGCCATATCGATTGGCCACCCCTACGGCATGACAGGTGCGCGACAAGTCGGGCACGTTCTGCTTGAGGGGAGGCGTCGTGGCGTAAAATACGTGGTGACCTCCATGTGTGTCGGCGGAGGCATGGGGGCCGCAGCGTTGTTCGAAGTCGCCTGACTCTGCTGAAATGAGTTCAGACAAATAGTTACCTGGCTGCGACATTGACATCTGGCATCTGTGAAAGTCGTTTGTTCCCGCACCGCGTTTTATGTCGGGCGCAATGTGCAAATAGCAGCCGTTTGAGAACTCGCAGCGAAAGTCTGAAGGGTCCGCATTGCGTGAATTCGACCTCTGATCCTTGCTGCACTCGGCACGAATGGTCGGTTTTCTCGCTGCGCGGCAGCACCAATTTCTACGCTGCGAGCGCATGCAGCGGGAAATTCGGACTCACACAACGGGCTCAGAACTGCCATTCGCTGCAATTTGAATGAATGACTGCTCTAGCCTAATACCTAAAGTTGAGCCGCAGGCCCATGGATGGGGGACCACGAGCCACGTGCCACCGTCCATAGAGCAGCC
>Ga0115565_10003749_pt1 | contig 10677 bp, 10 predicted proteins | sample COGITO_mtgs_1105_FD_87199 | JGI IMG/M metagenome (GOLD analysis project Ga0115565, IMG submission 87199) | Pelagic marine microbial communities from North Sea - COGITO_mtgs_110530 | ecosystem: Environmental > Aquatic > Marine > Epipelagic | place: Germany:Helgoland, sampling site Kabeltonne... | reverse complement strand
TACTTATGGGAGCTTCTGCGGGTGGTCTTCAGGTATTACGTAAAGATGGCGAGTGGATAGATGCTATTCCAAATGAAGATGAGCTAGTAATTAACGTGGGTGATATGCTAGAGCGTCATACTAATAATAAATTGCGCTCAACCATACATCGCGTGGCAAATCCTCCTAAAGAACAATGGGGAACTGCACGATTTTCTATTCCCTTCTTTATGCATCCTAGAAGTGATATGAAATTAAACTGCTTAGATGAATGTGTTGATGCCGAGCATCCTAAAGCATTTGACGATATTACCGCAGGCGAATTTTTGCACCAACGTCTGGTAGAAATTGGCTTGATTAAAGAGTAATCATATATGGATTTAAGCGATCAGTTAAAAAACCTTTTCCCAGAACATACTCCAGAGGAATCTACATCTGAAGATTTACCCATAGAAGATACCTTATGGATTCAGGACGATCCTATGATATGTAAATATGAAAAGCGCAAAGGAAAGCCCATTACAATTATAGAAGGATATACTGGAGAAGATAGTGACTTTAAGCAGTTAGCTAAAGAGATAAAAAAAATGCTAAGTGTAGGTGGTAGTTTTAAGAATGGACAGATCATCATACAAGGAGATTATCGCGATAAAATAATGTCTTATTTAAAAGACAAAGGATTTAAAACAAAACGCGTAGGCGGTTAAACTTACTAACGCCTATGGCTATTTTACATATTACCAATGGTGACGTACTCACCAGTAGATTGCAAGCACTAAACGTAAAAGGAATTTTTTTTACTTGGCGTGAAATGTTATGCGAAGGTCCTATAGAAGGACGAATAGGTTCTTCTGAGTTTATAGCATCGCGCAAATTATTTCTCAAAAACACCTATGACATTGAAGTGCGTCATTACGAAGAAAAATTTATATCACAATTTTCTTTGTTAGACGATTCAACGGTTTACGATGCTATCGTATTATGGTTTGAGTATGATTTATTTTGTCACATTAACTTACTAGGTGCTTTACAACTTTTAGAGAAGCACAACCGAAGAGAATCTATACATCTTGTTTGTAGTGGTTGGTTAGAACACATTGATGGTCTAAAAGGTCTTTCAGAACTTACAGATGAACAACTGCTTTCTCATTATAATAAGCGTGTACAGCTTACTACACAGGACCGTGAACTCGGAAAGCAAGTATGGAATAATTATATAAGTAAAGATCCATTAGCCTTAAGTACAGAGATGGCTAGAGGCACTCAGTTTGAATATTTAGGTAATTGCATCAGCGCTCACAAGTCACGTTTTCCATCTAAACAAAATGGTCTTAACACTTTAGAAAATCAGATTCTCAAGTTACTAGACACCTATGAGATTACCTCTAAACACCATCTTCTCGGGTATGCACTAAATTATCAAGGATATTACGGCTATGGCGATATGCAGATTTCTAGAATGATAGACAGGCTCTCTCCTTTTTATGTTCACGAAGGTGATAGACTCGTACTCTCTGAACTAGGTATTAAAGTTTTAGCGTGTGAAGAGAAGACTTCGAATTTAGAAACCGATTTTATATTTGGCGGTGCTCGTAAGTATGACTTTACCTATGAAAGAGATAGTCATAACCTGGAAAAGAAATAAATATGTCTATTCCAGCTTCTGAACTTATTATAAATCCTGACGGTAGTATTTACCATTTGCATCTAAAGCCAGAGCAACTCGCTCATACCGTAATTACTGTCGGTGACCCCGAACGTGTAGCAGCAGTAACTGCTCATTTTGATACCATTTTGCATACGGTGCAACGTCGTGAGTTTAAAACAATAACTGGCGTATATAAAGGCAAAGAAATATCAGTAATTTCTACGGGAATAGGTACAGATAATATTGACATTGTTTTTAATGAATTAGATGCGCTCGTTAATATAGACTTCACGACAAGAACTATAAAAGACAAACTCACATCTTTAGATATTATACGCATTGGGACATCTGGCGCTATACAATCTGATATACCTATAGATTCTTTTTTAATGAGTGCTAAGGCGATAGGTTTAGATGCGTTACTGCATTTTTATGACAGTACGCACGTTCAGGATTTAGATTTCCAACAATCGTTTGTAAAACATATGAACTGGGCTGAAGAAAAAAGTCTGCCTTACGTTATTTCAAATAATACAGACCTAGCTTCCAAATTTAAGTCTAAGCAACTGTTAGAAGGAATTACCGCAACTAATATTGGTTTTTACGGTCCGCAGGGAAGAGTTTTACGACTTCAAACAAGCGATGAGCAGATGAACGAGAAACTGTCTGCATTCCGCTTTCGCGAAAGCGTAATTACAAATCTTGAAATGGAAACTTCTGGTATTTATGGCTTAGCAAAACTACTGGGACACCGTGCGGTTTCATTAAATGCTATTCTTGCAAATAGAGCTACTGGAGCGTTTTCTAAAAACCCTAAAGAGACTGTAGATAGTCTGATAGCATATGCGCTGGAGTGCATAATTAAGTAACAAGTATTACATTTATATTCTAATTATAGACGATGACAACATTACGCATAGGAGGAGTTCCTGAACATTTTAATTTACCGTGGCATCTTGCGCTAGAAGACGGGATGTTTAAAGCCGCTGGTGTAGATTTAGAATGGGTAACCGTGCCCGAAGGAACGGGAGCGATGAACAAAATGTTACGTGATGGTGAGCTCGATCTAGCAGTGATTTTAACGGGTGGCGTAATAAAAGATATCGCAAATGGAAACCCATCTAAAATTATACAAATGTATGTTTCTTCACCCTTAGTTTGGGGTGTTCACGTAGCTGCACACAGTGATTTTAAAACCATAGATGATCTAGAACACGCGACCTGCGCAATAAGCCGTTATGGTTCTGGATCGCACGTAATGGCACATGTACAAGCGAGTAAAAAGGGTTGGGATACTAAGGCGCTCAAATTTAAAGTTATTAATACACTTGAAAATGCTGTCCTAGCCTTAACTAACAATGAGGCAGACTATTTTATGTGGGAGCATTTTACTACAAAACCTATTGTAGATAAAGGTATTTTTAGACGCGTAGGTGATTTTCCTACGCCTTGGAGCTGTTTTGTGATTGCGGGCTCAAATGAAGCCATAAATACTAAAAATGAAGCTATTCAAATCGTGCTAGATATTATTAATACGGTAACTGCAGATTTTAAGCAGATACCATCTATAGATAGAACTTTAGCACACCGATACGACCAGAAACTAGAAGATATACAATCTTGGCTCTCGCAAACTCGCTGGTCGCAGGAGCAAATAAGCATAGATGAGCTTAGTAGAGTACAACAACGACTATCTGATCTTGAGATGATTACAGATAAAATAATCCCTCAAGATTATATTATTTAAAAAAATTACAACCTCACGCAACCTTCTCATTTTTTGTGCATCTTAAAAGTGTACATCAGTATATGGCAACACTCGGTATTATACTTCTAGTCTTGATTGTAGTAAATTTTTTACTGCTCACCTTTAGTTGAAACCCCGTCCAGAAAGCGACCCCGATTGAAGATAAGAGGTTTAGTTTAGTTTTTATATTTTGAATCGCCAGTCGAGCCTAGCTTTGCTGGCGTTTTCTCTTACTAATAGTTATGCGACATTTAAAAAAAACTCTCGAAGTAGAAATTAATAAATACGAGAAACCGATCAAAGAAATAATTGGAAAGTCGATTTCCAAAGTGAACTATTTCGAATTAGATTATGGAGAACCAGCCTGGGATGAAAATGATTTTCACTCATTAGATTATGGAATTGAAATAATGACGTCTGACAAATCAACTTTCTATTTTATTTGGGACAGGAAATACGCACAGTTCGATATAAAGTTTCAGAAAGGAAGTATTTTGAGTGAATTTGGTTCTGAAAATAATTCAAAAAAATATAATGTCACCAACAATGAAAAATGGACAGAATTAATTGACACAAAAATAATCAAAATTGAAAGTTCTTGGTCATATTTCAATCATTCAAATGATAAGAAAAGAAATTATTTTCCGCAAGACGTTAGAATTGACTTCGAGAACGGAAAAGAAATATGGATTTCAGCACTTGAAATCATCGATAATAAAGAATTGGGAATGAAAGACCATTTAACTATAGTTTTTGACAAAAAAATAGCAAGCAAATTTAATATTGGAATTAGAAATTTTGATTTATAACAATTTGTGAGAATTATTGAGACTTGTTATTTGATCAAATGTGGTTACCTTCATATAACGTCCTGATTTTCTTGGGAAACTCTTCGTAAGCAAACCCACAACTATTATTACTCTTTAACATAATGAAAAAGATATTATACTCTCTTAATTTTGCACTCCTAGCCTGTCTTGCATCGTGCACTCTTCCTGACGATGGGCCTTCATACGACGCTACCATTGTAAACATAGACAATCTCATTACTGTAGATGAGGTAGATTCATTTACCGTCGGTGATGTTTTGTGGATAGATATACAGCACCCCATAGTTTTCCAGAATGAAGATGGAGAAAAAATAGATCTGGAAGCGCTACAAAGTCCAAATTTTGAAAGTGTGAGTTATGCATACTTCGCTTTATTTAAAAAATCAGGTTTTGAAAACCCTCAGATCATTTCACTCTCGCCAGAAGAATTACGTGCAGAAATAGGAGAAGTAGAACCTAATGGCACTCAAATATTAGCCTATGTTAGACCAGATTATGAGGTTGGAAAATATCAAGCCCGTGTGGGGATTGTTCTAAAAGAAGCAGGCGATTTTTTTATTAATGGACTAACAACTAATAATAAAGTCCAACTTTATGTAGATGGCTTAGAAGGTCAGAATGTAATATTTATCACAACGATTAATGGTGCAGATGAAAATCAGAACTATAATTTTACAGTTTCTGAATAATCACCAAGCTATCGGAGTCTTTCCTATACTTTTTAGATAGTCATTTGTCTGACTAAAATGGGTGTTCCCGAACCAATAACCCCGATTTGCACTTAACGGTGATGGGTGACCAGAGACTAAAACCTTATGCTTTTCTGCATCTACCTTTGCTCCTTTTTTCTTAGCATAACCACCCCAAAGTAGGAATATAATATTCTCACGCTTTCGCGAAAGCGTACTCACAACAGCATCAGTAAACTGCTCCCAACCCTTACGCTGGTGCGACCCTGCCTGATGCGCGCGTACTGTTAGTGTTGCATTAAGAAGTAAAACACCTTGTTTTGCCCAGCGTTCTAAATTTCCAGATTCTGGTGTTTTAATATTTACGTCGTTTGTAATTTCCTTGTATATATTCTGTAGTGATGGCGGTACAGCGATACCGTCACGCACTGAAAAACACAAGCCGTTAGCCTGTCCTGGACCGTGATAGGGATCTTGTCCTAAGATCACAACTTTTACTTGATCAAAAGGACAATGATCAAAGGCCGAAAAAATCTCACTCCCTTTAGGATAACAAGTATTCTCAGCATACTCTTCTTTAACAAATTCCATTAATGTTTTGAAGTATGGTTTGTCGAATTCTGGAGCTAATTGTTCGTGCCAACTAGGATGTATTTTGACAGACATATTGCGTATTTTTGTAATAGGTTTATGGCTTAAAAGTATAGAAAACAAAGTCGTTTACCACATCATTTGCTATGATAAATATACACGAGAAAACATTAAAAGATTTAGAATTTTATACCGTTTGTGAGCAAGTCTCTGAGCATTGCACAACAGAAAAGGGAAAAGCTAAAGCGTTAGAGATAAAACCATACACTTCTGCTTCAAGTACCTTTTTTGGTCTTGGACAGACGAAAGAATATTATGACTCTCGCTTGCACGAAACGCGCATTCCTAATCACGGTTTTGATCCTATAGATCAAGAGATTAAATTATTAGGTATAGAAGAAAGTGTACTCGAAAAAGGGAGTTTTAGACGTATTGCAAGTATTTCTGATACGGTTAATATACAACTGACTTTCTTTGCAAAATTTCAAGAAAAATATCCTACACTATACCGTACTGTAAACCAAGTTGAAAAAACAACCGTTATCGTAGATGCCGTAAATCGCGTCATAGATAAATATGGTGAACTGCGTGATGACGCTAGTCCCAAACTACAACAATTGCGTAGCTCTATTAATGAGGTAATAGGAAAGATAAACTCTAGCTTTGCAAGTGCACTTGCTCAGTATGCTGGATATGGCTATCTGGATGATATTAGAGAATCTATACAGGAAAATGTGCGCGTGCTTGCCGTTACAGCAATGCACAGACGTAAAGTAAAAGGTCAGATTTTAGGAAGCTCTAAAACGGGAAGTATTACATACATACAACCCGAAGCTACACTCAACGCACAGCGTGAACTTAATGAATTAGAACACGATGAGCACGAAGAAGTTAAACGCATTTTAAAAGCGCTCACAGAACAAATACGTCCGTTTCTAGAGTTACTATCAGAGTATCAGGCGTTACTTAGCACAATAGATGTGATTGCTGCAAAGTCTAAGTATGCAGAGTCTATAGACGGCTGCCTACCCAACCTTGTAGAAACTCAAGAAATAGAGCTTAAAGACGCATATCACCCTCTGCTACTTTTAAGCAATAAACGTAAAAAAGATAATACCTATCCTCAAGATATTAAGCTAAATAATGACCAGCGCATTATCGTAATTTCTGGACCTAATGCTGGTGGTAAAAGTATCACGCTTAAAACGGTTGGCCTCCTTCAGGTGATGTTACAAAGTGGGATGCTACTGCCTGTACACGAGTATAGCCGTATGTCATTTTTTGACAAGATACTATCAGACATCGGTGATAACCAGAGTATAGAAAATCATTTAAGCACGTACAGTTATCGTCTTAAGAATATGAATTACTTCTTAAAAAAATGTGACGGTAATACGCTTTTCCTCATAGATGAATTTGGTACAGGATCAGATCCTGAACTTGGTGGTGCGCTGGCCGAAACATTTTTAGAAGTCTTTCACGAGCGAGGCAGTTATGGGATTATCACCACGCATTATGCTAATCTAAAAATGATGGCAAATGAGACGCCGGAAATTGAAAATGCAAATATGCTTTTTGATGCGCGTACGCTAGAGCCCAAATATAAATTGCATATGGGTGAGGCAGGAAGCTCATTTACGTTTGAGGTAGCTCAGAAAAACGGAATCCCCTACTCACTTATAAATCGCAGTAAGAAAAAAGTAGAACGTGGTAAACTACGTTTTGATAAAAGCATTGCAGATTTACAGAAAGAACGAAGTAAACTGGCTAAAACCACGACAAACTTAAAAGCTAAAGAAGATAAAGCCTCAAAGCAAGAAGCACAACTTAAAGCTATAAACGATAAGGTACAGCAAAAATTAGAGCGCTACCAGGAGTTGTATGACAGCAACCAGCGCCTTATCTATTTAGGAGGAAAACTAGATCAGGTGAGTGAGAAATTCTTTAACAATGGCAAAAAGCGTGAGCTGACGGCAGAGCTTATGAAAATTGTTCAGATCGAGAATTCTAAGCGTAAAAAGCAAAGTGCCAAACAACGCGCTGCCCAAAAAGCAGCCGAACGTAAGACAAAGGAGGAGGCAGAAAAGAAAGTAGAAGTCATACGTAAAGAGAAAAAAGAAAAAAAGAAAAAGGCAGAGATTGTAGCATCTGCAAAGCCTAGACCGGTATTTAAAGTGGGTGATCGCGTGCGTATGTTTGACGGTAAAGCCATAGGAAGTATAGACAGTATAGAACGAGGAAAAGCAATTGTAAACTATGGTATGTTTACCACAAATGTTTCGACTGAGCAATTAGAGCTTGTAGAACGTAAGAAATAATGAAATTACCAGAAGATAAAAATATCATCCTTTTTGACGGCGTTTGCAATTTGTGTAATAATGCCATAACGTTTATCATACAACGTGATCCTAAAGATCGGTTTATGTATGCGCCTTTACAGTCTGAAGCCGGTGCTTTTCTTCTTAAAAAACATAACATAGATCCTGAGAAAACTGATTCTATTATCTTAATTAAAAATGGAAAAGCATACATAAAAAGTACTGCAGCTTTGCATATTGCAAAAGGTCTCAAAGGAGGCTGGCCGGTACTCGCTGGCTTTCTAATCATTCCAAACCTTATACGTAATGCGGTGTATGATTACATTGCAAAAAACAGGTACAAATGGTTTGGCAAGAAGGATGCGTGTATGATTCCTACACCTGCATTAAAGGCAAAATTTCTGGATTAGCTACTTCCCTCGCTCGTTAGGCGCGTTCCCTCATTAATGGTTTTTGAAGGCTTGTCTCTCCCCTACTTTTGGAGAAACAAAACACAAAACGATGAGACCAATTACACTTTTATTTGCATTTCTTTTTTCTACATACGCTTTCGCGAAAGCGTACACAGAACCCTCTAAAGACATCGTACAATCTACAATCACCGAAGTAACCGTTTACTTATCTGGCGCACAAATAACCCGCACAACAACAGTAGCGGTATTGCCAGGAACAACAGAGTTTAAACTAGAAAATCTCTCACCACACATAGATGAAAACAGCATACAGGTGTCTGGCCTAGATGATGCGGCCATATTATCTATAAATTACGGGTTAGACTTCTTAAGCGCTCCTAAATTTCCTGAAAAAATAGAAGCCTTAAAAGCGCAACAAGAACAGTTACGCATTAAATTATTACGCCTAAATAGTGAACTGGACGGATTAAATAAAGAAGAGGATATCTTAAATACTAACAAACGTTTAGGCACCGAAACCATAGAGGTAGACGTGGTTAAACTTAAAGCACTTGCCGCCTACAACCGTACACGCCTAACCGAAATACGTAACGCAAAAATAGACGCTGATCTAAAAAGGGAAGTTATTCAAGAGGAGCTAAAAACTATTGAAAAGCAGTTTAGAGAGTTTAATGTGAGTGATGAGACGCAAAAAGGTATCATTACTTTAAAACTCAATAGTGATCGGGCTACTTCTCTAGCCTTAAAAGTAAGTTATATCGTGAGTGAGGCGGGCTGGTTCCCGATGTATGATTTACGTGCCAAAACCGTAAACGAGCCATTAGACCTCAGTTATAAAAGCCACGTGTATCAAAAAACTGGAGTAGATTGGAGCGCTGTAAAGCTAACTCTTTCTACAGGAGATCCTAATACCAATAACACAAAGCCAGAGGTAGACACTAAATATCTAAACTTTGTAAACCCTAATAGTTTTGTACAACAAACACGAGCGACTCAAGCTTACAATTATAAATACAACCCTAATGTGCGTACAGTATCAGGTGTAGTTTACGATGATACAGGTTTACCGTTGCCAGGCGCAAATGTTATTGTAAAAGGAACAAGTACAGGAACACAAACAGATTTTGATGGTAAATACACGCTGGAAGTATCAGATGGTAGCGAACTAGCATTCTCATACGTAGGATTTTCATCTGAAAACTTACCTGTGTATGCTTCTCAAATGAATGTTCATCTAGAGGCAGACAATGAATTAGATGAGGTTGTAGTCACTGCTCAAGGTATACGAAGAGAAAAAAGAGCATTGGGATATGCTGTCTCTGCAGTCGAAACAGAAGATGTTTCTCGAGTACTAAATGGTAAAGCTTCTGGAGTGTATATCAGAGGACAGAATTCGATACCAGCGAATAGTAAAGCTCTTTACATAGTTGATGGGGTTCCCTTTGATATGAATACCAATAGTGTTAAATCATTAGACTCTGAAAATATTGATGAAGTAAAAGTATTAAAAGGTCGTTCTGCTACAACGCTATACGGTTCTAGTGGTAGAAATGGAGTTATTTTAATCACCACTAAAAAAGGAAAAGGAATGGCAACCGCAACCGGGCAATCTAAAATAGAAGCCATCACTACTACTCGTTTTGAAATTACAAAACCATACAGTATTGCTACCGATGGAGATGTTACCGTTATTGAGGTAGACAGTTTTAAAGTGCCTGCAACCTTTGCCTATTTTACAGCACCAGTACTTAATGAAAACGTATTCCTAACTGCTGAAATAAAAAACTGGGAGCAATTTAGCCTGTTGCCAGGAGAAGCAAACATTTATTTTGAAGGAAGCTTTGCAGGAAAGACATTTATAAATCCACTCGCGACTACTGAAGCGCTTACGGTTTCCTTAGGTGTAGATCCGTCTGTTATTGTAAAGCGCAAGCAACTAGATAATTTTAAAGATAGATCGTTTACTGGAAATACTAAAATTGTATCTAATGAATGGGGAATTACTGTAAAAAACACAAAGTCTAAAGCCATTACACTTACTCTTTTAGATCGTATTCCTATCTCTCAAAATAAAGATATTAAAATCGTAGATGCAGAAACTCCAGAAGCACAATATGATGAGGAAACCGGTATAGCAACTTGGACACTTACCCTACAACCGCAAGAAAGCAAAACACAAAATCTGAAGTATACTGTAAGATACCCAAGATTTAAAAGTATAAATCTCTAGTAGTACTGTTTGGTTGATTGGTTTAGTAACCTACTAGTGATTAAGGCTGACTTCTTTGGAAGTCAGCCTTTATAGTATACATCTTCTAAAATAGACCGCTTCTCATAGCTATCAGAATGAGAACCCAATTAATGATTGTATTTTTGCATTTTCTAATTTATTTATGAAAATATTAAAACTAAGTGTTAAGCAAGAAGATGGAAGTTTAATAGACTTCCTATTTGACGCACCG
>Ga0115565_10003747_pt1 | contig 10682 bp, 12 predicted proteins | sample COGITO_mtgs_1105_FD_87199 | JGI IMG/M metagenome (GOLD analysis project Ga0115565, IMG submission 87199) | Pelagic marine microbial communities from North Sea - COGITO_mtgs_110530 | ecosystem: Environmental > Aquatic > Marine > Epipelagic | place: Germany:Helgoland, sampling site Kabeltonne... | reverse complement strand
TAAAAAAGTAAATTTCGAAAAACCCGTGACCTTAAAAAATCTGAAATTTAGACAGATTTAATGAACAGCCTTGTAAAATTCTCCTTTATGACTAGTACATAGTTAGCTTGAAGCCCATATTTTTTCAACAATGAAAAATACCTAACAGGCATTTAAGACCTATTAGGTATTTTTAAATAAAAACTATGAATTTTCTAACGTTCTACAATGTCACGTATGATCTTTAGATGATGTTTCGTATGAACTTTTAGAAATCTTTTTAGCTTACGCTTATTAAGGTTTAATAATATAGCGTGATCGTAAAAGTTATTTTTCTGTAAGCTATCCCAATTTTTTAGATTCACTTTTACAATGTTTAATTCAGATATTATTTCTGTCTTTTTTATATCAAAAGATGGGTTCATCGTATCTGGAGCACGCACCGTTCCTCTCGGTATTTTACCAAAAGTCGAGACATACCACCATTTAAAATTAGACGCTCTGTTATAGTTTGCCGATTTTGAACTAAGCGCCTCATTATAAGTGGCATTAATAACTTTTAATGCGTGAAGCAAATGCCATTTTACGGGAGCTTCAGAGACCTCATCATTTGATTTTTCAAATAGTGGGAGATAATTTTCCACTTGCTGTAGTTGGTGCTCAAGTAGTGATTGCTGTGCATGACTTTTAGTATATGTTAGTACTACCAAAAGTAAAAAGAGTATCGTGTTTAGGACAGTTCTAGGATGGTGAAATGTATATTTCATATCTCACGCATTTAATCTCTAGACATCCACATACCTAGTGTGTTTTTACCGAAAGAATACCCCAGGCTTGCACTTGTAGCATCTATTTTAATAGTTTTACCCGGTGCAGGAATTACGTGTTCAGCGTGCAATAATGTATTCCAGCGATCAGTTTCTGATTGCGATAGTTTCTTCCCGTCTACTACAACAGAAGCTCCGTTTATCTCGATTACTGTTGGCATTTTTGATATCCTTATCAGCTTTTCGTCTTCTAATTCATCAAGTAGGTCTTCAAAATCATCTGGCCCACTCAAAACGGCAATATGGTCATCCTGCTTGTAAAAACTTATATCTTCTATATCGCCATACCCGTATTTTCTAAACAAGCTGTTGTAACTAGACCATAAACTCGTTTTCACTTGAATGCCATTTACATACATCCCGCTATCTTCTTTTACAAATACGATTTCTTCGTCGGGGCTAATAAGCTCATCACGCTCAAGTGCTACGATTAGAGCCCTTTGTAAAGCAGGCCATTTCCATTGATCAGTACTTACGCTATTAAAATCATAAACCGTACTCGGTTGCTTTAAAACCTCACGCACGTAACCATCTATCCCTCCATTGCGTTTTGAGGTAGCATACAATCGGTCTGACTCACGTTCTAAACGTTCTGCCTCACGCTCTATTCTAGACGCATCTCGTTGCGATAATGCTCGTAAACGTTCTGCCTCACGCTGCATACGCTGTGCGTCACGTCTTGCACGTTCTGCATCGCGCTCTAATCGCTCTAGCTCCTGGCGCTGATTACCACCTGAAATCAATGTGCGTAAAATAGCACCCATATCATCAAACTTTCCAGAAAGGTCTGGCGAGGCCAGTGTTTTGTCAAGTTCTATTTTAAGCTTAGTCTCGCTTAGCTCAACTTCATATACCGTTCCTTTATCTGCCTGTAAACTCCAAGTCATATCCTTACCGCTAGACTGCATTCTCTTTGTCCCTAGCTCTTCTATTAAAAAGTCTTTTACTGCAGGATATCTGTTTTTAGGATAGCGTGATTTTAAACGGTATTCATCATTTGAACTACTTACAGAAAATGACGTATTCCCACCTTTCCCATAATCACCACTTTGCGTAATTACAGATACATTTCCAGAATCTGAAACTGAAGTTGTCCTAGAAGTCGTACTCGATGTTGTACTTGACGTCGTCGTTGATGGCGGCGTAGGTGGTTTAGGAGGTCTGTTTTGAGCCATTACCGTTGTTGTTCCTACTACTAATGCTATGCGTATTATATTTTTAAATATTTTCATAATGTTTGATTTTAAATACGCTTTCGCGAAAGCGCATGTGTAACTGTTCGATTTTTGATTATTCTATTTTAAAGGTCAGCCCCACGCCTCTCGTACTAGCAATCGAGATGGCCGGATCTTCCTTAAAATATTTACGAAGCCGACTGATAAATACATCCATACTGCGGCCTGAGAAAAAGTCGTCGTTTCCCCAGATTTTAGTAAGTATGTCTTCTCTTCGTAGCATTTGATTCTTATTTTCATAGAAAAAGTGAATCAGCAACGCCTCCTTTTCTGTGAGCGATTGTACGGTCTCTCCCAGTGTTAGCGTATGGTTTTGAGGATTAAATTGATAGTTTCCTATTGCAATAACCTCGTCATTAGAGCGCAATGCATTACGCCCGTAGGATGCGGCAAAGCCGCGCGCCCTTTTTAAAATATTAGTAAGTCTCAATACGAGAATATCTGCCTCAAAAGGTTTTACGATATAATCATCTGCACCTAATTTTAACCCTTGTATTCTATCTTCTTTCATCTTACGCGCCGTGAGAAATACAAACGGAACTTCAGGATCTATTTCTATCACTTTTTCGGCGAGTGTAAAGCCGTCCATCTTAGGCATCATGACGTCAAAAACACAGATATCAAATTGGTCTTCGTCTTTATACGCTTTCGCGAAAGCGTCCTTAGCCTCCTGACCGTCCTTACACCACGTTACCTCAAAGTCGTGTATCTCTAAATATTGTTTTAGAATACTACCAAAGTCAAAGTCATCTTCTGCTAATAAAACCTGCTTTTTCATAATTAGACGGGTAAATTAATGGTAAACGTAGTTCCTTTTCCTTCTGCACTTTGTATGTCTATCGTGCCACCGTGTGCCGTAATGATTTGATGGGTAAAATATAACCCCAACCCTAATCCTTTAACATTATGCACATTACTGTTTCCTGCACGATAAAACTTTTCAAAAATGGCTTTCTGATCTTTCTCTGAAATCCCAATACCATTATCTGAAATAGTAATCTTGTAGTGGCCATTTTGAAGTGCTGTAGCTACTGTGATTTTTACCGTTTCATGACCATACTTAACTGCATTTTCTAAAATATTAAGTATAGCTGTGGTTAAGTGAAAGCGATCTATGCGCAACACTACCTCAGGCGTATAAACCTCATTAATTACTTCTAAATCTGCACGTTGAACGGCCGTCTTAAAATCAAAAATAAGGTCATTAAAAAACTGATTATCAGATACCTGTTCTTTATTTAGCTGTAATTCTTCTGCACTTAAACTATTGGTAAGTACTTGGTCTATCAACTTTTGTAATCTACTATTCTGGCGCTCTACGATACCTAAAGTATTATCAAAGGCCTCTGGATTATTTTTTATAGCCTCATTACGCAAACTCTTGGTTGCAATTCCTAACGTGGCCAGTGGTGTTTTAAGCTCGTGCGTTACGTTATTTATAAAATCGGTTTTAACTTCTGCTATTTTCTTTTGGGTGATTAGGTTTTTTATAGAATAATATAAAAGCCCGATTACGAATAGGAAGAGCACAATACTCCCAAGGATAAGCACCCACATTTGCTTTAGTACTATCGTTTTATAATTAGGTACTTGGATAAGCTGTCGCGATCGTACTTCAAAATCATAGGAGCTGGTAATGATCTGATCGCCTTCTGTCTTTATATATTCATTTGTATCAAAGGTGCGTGCGGTATTTATTACACGTGCATCACCTAGTGCTAATGGCTCTCCAAACATTCTGTTGCGCTCCCCTTGAGTTCTTCTATACATAGAATCTTGCTCAGGATAGTTAATAAGTACAATACTCTCTAACTGATAGCTATATTTCAGCGTGTAACCTAGGTCTAAATCTTCAACTAGCTTTTTATAGTGTGACAAAAAGGTTTCGTTTAAATCATCTGCTGTTCTGAAAAAGCGCTCTACGACTTGACGTTTTGTAATACGATTATTAAGATAATCTACTAGATGGTTTTCTAGGTCTTCCTCGATGAGTTGATCATATAAAGAGTCTAGCACACGCTCATTACTTAACTCAGAAACTGCGCGATCTGCAGTATCTAAAAAGGCTGCTTTTTTTAATTGATAGGTGTTGTTTATCAAATATGCTTGTATCCCACATAATGCAGCCAGCGCCAGTGCTGATATTAAAATTAATATGGAGAATTTACCTTTCATTATAATAATTGAACCCTGAGCGGAGTCGAAGGGTGGTTGAATACGGTGTAAAAGTAGTTGTAAAGATGGTTGCTACATAATTTCTAAGAATCGTTAACCGAGCGTTAACCTTGAGTAGTCTCTGAGGCCTGACTATACGTAAGGATACTGGGTTAGTTAATGCTGGATACGCTTTCGCGAAAGCGTAATTAACTTACAATTTAACTAAGCCATAACGTTTGTCCGTTAGGGATATAGATCTTTAATACATAACTCACACTGAATTTAGATGTAATGCCATTTAGGATGGTTAGGAAAATAGCGTATATTATTAGACAAAGTCTGACACTTATACTTGAATTATGAAAAAGAAGCTACTGTTAATCGTACTCTTCATCCCACTCCTTATAACCGCTCAAACCCCAAATCCAGAACCCGTAGTACAAGCAAATTTAGACGCATATAATGCCCACAATATAGAAGCCTTTATGTCGTACTTTTCTGAAGATATAGCGATGTATAACTTTAATGATGGTAAACAAACGGCAAATGGAATAGAAGAAGTACGTGCTATTTATGAGCCGTATTTTAAAGCTTCTCCCGAGTTACATTCTAAAATTTTAAAGCGAACTGTTTTTGACAATAAAGTTATAGACCACGAGTATATTACAGGAGCACGTGGTGGTGATCCTTTTGAGATTGTTTTGATTTATGAGGTGGTTAAAGTAAAAATTGTGAAGATGACCGTAATCAGGAAGCGTTAATAAAAATTTAAAAAACTCCCTTTACTAATGCTTAATTCTTACTTTTAAGAAAAGAACTTTAATACATGAATACCCTCGCATCTCTTACCTTAAAGGATAATACTGACAAGAAGCAATTTGAGCTTCAGGTTGAAGGAAATCTCGCTCGCATAGAATATATTAAAACGCTAGATAAAATATACCTAACACATACTGAGGTACCGAAAGCCTTAGAAGGAAAAGGTATAGGAACTGCTATAGTGCATAAAGCCTTAGAATGGGTAAAAGCTAACGAACTTACTCTTATACCGCTCTGTCCCTTTGTCGCCCTATATATAAAAAGAAATCCTGAATATAAATCTCTTGTTCTTAAAGGGATAAACATCGCATAACTATGAGTACAACTAAAACCTACAGTAACGCAGAAATCACCATTCATTGGGAACCAAGTAAGTGTTGGCATTTTGGGGCCTGTACACGTATATTGCCAGAAGTATATGATCCTGAAGCAAAACCTTGGATTACTCCTGAAAAAGCTACAACAGAAGCTTTAAAAAATCAAGTAGCACAGTGTCCATCTGGAGCACTTTCCTATAGTATGAATGATAATGCTGTCGCAAAAGGGGAAGAAAGAAAACACCATCTTGATATTTTAGAAAATGGTCCTATTCTTAGCAAGAAAGAAATGCTCGTCACTTATGAAGACGGTTCTAAAGAAACCAAATTTACCCGTAGAAGTTACTGCCGCTGTGGGGCTTCAGATAATCTACCCTATTGCAATGGTAATCACGGTAAAATAGATTTTCAAGCAAAAGCACATACACCAGAATAAGTTGACTATGTGGATCAAGAAACAAAAAAAGGCTGCCCGTTTGGGCAGCCTTCATTATGTATAATGATGGTTAGTCTTATAATTTTGCTCTAGATGCAGTATAACCACCTTTAGTAGCAGATCCATTGGTTCCTACAGAATTTCTACCTCTTGCTGCAAGAATTCCTGCTACGTGAGGAGATGCCATAGATGTACCCGAGATTTTATTAAAACCTCCGTTTAACCAAGTAGACCATACATCTGTTCCCGGTGCCCAACGATCTACGCTGCTACCGAAACAAGATGATGCTGCTGGAGTAAGGTTTCTTTGTAAGTTACCTACCATCCAAGTTCTACCAGTTCTTATGCGCTGTGGCGAGTAAAAACGTGTGTCATCATTACTGTTACCAGCAGCTAATGCTCCGTATATTTTATCATCTAAGCGCTTAAATGCATTATCTACTGCTGTAGACGTATATCTGTTTCTGTACCCAACGCTGTAGTTAAATACATCACCAGAAATAGAGTTGTTATATGCATAATCACAACCAGCTATAGTTGTAGCATCAGAACCGCTACCGTTATTATCTAATACCTTAACAGCGACAAGCGTAGTACCGTAAGCAACACCTATAACGCCGCTTCCATTATTCTTAGCTCCTACAGTTCCTGCTACGTGCGTACCGTGACCTTGTCTATCCTCCCAAGATTGGTTAGAAAACATACTAGATGATAATCCTGAGTCTATAGTAAGGTCAGAGTGTGGTGCGATACCTGTATCTAAAATAAATGCATAACGGTTAGTACCTGCATTATTTCTTCTACCAATATATTGTACACCCCAAGGTAAAAACTCACCGTTGCTTAGTGCTACATCTCTATTCTGAGACTTGCTAGATAAACTTGTAAGTTCTGCTGGGATCGTTTTGTATCCTTCTTTACGTGCTGCCGTTGGTAAGATAGGTTTCTGAACATAATTTACTTCTACATAAGCTACACGCTCGTCAGCCTCAATTGCAGCAACATCTGCAGCGCTTAATCCTTTAGCTTGAAAACCTTGAATCGCTCCTGTATACACATAACCTACATTAGTTGCGCTTTTTGAAACTGCACTTAACGTATTTAGAGCCTTAGCTCTAAAAGCATCCTGTATTCTAGATAACTCAGGTGAACCTCCTCTGGTTTTAGGAGTATACTTTAAGCTTTTATCATCGTCTTGCTTAAAAATAACGATGTATTCTCCTTGCACCGCCTCACGAGGTCCTAAATCTTGATCAGGATTTTGATCTAATAATGTGATTTCTGCGTTAATAGCATCATTTTCAGTGATTATCTCGTCTCGATCTGTAGAACAAGATACAGCTACTGTTAGGGCTACAGCCGTTAACACTTTAAATTTAGTCTTCATACTTTAAATTTAATTTTGATTAGTAATTGTTCCTAAATTATGAAAATTTAACAGAATATTCACAATCAAGTTATCCAATACTGACACTATATTGCCACTATCGTAAATATTTGTCAATTAGAAAGAATCCTAAATCACTAAAAAACAAGGTACTTAAGTAGCGTAAATAATATAAATAACATTATTTAGCCTTTTTGTTAAATATACATTTTATCGGAAAAGATAGATTTTAACTAGTGGTTTATGAAGAGGGATGTAGTAATACCTATTCATAAAATTGGGCTATTTTCTAATATAGATCAAGATTTTACACGCTTTCGCGAAAGCGTATGTACACCCACTCATTCAAGCGCTTCTTTTAATCACCTTCATATACTTCCTTAACTCCTCGCCTACCTTAGGTGCTAGAATGATCAGGCCAATCATATTAGGAACCATCATTGCAAAAACCATGGCATCACTAAAACCAATAACCGCGCCCAAGCTTGCAGCACCTCCTATTATCACGAAAACACAGAATAAAATTTTATAGGTATACTCGGCCTTTTTACTTCTCCCGAAGAGGTAGCTCCACGATTGATAGCCGTAATACGACCAGGAAATCATAGATGAAAACGCAAAAAGAATCACTGCAAAAGATAACAAATATGGAAACCAAGAAATTCCGCTTTCAAGCGCCGAGGCGGTTAGCAATACTCCTTGCTCATCGTTAAGTACGGCTCCTACGACCAATGTATCTGTAATAATTAAAGCTAGTGCCGTCATTGTGCAGACGAGTACCGTATCTATAAAAGGTTCTAGCAAAGCTACTAGACCTTCACTGGCAGGATACTTTGTTTTTACCGCGCTATGCGCAATACTTGCGCTCCCGATACCTGCTTCGTTAGAAAAAGCACCACGTCTAAATCCTTGAATCATCACACCTATGAAACCGCCCGTTACGCCTTCTGGACTAAAAGCACCATTCCAGATACTCGCTATAGCATTAGGTATAGCTTCGTAGTTTAAACCAATAACTGTAAGTACAGCAAGCACATACATAACCACCATTGCTGGAACAATCTTGTCGGTTACAGTAGCTATTTTTTTAATACCACCGATAATGACAATGCCTACTAAAACAGACATGATTAATCCAAACAGCCAACCTTTACCGTAAAACCAACTCTGTTCTGCTCCTGTTACGTGTTCAAACAATTTAAAAGCTTGATTTACCTGAAACATATTACCACCGCCGAAAGATCCTCCTATACACATAATGGCAAATAATACAGCGAGCGCTTTCCCTATTTGCTTAAATCCTTTTGCTGCTAATCCTTTGCTCAAGTAATACATCGGCCCGCCAAAAACGGTTCCATTTGAATCGACTTCTCGGTATTTTACACCCAGTGTACATTCTACAAATTTAGAGGACATACCGAGTAACCCGACCACAATCATCCAAAACGTAGCCCCTGGACCTCCTATAGAAAGTGCAATGGCTACGCCTGCGATATTACCCAAGCCTACCGTTGCAGATAAGGCGGCCGTTAAGGCTTGAAAGTGGCTTACCTCACCTTCTTCACTCTCGTTCCGAATTGTATCTGGCATATCTAGCCTACGTGATGCGTTTGTGGGAACATATCCATTTTCAATCTCATCATACTTTCCTCGAACCACTTGTATCGAAGTCCAGAAACCTCTGATATTTATTGCTTTAAAATATAACGTAAAATAGGTCGCCCCAGCAATTAATATAATCAGTACCCAGGGTAGTCCTACATCTTTGGTTATTGGGATTTGCCACATCACAGCATCTACAAACCAGCGCGTGGCGTTATCAAAACTTTGATTGATTTGTTCGTCTAAAGAGACTTTTTGTAAAGAAAAAAGGAGATTCATTTGTATGCTTTTATAGTTGCTACAAATGTTAGTAGGATGTGGGTTTTTGAAAAGGTTAAGTACTGTTCAAAAATGGTTGCAGAAGTACTTAAGTAGTTGTTACATACGATTATAATTGAGAATGTAAGAAATCTGCTGTATCTTTTAAACCTCTATTTCTGAAGATGTCAAGCACCTCAAATTCATCAAGGTCTGGATTTCTTCTATTTAGAACGAGCTCCTTAAAAGCACTAACCGCTTGATGAGGATCCAGATCAATAATATCTGTTAGAAAATCATCGGCTCCCTTTGCTGTCAGGCCAAAAGATGCTAAATAATCCTTGGGGAAATCTTTAAGATTATTGGTCACGATGACATTTGCATTTGTTTTTATGGCAGCTGCGAGGACGTGTCTATCTTTTTTGTCTGGCAATTTTAACCCATTGATCAAACCTTCATAATTTTCGACAAGCGCGTCGGGAAAAGCGAGCAAGGCTCTGTTTGTTCTTTTTTCGATTTCTGCTTCTCCTACTCCTTTTCGGCGCATAACATGTTCCCACTCGTCAAAAATATGGGTACTCCACTTAGGTGTGTACATATCATAGTGCGCAAACCAAAAGAGTACGTCCCTTATTTCAATAGGATAAATAACATTTGTGTCAAGAACACAAGTAAAGCGAACACTATGAATCATATAAACCAGACGTTTCGTCATCTCGCATCATATCGATGATATGTTGTTTTTGAATATTCTTCAACTCAGATTTATAACTTAAAACATCTTCTAAGCGCACCCTTCTGTGTTTTCCTATTTTGGTAAATTCAATGTTACCTTCCTCTAGTAGTTTTACAAGATGTGGTCTAGAACATCCCAATATTTCTGCCGCCTTCTGTGTAGTTACTTCTGTAGCAACTGGTACAATTGAAAAAGGCTTACCAGCACTCATAGCTTTTAAAATATCACCGAATAGTTTAAGTGCGCTAAGCGGTACTTTAATTCTTTCGTTAGTTTCTTCTATTTCAATTTCGGGATTCTCAGACTGCAATTGATCAATTACTGCAGCAAGTGCATCATATGAATGCATAGCAACTCGTTGTTCATCCTTAGACGGCTTATTTATTTTATCAAATGTTTTCATAGTTCCCTCGGTATTTTACAATAGGTTGCGATACAAATGCGATACAAATGCGATACAAATGCGATACAAATGCGATACAAATGCGATACAATATTAAACGAAATAAACGAAACGACATTGTTTCTTTAGAAAGTTTAACAGAGAGAATGCGCTCAGTTGGACTGAGTGATATTAGCATAGACTAATAAGTCATTCGCTTTCGCGAAAGCGATTAAACGCTCTTTCCCTCCTGTCCCACTCACATTGAGCATTTTTTTAATCTGATGTATGTGTGCCTGAAAACCGTCTAGCGAAATATGCATAGCATCTGCCATCTCGCCATAAGACATCGTTTCTCCAAAGGCACCGAGGTTACCTAACACTTCCTTCTGCCTATCTGAAAGCTCAATCTTAGAAGCATTTCGAAGTGCTTTGAGTTCTGCCTTCATAGATCTGATGGTATCTAGATGACTCTCATTAGCTAGTATAAGTTGTTCTTTTTCTTTAAGTAATACCATATTCTCACCACCCAGCGAAGCCACTTTTG
>Ga0115565_10003736_pt1 | contig 10700 bp, 11 predicted proteins | sample COGITO_mtgs_1105_FD_87199 | JGI IMG/M metagenome (GOLD analysis project Ga0115565, IMG submission 87199) | Pelagic marine microbial communities from North Sea - COGITO_mtgs_110530 | ecosystem: Environmental > Aquatic > Marine > Epipelagic | place: Germany:Helgoland, sampling site Kabeltonne... | reverse complement strand
GTTCAAGAAGAATTTTACTAAGAGAACTATATTACTTTTCTTATCAGAGGTAATCTAAAAAGCAACCTTTCTTTGGTTAACTTATGAATAAACAGCTATTAAAATTGCGAAAGAATTTAGGAAATGAGGCATAGTCCTATTTTTTTATTGCTATATCAAAATCTTGAAAAAACTCACTCAAACTCAATTGATGACCATCCAATATTTTCAGTAAACTTTGAAATGTAAAATTACTTCCCTGTTCCATTCGCCAATACTGCATTCTTGAGATTCCATTTTCAATCGCAAAATTCTCATAGCTCGTATATCCTTTTTCAATCCTCAATTCTTTTAACTTTTTTTGAAATATCTAGTATTCTAGGATCAAGCTTTTTTGCCTCCTTTTTGTCTTTTTTTGCCATTACTCTCGGGATTTATTCCCAACAAAGGTGACTTTTTAGCTTTTTTACGTTACCTTTTTTAATTTACCACTTTTATAAACATTTATTTCTTATGTTTGCTTTATAACTTAAAATTTCAGACATGAAAAAAACAAAAAAATTACTGCTTCTAGTGACAGTTTCACTAACATTTTCACTTCAAGCACAAGACAGAGAACCAATTGCTAACGTTTATTTAGGAATTGGTGGAAAAGCAGATGGTTTAAAAATCAAAACCCCGGCTATTTATGGCTCTTATGAGCATTTTATCAAGAATAACTTATCATTAGGTGGTATTTTTGGTTATTCTACACTAACATTAGAAGCTTCAGGTTTATTTGGAAATACAGAAGATACCAATACGACTAATATTGTAGTAGGCGGTTTAATGAATTATTATTTTTATCAAACTGATAGCTTTGAGGTATATAGCCTTTTGACCCTAGGGTATGGAAGTGGTTTAACTGGAGGGTTCTTGTATCAAGTAGGTGCAGGTGGAAGATATAAGCTATCTGATTCACTATCTATAAATTCAGAACTTGGTGTTGGACTATCACTTCTAAAAGTAGGAGTATCGTTTCATCTTTAAAATTATTTTGTATAATTTATCCTAAAAGTTATTTGTGTTTAGGATAGATTTTTTTTGCTAGAAAGATTTTTAGCATTTCATTTATGAGATTTCACTCTTACAGTTTGAACTTATTTTACAATCTATAAACTAATAATTACACACTTAAAAATAAAATATTATGAAGAAACATTTTTTATTTAGTCTTTGCTTTTTAGCAATTACATTTAGTTCTTGCGGACAAAAGTTATCAAAATCAGAAGCTTTAAAGGTTATACAATCTAATAATTTAGTAGAACCTTGTTATTGCACAATTAACACAAGTATTCAAAGTAATTGGAAATCTTATAACAAGCTTTTGAAAATTTACAACGCTTTGCAAGAAAAAGGAATTATCACCACTTCTTCTTATAGAGATCGATTATCTCAATTGGATAGGAAAGGCTATACTGTTGTAAAAATGGAGCCTTTGAATAAAGCAATTTATCAATATGACTTTGAAAAAATAAAAGGAATTTATAGAAGTACAGAAGCCAAAGTCTTGTGTTCAACTCCTAAAATAACAGAAGTATTAGGAATTTCAAGTTCTGAAAATAGCAGGGAAGCAGTAGTACTTATTAAAATAGTGTATGACTTATCACCTTTTGCTGGGTTGGTTAATAAATCATCTTCTTCTAGAAATTGTTATAAAAATAGTATTGAAGAAAGAGAAATCACTTTAATCAAATATGATACTGGCTGGAGAATAAAAAAATAGCTTAAATTTTATATTGAAAATTATTTCATTCTTTTGAACTAATGTCCTTTATGGAAAAATGTCCTAAATCGTTTTGACTTTTAGGACATTTTTTAATTTCAATGTCGTAAATCGAAAATGCGATTTCTTTTAGCAAAATCGAAATGCAAGATTGCTTTAGAACAGTTAGTTGAACATGTCAAAAGCAGTCTTACCAAAGGTGACCTTTAGAATCCCTTTTATCCAAAAAAAGACAAGAGAATTGCTTCTTCTTGTCTTGTTCTTTTACTTATGGTTTTTTAAAACCTTATAAACTTTAAATTATTTATAATTTTTTTTCTATTTCTCATTAAAAAAACATATTTGAATTTTTGTTCTTAACTCTAATAAATGAATTACTGTTATTACATGTTTTACTTCTTTTTTCAAATAGAATTGCTTCATAGATCTTGTTTTTTGATCTCAATACTATTTGTTCCAACAATTTTTATAGCTTTATAATTCATAATTCCTTTCTGAAATTAAAGATAAATCTGTTGCTCAAAAACTGTGACTTATTGATGAATTGTCTGAATACAATAGAAATGTAGTGGCCATTCTTTTAGATTCTATGATTGAGAAAAACCGAGTAGAAAAGTTGCAGGATGTCAAAAAGAAGTTAAGATTGACAGAATTAGAGAAATTCTAAATAATAATTTTCAAAAAAACGAATTCTATATTTTATTAATATAATAAAATTAGATGCTTAAAATTAAGAATTTAATAAAAAATAGATCAAACAAAAGAAACTGCAAAAAAAATAAAATTTTATTAGGAATTTATTAAGAATTTTAACTATTTTTAGATTTGAAAAGAGTTTGGACATAAAATCATCCAAAAAAAATCCCTCACAAAAAATATTTAAATACACGAGTAACAGAATAATTAGTACATACAATTATGAGAGACAACCATACATAAAAGACTTGATTCAAAAAAATATACAAAAAAAGAAAGTCTTACAGAATAAAAAATGTAAGACTTTTTTTATTAAATAATTTTAAACTTAATAGACAGTAATGATATAACAAAAATAAAAAAGTAAGTAAAAAGCCTGATGGTGGTACATCAGACTTTTGAAAACCAATATTAACTTAAATTTTTTCTTATGGATACTAGGCCAACAAGAAACATAAAGTACCTATTGGTGTTTTTATGTTTAACAATCGTTCTTATCAAGATATTATCTTGTAAAAAAAAGCAAGTAACTGCTAATGAATTTAGCATTAATTTCAGAAGATTGAGACATCTCAAAGAATCGTATCATCTCTGACGCTTTTTATTATTTTATTATGGGAAAGTGTTTACGCACTTTCCTGTAATTTATTTTTTAAATAAAAATTGAGCGTGCAAATTTAATATATTTTTTTATCGCACGCAAATTTTTACACTGATTTAACAACTATTATAAACTACTTCACGATAAACTCAATACGTTGAATATGAAGTAAATACAAATTCACAACTCTTGCAGTGAATTGTTGGTTTGTTAATAAAAATCATTCCAAATAACTGAATATGCTTAAGCACTTTTAAATATACGTATTATTTGCCATAAATGATTATTTATATGATAAAAATAGACTCAAATAACGTTAAAGTTTTTAAAATAACGCATTATTTTAAGTTGTTTTTTATAAAACACAGTATTTATGCAATTCTGCGTTTCTAGAGTAATTCTTGTGTTGAATTATAATTCAATTTATCAAATAGTCTTTCATATTTAAATCAAAATTTAAATGCAAAATTGCTAATGCTCTTGAAGTCTCGCTATATTCTTTATTAAATGATGCTGACACAAAGACTAATTCTCTACACGATAGAATTTTACGAATTGAATCTTTGAGTGAGTACAATCAAGGTGTCATTAATCTAATGATTGATACAGTTATTGAAAAAGATAAGCTTGAGAGAAATCAAGAAGTGAAAATGAATAAACGTTTAGAGGAATTAAAGGGGATTCGTGAAAAATAAAAATACTTCTAAACAGGAGTTTTAACGTTTTTATTTTCGAAGTAGCATTCCTTTGTAATTATTAGCTTGATTGCCTACATCTATATAATGTACTATATAATGTACTGTATTATTTGCCATAAGACTATACAAGGTACTTTTTTTGAAGTCATTAACATAATAGGATGTTTTTGGATTAGACAAGGTATTCACTTACATTTCTTATTAAAATACTTATAGTTTCAATATATTATATTTGATTATAAACTGCCATCCAATTTGGGTTTCTTCTTATTTCTTTTAGAAATGGTATTTTAAGAAACTTTCTGTCTTCATATTTTTCAATTTCATAATTGTCGATTTCATCTTCTAGTATCTCATCATAAGTTAAACCGTTTTTTCTTTTGTTATTCCTAAATAGTCTATTGGCGATTCCTCGTAATTCTGTTTTAGAAAATTTACGAGTTTCTTCATTGTATCTTTTATTAATCTTAAATAACCAATCCCAAGTATTGATTTTATCAGCATCATCATCAAAATTAATAAGAACATCCTCTTCTTTCAATTTTCTGTAATCTAAATCAGCACTATCAACAATTACAGTTTCTATTCCTATTTCTTGATGATTGGGATTAAAGGGATAGAAAGAGACTCGACCATTTTCGAAAGGATTTTTTGTGCTTTTGTGTTTCCTGTTACATTTACCACATAATGGTACTAAGTTTTTAAAATTTACAGAAGCAAACGGGTAACCTGCTTTTGGCAAATAGTGGTCATTATCTTCTCTATAATGAGTTTCTGCAGATTCAATTGGTGTGAGACCACAACAAGGACAAGTCTCATATGGGTTTTTTATAATTAGTTTTTTATAATAATCCAATTTATCTCCAGGTACTGGAGCTCTATCTATTAGGTAATCATAAAATCTAACTAGCAAAGGTTTCATATCCGTTTCAACTATACTGGGAAGTTGGCTTAAAGTAATTGGAGAAAGAGTACCATTGCATAATTCTTCAATTCTATTATTGATATTAAATGCTTCTCTAATGTCAGCTCTTTCTTGTGCAGATAGAGGTTTACATTTTTCATAAATAGCATCAACTAATTCTTTCAACCAATTGTATTTATTATAGAGAGCTTCAAACTCTTCTTGTAGTAATTCTGCGCAAGTCTCATTAAGAGAAGCGTTACACCAAACTTGACACACTAAGTGCTCTAATTGCAAGTGTAGCTGGAAAATTGGATGCTTTATGGGTTTAAAAGTTCTAAGCATTATCTTGAAGATTTTTTCTGTGTAAACGGGCGAGAACCATATCCTTCTCAATAGACTCGCCTAATCGACTAAGCTTCAATTTTACTTCATCTAATTTCTCTTTTGAATCAATTGATTCGAAATCTATATTTTTTAGAACATCATTAGATAAATCTCCAATAGATTGGTCATAATCAAATAATCGATCTAAAATCAATTCTACAGAAGTCCCATAAGTATTAAGACCAAGTTCACTAGCTTTTCTTACTTGTACATTTTTAGTGTCTTCATTTCTATCAAAGAACAGCTCATTATCAGGCATACAGTCTGATATAATAAAAGGAGAATGTGATGTAAGAAGGATATCCTTCATTAAATGAACATTGAAGTGACCATTTATATGATTTCTGTTATTTCCTGAAGTTATACTTTGATTAAGGATTTTAATAAATTTAGCTCTCCAGCTTGGATTAAAGTGTGTTTCTGGTTCATCTAATAGCAATAATACTCTTCTATCTTTTAATAATAAGCAGATTCCTATTGTATGTAGAAATTGATGCTCTCCATCTGAAAAATTTCTAAGAAGCAAATCTTTTATTTCACCTGTTTCTTTTATTTTCTTAGTTATATAATAATCTAAAAAATAAAATACATTTTGACCTGGACTTCCTACAGGCAATTTTCCATCTGTATAATATCCTTTTGATTGATAAACATCTTCTTTAATTTGATCATTAACAAAGTGAGAGTTTAACTCATATAATAAACGAAAAAGTTGAAATAATTCAAATGAATTATCATTAAAGTGGTGTTTAAAAGCTTTTTTAGTTTCGGTAGTAACATAAAAATCTAACCAAAGTATTTTACCATTTGAATACCAAGAAGTTGCACATTTTTTTAATTTGTCAATTTGGTTATGATTAATAATTTTTAAAATGTTCTCATCAGTATCTTTTTGAAAATTAAAATGTAATAGATTGATATTCATTCTAAAACTCTTTAAATCAAGAATTCCTGTATTATCGACATCTTTTATAGATTCTAAAGTCTTTTCACTTTCAAACAATAAGCAAGCTAATAAAACTGCTTGGCTCATATTATTATCTATAAAAATCAGACTGTTTTCTGATTCTGTAAAACCTCTTTGGCCAACTTCAGTAGCTTGTTTAAACTCATCTAAATGAACTAATCTACTTTTGATAAATGGTAAACTCAATATTTCATTTTCCCCTGAAGAGTAGCCTATGACGTGATCTGGTAAATAAGCTTTTCCAGGAGCCGAACCCAGCTCACTTCCAGCAATCGGATTAAGTTCAATTTCAATTTTCTTTTTTGAATCATCAAAAGGAAATTCTTGTATTTCCATTTTTGGTTCTTCCATTAATTGTTTCGTAATTATAACCTTGTGAAAATTTTCTAAGATATAATCACTTCCGTCAATTTGACCTATTATATATTCTAATTTGAATGCATCTGGAGAACATTCATTTCTTTTAAAATTTTCAGGATCTTTAATACTCTTTGGCAGATATTGAGCTACACATATTTCTAAATGATAAAAAATAGCAGATAAAGCTTCTAAAACATTCGATTTTCCACTTCCATTAAGTCCAGCAAAACAAAATGGTCTAAATTCCTCCATTGATACTGTATCATTCAATGAATGAAAATAAATTTCAAAACCAGCGTGGAGACTTCTGAAATTCTCCGAAACGTCACCTATTTTAAATTTTAAAAGTTTCATTTAATAGAAAGTTTTATTCTTTGCAATTTTTTATCATACATTTGGTTTATTTTTCCCTCATTTAACAATTCAAACACAAATTTTTTAGCTTTATCATATAGTTCTTGTTCATAAAATTTGTTTGAATTTAATTCATCCTTATCAAGTCGCTCTAACAAAAGTTTTATAGAATCTTTATTACTATTCTTTTTAAAAAAAATATAGTCGTTTTCCATTAAAACTTCTAAATCTACAGCTGTATTGAATTTTAATTTATTTTTAAATGCTAATTGAGATAAAGCCTTTAATAAGATCTCAATTTTGTTTTTACCCAATAGCATTTTATCTTTTTCTGTTTGAACTTTTAAATAAATTTTCTCAAATTTATTTTGTAATTCTATAGGGGCTTTTTTTAATTTAATAGATTTAATGGATGTTAGATTTAAACCATCCATTATTGCCCCTCTACTTTTTTTCTTTATTTGAAAAGTTACATATGGATTAGAGTGGATTGAATATGATAAATAGTAAGGATTACATTTCTTCTCATCAAGAGTTATAGCTGCCAAATGTTTTGTGTTAATTACTAAACCAATATCTTCAGGAACTACAGCTGAACGACCAATAGTTCCCATCAAAGTTATAATTACATCTCTGCTATTTACCGAAAAATTTTTGAATTCTTCATAGTCACTAATTGGTAAATACCTTTTCTTTTTCCATTTAAATTCATTATCTACAATATTATCAATACCTAAAACTGCTACTTCACCTTTTTCTTTAAATCTATTGTGTTTTAATTTACTCCCAAAAGGTCCACTGCGTATACTTCTCTTTTCTTTTTTTTTTATACTATTAATTTCAATATCACTCCAAGAACTAAATAAGGGACTTTTAGACCCAAACATATTTAAAAAAGTCGCATTTAAAAAGTCATCAAGATTTACTATGGCTAATTTTCTCTTTTTTATTATTTCATTTGTTTTGTCAAGTACAGCTACTATTTTATCTTGAATACCTTTATCAGGTATAGGGATATTAACATTCTCAATAAATTGTTTAGAGATATGTTTCAACCCAGCACCTTTAAAACCTTTTTCTAGTAAATAGATATTGTCATTAATAAAATAGTAAATAAATTTTACATTAAAAGAATCATTTTTTGGAATCGTGACGAAACAATCTGTAGATGTGGAAAAAGGAGTTTTTTCATAATGAATACTAGGATTACCTCCAGTTCCCAATATTATAGATTCAACTGTATGTTGTTTCTCATCAATCCATTTAGATTGTGTTGGACTTGAAGTATAAAAGGGATAATTACCCATAGATTTACCTTCGCCTGCTTTAATTTTTGATTTAGTAGCGAAAAAAAATAAATCTTGAAATTTTCGAGTTATCATTTAATTAAGTTATTAAGTTCTTGTAAGCCTATTGTTAATTCTTTTTCTAAAGAAAAAATTGCATTAAGGATAACTTGTGGTGGGTCATATTCTTTTTCTTCGTAAATAATTTCTTGGTAATGATTGTAACTGAGATCAAGGTTATTATTTTTAATTTCATCTATTTTAACGAAAAAATATGTTTTACGATCTTTATTAGAAACTTTATTTTTTGATTCAAATAATTTTAAAGCTAATGGTAAGGGGTTTTTATTTAGTTTTTGCCTATTATCATCCAGACTATATCCATCACTCTTTAATTCATAAAACCATACCTTTTTAGTGTTCCATTTAGTTTTATTATCTTTTTTTTTTGTAAATAATAAGATGGAAGTTTTGACACCCGCATATGGTTTAAAAACTCCATTTGGTAAAGAAATAACTGCTTCAAATTCGCAATTTTTAAGTAAAAGCTCTCGTGTCTTTTTATATGCTTTGCCACGACCGAATAGAACACCTTCTGGAACAATTACAGCAGCTTTACCATTAATTTCTAATAATTGAATTATTCTCTCTAAAAACAGCAATTCTGATTGCATATTTTGCTTTACTCTTTTATTGTATTTATCAAATTTTGGTTCGTAAACTTTATTAAGTAACAAACTTGTTTGTAAACTATCTATTTTCCCAGTGAAGGGTGGGTTTGCAAGTATTTTGGAATATTTAATGTTCTTTTCTAAATCATCAAATTTTTGAGATAACGTGTCTATGTGCTTTATATGAGGTTCTTTTACGTTATGCATTATTAAGTTCATCATTCCTAAACGAATCATAGTTGTATCAATATCATAGCCGAAAAATGTGTTTTTAGTCAGTTTTTCTTCTTTTTCAGAATCTATTTTTATTAAATTACCTGAAGTACGCTTTTCAAATCCATTTTCATCTATTTGTGCTTTTTCGTTTGAGTTATTTTTAATAATATATTGATAAGCACCTACTAAAAAACCCGAAGTACCTGCTGTAACATCACAAATTGTATCCTCTATCGTTGGTTTTAGAAGCTCACACATAAATTGAATTATATGTCTAGGTGTTCTAAATTGTCCATTTTTACCTGCTTCTCCTGTTTGGTTTAAAATCAATTCATAGAAGTCACCTAAAGTATCCTGAAAGTGTTGTCCTTTCCCTCGTTCTTTCTCGGCTTCTAAATATATATCATCGATTATTTCAATAGCTAAGTCTAAAAGTGAAGGTTTTGTTATTTCAAAATTAGCGCCTTCCATTGCTTTTAAGAATGAATCGTTTTGACTCTTTTGAGTTTTTAGATATTCAAAAACAACTTTCATATGACTTAGTAATTCATCATTTTCTTGTTTTGTATAGAAACTCCATTTATAAAAATCTTCATTTACCAGACCAACATCTTCTGCTCTTCTCATAAAAAGCAAATAAGATATTTGCTCTAAAGCTGTTATGGGGTTTGCCATTCCTCCAGACCAAAATAAATCCCAGAGTTTATTAATTTTTGATTTTATATCTATTGATAACATATCTATTTATCGTTGAAAGTCATTTTTGCCAAATATATACTAAATTTTAGTCTCTTTTTTTTCAAATCCTCTAAAAAACTCACTTAAACTCACTTGATGACTATCTAATATTTTCAGTAAACTTTGAAATGTAAAATTACTTCCCTGTTCCATTCGCCAATACTGCATTCTTGAGATACCATGTTCAATAGCAAAATTCTCATAACTCGTATATCCCTTTTCAATCCTCAATTCTTTTAACTTTTTAGAAATCTCTATAATGCGAGGATCCAATATTTTCTCGTTTTTTTCAACTTTTTTAGCCATTTCTGCTTGAATTTGTTCCAAACAAAGGTGGGTTTTTAAACTTTTTTAAGTTACATCATTTAATTTACCACTTATATAAACATTTTTCTTATGTTTGAACTTATTAATTTTTAAAACTTTATAAAAAATGAGAAAAAAACAAAAATTATTGCTTGTTGGAATTGTTTTCCTGACATTTTCACTTCAAGCACAGGACAGAAATTCAATTGCTAATGTTTATTTGGGAATTGGTGGACAATCAGAAGGAGCTAAAATTAAAACACCAGCATTTTATGCTTCCTATGAGCACTTTATTTACGAAAATTTATCCCTAGGTGGAATTGTTGGGTATTCAACACTTACTGTTGAGAATTCTGGAGTTTTCGGAAATGAAGAAGATAAAAACTTTTCAAATTTTGTTTTAGGTGGCTTAGCAAATTATTACTTCTATGAAAACAATAATTTTGAAGTATATAGCACAGTTGCGCTAGGGTATGGAAGCGGATTAACTGGAGGAATTTTGTATCAGCTTGGGGCTGGAGGTAGGTACAAATTATCTGATTCATTGTATCTGAACTCTGAACTCGGTATAGGGCTTTCATTATTAAAGATAGGAGTATCATTCCATCTTTAAGAATTACAAATCAAGTTAAATGTCCTAGTGACTATCCATCATTAGGACATTTTAAATTAAACAAGAGTAGGTAACTACCAAATTTACATTTCAATCTACCATATAATATTTAATCAATACACTTAAAATTCAATAATTATGAAAAAACAATTTTTATTT
>Ga0115565_10003733_pt1 | contig 10701 bp, 12 predicted proteins | sample COGITO_mtgs_1105_FD_87199 | JGI IMG/M metagenome (GOLD analysis project Ga0115565, IMG submission 87199) | Pelagic marine microbial communities from North Sea - COGITO_mtgs_110530 | ecosystem: Environmental > Aquatic > Marine > Epipelagic | place: Germany:Helgoland, sampling site Kabeltonne... | reverse complement strand
AGATGCATCGACTGATACATATAAACCTGAATAGCCAAATCGACTTTGGCCCGTTGTTAAATCAATCCACACCGTATAGTGATAATTAAATATCGCTGAGTTATCACAATTCGTCTTACCGGCGTTTTTTAAAATTCCTCATGTTACCGCTTATGTGGCTATCGTTTAAAAGTTTTTTAAAATAGCGGGGTCGTAATCATCAGTATCTAAACTCAAATTGTACTGGTTGGCTATGGCGTCAAATTCAGCTTTTTCTGCTATCAACTCATCTTCTAATATCATGTTATCGTCTAGTTGCCACAATAAACGCGAGCCAGCGTGGCTATAGTGTATCGCTAATAGAGCCTGCGCGTCGCCTTCTCGTGCAGCATCTTTAAGCTTGCGCATTTTTCTATTTATTTTATTGAGAACTTGTTTTAAATTCCAAACATACGTGACTTCTGTCATAAATTCATGATGACGGTACTTGTTCAAAAGACTGCCAATCAACACGCTAGTAATGAGCACACCCGTCAGGTTCCAATAAAAGTGACTTCCGCTTTCGTCTGGAAACAGCGCGATTAGCAGCTGTGAAATACCTAAGCTGCCGAGCGCTAGGCTGATTACGCACGCTATGATGATACGATTAAGGTGGCGGCGATAGCGCGCCTTATCGATTTGAATGAGTTTCATATTACTAATTTGCCTAAACTGAAATTAAGGTGATACAGGTATATGAAGGCATTATAATGATTTTAATGGCTATATGCTGCAAGTAATATCTTTGTGTTCTTTTGAGGTTTAATGAGTATCATACTTTGAATGTGCCGTGATTGACTGTTGTGCGCAGGAATGACTAAGGATGTATCTATATCCAAAGGTAAATGGGCGTTTATGTACCGCTGCAGGTCGACGTATTAACACCTTAAACTTATGTTGCCTAAAACTTACCCTTAGCCACTTTGTTTTTTCGACTTATTAGTTTAACTATCTAAGTGTCTCGATATTTGCAATCACTTCTTTGCACAAGTCCGGTGTGCTTTATCACTATAGTAATTATCATCAAAATTACATATCTTTATACTCCGGCAGTATTAACCAATTTTGAGTACTTTGCTGTGTAATACTTGTGTAGGGGTCAATATTGGGCTTATATTCACGTATGTGAACCCAGTCATATGAAGCACCCAGACATGTTTTAGTTTCTAAAGCAGATGAAAGGAGTTGAGTAATTGAAGAGAATCTATCAACATTTTGACCGTTTTGAAGTCTACAAGGTTTTTCACCTATTGGAAGATGCCGGTGTGCCGTGTTTTGTTAAAAATGAACTACTTCAAGGAGCCATAGGCGATGTGCCACCGCAGAACTCTGAGCCTGAGGTGTGGATAAACGACAACAGTTGGTTTGATAAGGCCAGTCAGATGATAAAAGAGTTTGAGACAGAGCAAGCACAGACGCTAAAAAGACATTCGGCGCAGTGGGTATGTTCAAATTGCAAAGAGGATAACGAGCAGACGTTCGCAGTATGTTGGAACTGTCAGCAATCTAGTTAAAGGCAGCCGCTAAGTTGAGGTAAGGTGGCGCAAACTAGTTGAATTGAGCACTAAACCAAGTTTCATAAATAAGGCATGCGGATACACTATCTACTTTTTCTTTACTGAGTTTTTTGAATCCTCCCAACTCAAACAATCTCTGTTTAGCATCAGCTGTACTAAGTCGCTCATCGTAAGTAAAGACTTGCAAACCAAACCTCCCATGCAAGCGATTAGCGAATTTTTTGGCGCGTTGGGTAATGTCCTGCTCAGTACCATCCATGTTTAATGGCAAGCCAACCAATAGAGCATTGGGTTGCCATTCTGCAAGCAATTTTTGAATGAGTTCCCAATTTGGTTTGCCGTCAGTCGCTTTTAGGGCTGATAGAGGAAATGCAGTGCCCGTAACGCTTTGACCAATTGCCACGCCAATGCTTTTTGTACCAAAATCAAACGCAAGTATCGAAGCGTTATGGGGTGACATGATATTTCTTAAGCATGAAACCTGCTAGGCATGACCTACATCCTGAGTCAGTTGCCAAATATCAACGCCCAATTTATTAACAGCTGCCTGCCAGCGATTGTGAATGGGTGTTTCAAACATAATAGAATTATCTGCTTCGACCGTTAGCCAAGCGTTTTCCTGAAGTTCTTTTTCGAGCTGTCCCGCTTCCCATCCGGCGTATCCCAATGCAATTATCGATTTATCAGGGCCTTTATCATTACCAATCACAGACAAAATATCCTTTGATGTGGTGACCATGACCTCTGGCGATAATACTATGCTACTTGCCCAGCCAGATTGACTGCTGTGCAATATAAACCCTCTGTCTGGGTGCACAGGTCCGCCACATAAGACAATGGTCGATTTTTTGTCGTCATTGATAATGGCGTTTTCGTCCGTTTGTGAGATTAACTCACTGAACGTCATCGCTGACGGTTGGTTTATTACAATGCCCATTGCACCGTTTGAAGTATGCTCACAAATATAGGTCACAGAGCGCGAAAAATACCTATCTGTGAGTGATGGCATGGCAATTAACAAATGATTTTCTAAACTGTTTAGTTGCTGCATTTATATTTAATCTTTTCCTAATGTAGGGATTTTCCTAAGCGCTTCTCAATTGCATCAAACAGAGTTGCACAAATATTTATGTCAAAAGCATTTTGTATCTCTTGAACACAGGTAGGGCTTGTAATGTTAATCTCTGTTACCTTATCGCCGATGACGTCAAGTCCCACAAACAACAGTCCTTTCTCAGACATCTTAGCTGCGATTTTGCTCGCAATCTCAAAGTCAGTTTCGGATAGCGGCTGGGCCCTGCCAGTGCCTCCTGCAGCTAAGTTGCCGCGGGTTTCATTTTTAGCCGGCAGGCGGGCCAAGCAGAAGGGAATAACTTCTCCATCTACGATCAGTATGCGTTTATCACCGTCTTTAATTTGTGGCATAAACTTTTGAAACATCGCATAGCGCGTGCCGAGTTCGGTTAGCGTCTCTATAATCACACCTAAGTTATTGCCATCTTCGTTTACTTTAAAGATAGATGTGCCGCCCATTCCATCCAGCGGTTTGCAGATAATAGTGCCATGCTTTGCGTGAAATTCTCGTATTAGTTTGTTGTTGCTAGTCACTAACGTGTCAGGAATCAACTCTGGAAACCATGAGGTAAAAAGTTTCTCATTAAAATCGCGTAGAGACTGCGCTTTATTGACAACTAACGTGCCGTGTTGTTCAGCTAACTCGAACATTTGTGTCGCGTACAAAAACTCGCTATCAAAAGGAGGATCTTTGCGCATCAGCAATACGTTAAGTTCTGATAAATGAATATCCACTTCTTGCGTATATTCAAACCACGTTTGTTTATTATTCATGACTTTCAATGATTTTGCCAGTGCTCTGGGCTGACCGTTATTAATGTAAAGGTCACCCATCTCCATGTAATACAGCTCATATCCTCTCGACTGTGCTTCGAGTAGCATGGCAAAACTAGTATCTTTTTTGATATTGATATCGCTGATGGGATCCATCACTATGCCTAGCTTCAAATTGTTCACCTTAACGTAGTTGCCAACTGACCTATCGGTATAGTGGTGTCTCAGTCAGACAAATTCAAGTTACAAATCGCCAAACAACGATTGCAAAATAGAAATACTCGCCAGTGCTGCCGTTTCGGTTCGAAGCACGCGAGGGCCTAGATTCGCTAAAAAGAAGCCGGTTTGCTCACAGGTATACACTTCCTGCTCACTCAAACCACCTTCAGGACCTATTAGTAATCTAACCCCATTGATAGGCTTACTGATGTGCGACATATATTGACTTGCGTTGGGAGACAGTACTATCTTTTGGGCGTTGGTAGGTTGTTGCAACCATTTAGCCAATGTAACGACAGGGTTGAGGGTTGGTATTATGTTTCTGCCAGATTGTTCACAGGCAGAAATAATTATCTTTTGCCATTGCTCGTGCTTTTTCTCCCATCGTGCTTGAGAGAGATTAACTACGCATCTCTGGGTTACTACTGGGGTAATTTCACTAACGCCCAGTTCAACAGATTTTTGCAATGCAAAATCCATTCTGTCGCCTTTTGACACGCCTTGTGCAAGATGTATGTGAAACGCAGATTCGTTGTGCAAAAACAATTGCGTGTTGATAAGAACCGATACAACTTGTCGGTTGATGTCGGTAATCTCAGCCGAATAATCGCTGCCATCACCATTAAACAACACTAGTGGATCGCCCACTCTTAACCGTAATACGCGTGCTATGTAATGACCAACATCGGCATCAAGGGTAAGTTCCGAATCAGCAGCGAGGCTTGCTGATGTGTAAAAGCGAGAGACGCGCATTAATAACATCCGATTATAATTTTGGTTGATAATATCAAACCGGACGAAACAATTAACCCATTAAATCCGCACTATTACACGGTAGAGCGATTTGTGATCTGGCATCGCATTAAACGGCAGTTTTGGAAACACCGAATTGCCATCCGCAAATAAGGCCCGCTATGCGGCTTTGTTGTTGTGAGTAACAACACTGTCGGGTTCGATTTCTCGATGCTGAACTACGGTTCTTTTTCTGCTCTTGCGAGCATGGAGGGTGTTGGGACCTCTCGACTCTGTTAAACAAAACACTAACAATCCAAAGACTATCAAAAAAACACAAATTGTAAAAAACATAACAACTTCCTTGCTGACACGTTCACACGTTTTAAATCCTGTATAACGGTATTGCAAAGTGGGGCATTATGCAAGCACAACCTGACCAAAACTGTCCAAAATGTGTTCGATAAAGCCTTGGCAAAAAGTATGAATTTATTTAAGAGCTGTGGTATTTTATCTGCGATATTTGTACTCACTGGCAATAGTTTAAAACCAACGAAAGCAAAAACAGTCACTTGTATCGAAAAACACAAAATGAATATTTGCTTTATGAAGCGAAGATAACTGGCAAAAAATAACAATAAAACAAAGGAAACGTTCCATGTTCGAATTTACACAAGACGATATGTCTAAATACCTCAACGAGTATATTATTCCATTCGCGATTGATTTAGCGGTTGCGATTGTTATTTTCATAATCGGTAAAATTGTCGTAAAAGTATTAGTGTCGTTGTTTGGAAAGCTACTTTCTAAAGCAAAATATGACGCTATGTTGGTCAATTTCTTAAAGGCAATTGTCAACGCTGTGTTGATGTTGTTTGTCATTGTTGCTGCGTTGGACCAATTAGGTGTCAACACGACTTCATTGGTCGCCATCTTGGGTGCTGCTGGTTTAGCCATCGGTTTATCTCTTCAGGGGTCGTTGCAAAACTTTGCGGCCGGCGTAATGCTGCTTGTATTTAGACCGTTCAAATCAGGTGACTATGTTGACGCGGGCGGTGTTGCCGGAACGGTTAAGAGTATCGGCGTATTTTCTACTATGATGACAACACCTGATAATAAAGAAATCATCGTACCCAACGGCGGTATCTACAGCGGAAATATTACCAACTTTTCAGCTAAAGACACACGTCGTGTTGACATGAAGTTTGGCATTGGCTATGGCGACGATTTATTAAAAGCCAAAAAGATATTAGAAGAAATGGTGATGGCTGATGAACGTATTCTCACGGATCCAAAACCACAGGTAGCGGTTGCAGAGCTTGGCGATAGCAGCGTGAATTTTGTGGTTCGTCCATGGGTAAATTCACCAGACTATTGGGGTGTGATGTTTGATTTTACCGAAGCTGTAAAACTTCGGTTTGATGCAGAAGGAATCTCTATCCCGTTCCCACAAATGGACGTGCATGTCCATAAGCAACAAGATTAGTTAAAAACCAGCGACAAAAAAACCGCCTACTTTAAAAAAGTAGGCGGTTTTTTATTATCAGCGTGTTAACCACAGTTTGGCTTAACGTTGACGGTTTTGTATATGCCATTGGCCGTCGCCATTCCCGCTTCTAACTGCGCAATGCGAGTGCCGGACGAGGGATGAGTGCTCGCCCATTCTGGAGGCGCTTTGCCACCGCTAGCGGCACTCATATTTCGCCAAAGCTGCACTGACTCATGAGGTCTGAAACCCGCTTGAGCCATAAGGTTCAATCCGATCAAATCAGCTTCGCTTTCATGTTCTCTGCTAAAGGGTAGAACGCCAAAATACTGCGCACCAACACCCAAAGCTTGCATGATCGCCGCACGATTTTCAATTTCGTAGGTCGCTAAGGCCGCATTGGCCACTTGTGAGCCTGTTTGTAATAACGAGTTTCTAGACATCCTCTCATTGCCATGTTGGGCAATAACGTGGCCCACCTCATGCCCGATAACTGCTGCCACTTGGTCTTGATTGGTTGCCACCTTCAATAGACCGGTGTAAACGCCAATTTTTCCGCCGGGCATTGCAAAAGCGTTCGCTTGATCATCATCAAACACAACAACTTCCCATTCACCGGAAAAAACGGCTGTTGATACATTCGCAGTGATGTAGTCAGCGATACAAACAACATATTCATTTTGTACCTGTTTATCAGAGATTTTGATTTCTGATTTCATGCTGCTAAATGCTTGCTCGCTCATCTGCGACAACTGAGCATCAGAAAACAGCAATATTTGAGAGCGGCCTGTAGGAGAAGTCGAACATGCAACTAGGGCTGCAATACTCGCTATTCCGATCATAGTCCATTTTAGTTGTTTAAGCACAGAGAGTCCTTTTTATACGAAATTGTGAAATAAAAAACGCCTAACATTATGCATGATAGGCGTTTTGTTATCTATACTGTTTGCATCCCTACTAGGTATAAAAAAGCAGCAATCAGCTTAGACTTTTATCGAAGTGTTGCTCTGCCACGGCGACGCTAAACAGCTCGCTTATCAAATACCTGCGTCAGCCTTTAAATCGTTGGCTTTGTCAGTTAGTTCCCAAGGTAGATTATCGCGTCCGAAATGACCATATGCAGCGGTTTGTTTATATATTGGGCGTTCCAAATCAAGCATCTTTATTAAACCATAAGGACGTAAGTCAAAATGAGTCGATACCAGTTTTGTTAAGCGTTCGTCGCTAATTACGCCGGTTCCAAATGTTTCAATATTAATAGATGTGGGTTCTGCAACACCGATGGCATATGAAATTTGAATTTCGCAGCGTTTTGCCAATCCAGCAGCAACGATATTTTTGGCTACATATCTTCCAGCGTAAGCCGCAGACCGATCTACTTTTGACGGATCTTTTCCAGAGAAGGCGCCGCCACCATGGCGCGCCATTCCACCATAAGTATCTACGATTATTTTGCGGCCCGTCAAGCCACAGTCGCCCATGGGCCCGCCAATAACAAAACGGCCAGTTGGGTTGATATGAAATTTGGTCTTGCTTGACAACCATTCTTTTGGCAATACCGGTTTAATTATTTCTTCCATTACGGCTTCGCGCAAGTCCGCATTGCTGATGCTATCGCAATGCTGAGTTGACAACACCACTGCGTCAATACCGATAGGTTGATTATTTTCATATACAAATGTTACTTGGCTTTTTGCGTCTGGTCTTAACCATGCGAGTTTGCCAGATTTGCGCATATCAGCTTGCCTGCGCATTAAACGGTGAGCATAAGTAATGGGCGCGGGCATCAATACATCGGTTTCATCACTCGCATAACCAAACATCAAGCCTTGATCGCCGGCGCCTTGTTCCTCTGGCGAAGCACGATCTACGCCCTGATTGATGTCGCCAGATTGTTTTCCTATTGCATTAAGCACGGCGCATGAATCAGCATCAAAGCCCATATCTGAGTGGGTATATCCAATTTCTCTGACTGTGTTTCGAGTTAACTCTTCGATATCTACCCATGCTTGTGTGTTTATTTCACCACCAACAAGCACCATGCCCGTCTTGACAAAAGTCTCGCAAGCAACGCGCGCTTTTGGATCTTCAGTCAGAATTGCGTCAAGAACCGCGTCTGAAATTTGATCGGCGATTTTGTCCGGATGTCCCTCAGAAACTGATTCAGATGTAAATAAATGTGCTGCCATTAGTATTCCTATATAGTCGCTTGCCAACAAAGCGTGTTTTGTTTTTACGCTTGCTTATCGGCAGATGTCATGTTCTTTCAATCCTTGGTTTGGTTTTCTAACCATTCCACTAGCGTAATGTGCCGGCAGATTCAATTGATTCGAGCTTACGTTGAACGCTGCAAATTGGCCAATGCGTGTTGGTACATTATAGTATCAAAACGAATTTTTTCCAATATTGACATCTAGACGTCTAAAAGTCCAGACAGGCGAATTTAAAATACGTTCATTTTGTAGGTTTAGATTATATTCAATGGTCTATTTGATTAATCTTGCGCTTCGCTTAATTTTGTCTGAATAAAATCTCGATGAGATAAATAAATGAGATCGGCCACTTTTCGAATAAGGTGATCTTCATATTTGCTAAGATCTCCGTCTGCATAAGCGACTCGCCACATAAGCTTGATCAAATTTACCTTGTCAGCATACTCGTAGTGTTCATTTATCAGCGCAGTAAAAGGGTAAACAGACGTAAGTTTATCGCCTTCAGTTTCGCTAACAGAGACCAATTTTTCTAATTGCTCATTACTAAGTGAAAATTCTTGTTGCAATATTTCACGAACTTTACGGATTTCATCTTGTGTCTCTTGCTCGTCGGCTTTTGCAATCTCGATCAACAGCACAGCACAAGCCATCTGCCTCTTATTTTCGGCCTGTTGAGGATCGTCTTTGGTGCTATTGAGTTTAAGCTCGTTTTCAAAAAACGAGACCAATTTGTTAAACATAAACGCTCTTAGTTTGGTTTAAAGAGTATATAGACGTTAATTATTACTTTATAGTTCACTCGGTGATTCTAAACTCTCATGATTGGGCTAGACCTCAGCGTGATGTATACTCCACGCTAGTTAGTTTTTGAGAGGAATGTAATTGAATACAAAACACCTTGGCTTTGCATTAACCATTGGCGCTATTGCGTTGTTTGTTCCTGGAATTTTACTACCGATGTTTTCTCTTAGCATGGACATGAATATCGCCTTACCAGGCGCCGGCTTTAACTCAACCATGCTGGATAAAGAACTTTCGATTGTCGACACTGTGCGTGAGTTATGGCAACAAAATCGGCATGTAGTGGCCATCCTCATCTTTGCTTTTTCTGTCCTTGTACCTGTCCTAAAGACGAGTTTATTGAGTCTGGTGTATTTTGTGTCAGACTCACAAAAGCAGCTTGTTATCAGTCGATTTGTAGCACAGATTGGTAAGTGGTCTATGGCAGATGTATTCGTAGTCGCGATTTTTTTGGCGGTACTTTCCACCCAACACACCGATAGCGTTGAACAGCACTCAGTGACATTTTTTGGCATGAAAGTTGGCTTTGAACTTAGCTCGCAGATGCTGTCCGATGTTGGTCAAGGATTCTACTATTTTACCGGCTATTGTATCGTTTCGATGGTAGGTGCTCAGCTTACGTTCGGTGCGATTGAAAAACAGAAAACGGTACACTGAGCCTTGTAATGGATTTGAATTTATTCGCCTAAACAACCCTCAATATTTATTTAAGAATCACATAACATAGGAATTTGAATGCATTATGATTTCATCCTGTTTGACGCTGATGAAACACTGTTCAGCTTCGACATTTTCGCAGGCTTATCAGCGGTTTTTAAGCGCTATGATATCAAATTTACCGAACATGATTTTGCGCACTACCAGTCAAAAAATAAGCAGCTTTGGATTACTTACCAGAATGGAGAGATAAGCGCTGAGCATCTGCAAGTAACACGTTTTGCCGAATGGGCTGAAAAACTCAGCGTTGAAGCTAAAGTACTAAATGATCAGTTTTTAGATGCGATGGCGGAAATTTGCGAACCATTGCCAGGTGCGGTGGATTTACTGCACAAGATACAAGGTAAAGCTAAGTTGGTTATTGTTACTAACGGGTTTCAACGCCTACAAAACAAGCGCATTCAACGCGCAGGCCTAGAGCATGTGTTTGACTGGATAGTGATTTCCGAAATCGTTGGATATCCAAAACCTCATGTGGCGATTTTTGACCATACTCTGCAACTGCTAGGAAACCCACCTAAGTCAAAGGTTTTAATGATAGGTGATACTATTAGTAGCGACATATTAGGCGGTGTGAATGCGGGGATCGATACCTGTTGGTTGCAGCACAAAGGGGTCGTAAACTCTTCCGATATAAAGCCTACCTACCAGATTCAACATTTGGATGAATTACATGCCGTTTTGGGAATATGACTGATTTACATCGGTTCTGCTGGGTTAAAACTATCTGGTAGGTGTTATAGCAAAAAAATCAACGTACAAACGCTTATTAGTCATTGAACATGTTAGTCGCGTGTAAGAGAATAGGCATCCGTTTTTGAGGCGTCGCCTCACACCACGTTTAATTAGACGTTTTAAGGAGAGCTCATGCCATCACGTCGTCATCTTGCAAACGCAGTTCGCGCATTAAGTATGGACGCAGTACAAAAAGCCAAATCTGGTCACCCGGGTGCGCCAATGGGAATGGCTGACATTGCCCAAGTGTTATGGACGGACTTTATGAACCATAATCCCACTAATCCAGACTGGGCGAACCGCGATCGTTTTGTATTATCAAATGGCCACGGATCAATGTTGCTTTATTCGTTATTGCACCTCACAGGCTATGAGTTACCAATAGAAGAGCTAAAACAGTTCAGACAACTACATT
>Ga0115565_10003731_pt1 | contig 10704 bp, 9 predicted proteins | sample COGITO_mtgs_1105_FD_87199 | JGI IMG/M metagenome (GOLD analysis project Ga0115565, IMG submission 87199) | Pelagic marine microbial communities from North Sea - COGITO_mtgs_110530 | ecosystem: Environmental > Aquatic > Marine > Epipelagic | place: Germany:Helgoland, sampling site Kabeltonne... | reverse complement strand
TGTGTTGAGCAATTTGGTTCAACCTAAAAATTAAAAGATAAAATCTCACAAGAGTTGTGAGATTTTATCTTTTTACTAATTACAGAGATATTGTAAACTCTCCTCCTTCTTCAGCAGGGTCTGCATCTGCAGCAAAGTACCATTTTCCAGACAGACTAGCGCTAGATTCAGTTTGTACTAATGTGCCAAGAATAGAAAACGGGTCGGGAGAAATATCATATAAATAATTTACTAAAATTTCATCATCGTTTATGGTATACGTTCCAGACGCTATATCAGGAGATGCCTCATTAGTCGCCTTTATATTAACGTTTCCGTCACCCAAAAATTCAAATTGAAAAAATAAACTAGAACCATACGTTCCCGTAAAAACTCCTCTTAGCGGATTATTTATAGTCAAGTTTACACTGGTTTGTCCCGCACTGTTTGCAGCAATGAGTTGTAGGTTATTCGTACCTGGTGGTAATAGTCTATTCCAAGATACAACACCAGTAGTCGTATTTATAGTTACGCCTGGTATGGTATTTACTAAGGAAAATGATCCTTGGTCTCCATTCCAGTTAAGCGTAGGTGCGCTTGAATTTCCTAACGTTGAAAAAGTTGCGTCAAGGGTTGTAGAATCATAACTTACTGTTGGCGTAGATACACTTGGCGTATCATCGTCTTCACTGTCCTCATCTGTTGTACAAGATATTGTGGCTGTTAAAAGACATAGCAAGAAAAGTTTTACTTTGCTACTTAGTAAAAGTTGTTTGACATTTTTAAAAAAGTCGTAGTGCTGATCAATTGTTTTCATGGTTTTACGTTTTAAAGGATGAATTAAAAATTTGTTTCTACTCCTTTATAACATCATACGATAAAAGGTTAACAATATTTGTGCAAGTTTTTTCAAAGCCACAGGTTTTTTTAAACAAGAGCATAACCTTAACACCTTTCAATTCTGACTTACGAGAGCAAGTGTATCCCGAAAGCTTTTGGGATCAAAAAATTGATTAGGATAACATAATGAACCTGATGATTTTGCCCTGCGAGGTTTTGACCTAGGCAAGCTTGTAGGTCTAAAAGATTAGCCTATTTTACCTATTCTCGTTTAAAACAAGAGCGCTTAGACAATTACAAGTTATCTACTGAAGTCCGCTCTTCGATGGTACCTAAGTGATGCTCTAAGGCTTTTACCGAAATCTGAATCTCACGTATGAGATATCCTAACGAAATAATTAAGCAAATTAAACCTGCACCAAAGACCCAAACAGCGAGCTGGTCTTGGTTGACGTAAATGAGAAACATTGTAAGAACACAAAGTAAAAGGCTTACAATCCCAAAGATCTGCATAGATCGCGTTAAGTAGAGTCGCTTACGCAGATTTTTTATTTGATACACGAGTGCTTTGTCTTTTTTGCTTTGTAGCTTACCACTAAGCGTACGCAATAAAGCGGCATAGGCAAGAAACCGATTGGTATACGCCAGCATGATTAACGATATCGCTGAGAAGAGTACGGCAGGTGTGGTTAGGGTTAATTCTTGCATATTTTTAAGAATTCCCCTCCACCCAAACACGAGCATTTACAAAAGCTTCTAACCAAGGACTCACTTCATCTGTACGTCCAGCAGGATAATGCGCCCAGTTCCACTGGAATGTTGAACGTTCTATGTGTGGCATTGTTGCAAGGTGGCGACCTGTTGCATCACAAATCATTGCGGTATTAAAGTCAAAGCCGTTTGGGTTTGCAGGATAGCCATCATAACCGTAAGTCGCTACGATATCATAAGCATCTTTCCCCATAGGTAAATCATACCGACCTTCGCCGTGAGAAATCCAAACGCCTAATTTTGTTCCTTCTAAGGAAGATAACATCACACTGTTATTTTTCTGTATAGCAACAGATGTAAAGTTACTTTCGTGCTTGTGACTGTTGTTGTGTTTTAGTTTCGCCAGTTTCTCGTGATCTGGGTTAATAAGGTCAAGTTCTAAAAACAACTGCGCTCCGTTACAAATACCAACTGAGAGTGTATCCTCTCGGGCAAAGAAATTTTTAATCGCCTTGTTTGCTTTTTCATTATACTTTATAGCTCCAGCCCAGCCTTTTGCACTTCCTAAAACGTCACTGTTTGAGAAGCCACCGACAGCACCTAAAAATTTGATGTCTTCTAAAGTTTCACGTCCTGAAATTAAATCTGTCATATGGACATCTTTAACGTCAAAACCTGCGAGATACATCGCATTTGCCATCTCACGTTCAGAATTACTTCCTTTCTCACGTAAGATCGCCGCCTTTGGTCTCGGCTTACTTTTATCGATAACGGGAAGTTTTCCTGTAAATGAACTAGGGAATGTATACTGTAATGGTTGGTTTTTATAGTTGTCGTAACGCTCTTTTGCTAGACCGTTAGCCGTTTGCTTATCATCTAGTAGATACGACGTTTTAAACCACGTATCTCGTAATGACGCAACATTTAAACCGATTTCAGCACTGTTGTTTTTAATTACTAATTCAGCTGTAGTAGTAACTTGTCCTATTTTTGTAAAGGCTACACCTTCTGCGTGTAAAATTTCTTCTACAGAAGCATCAGCTTGAAAAACGACGCCGGCGTTTTCTGAGAACAAGAGTTTGATGAGGTCTTGCTCTCCTAGTGCGCTTAAATCTAGCTGTGCACCTAAATCTACATCAGCAAAACACAATTCTAATAATGTAGTGATAAGACCGCCACTCGCTACATCGTGTCCCGCTTGAATTTTATTAGCCTTAATTAGATGTTGTAAGGTGTTAAACGCTTTCGCGAAAGCGTAATCATCTTTTATCGTCGGAGCATCCTTACCTATCGTATGGCATACTTGAGCAAAACTAGAACCGCCTAATTTATAATTGTCTCCAGACATATTTATGTAATAAATAGCACCTCCATCTTTTTGAAGTACAGGTTCTACCACCTTATTTATATCATTACAACTTCCCGCAGCACTAATGACAACAGTTCCTGGAGCGATCACATCACCATCAGGATATTTTTGCTTCATAGAGAGGCTGTCTTTCCCAGTAGGAACATTAATCCCAAGGTTAATCGCCATCGCCGAAATCGCTTCTACAGCTTTGTATAAACGCGCATCTTCCCCTTCATTTTTACACGGCCACATCCAGTTTGCAGAGAGACTCACAGATTTTAAATTATCAGTAAGTGGTGCCCAAACGATATTAGTAAGCGCCTCAGCTATACTATTTTTACTCCCAGCTATAGGATCTATAAGTCCAGAAACTGGCGAGTGTCCTATAGACGTTGCGATACCTTCGGTACTTCTATAATCTAAGGCCATAACGCCTACGTTATTTAAAGGGATTTGTAATGGGCCAGCACATTGTTGTTTTGCTACACGCCCGCCTACACAACGATCTACTTTATTAGTTAGCCAATCTTTACAAGCAACGGCTTCTAGTTGTAGTACCTGCTCAAGATAATCGTGAAAATTTTCAAGTGTATACTCTGGATTTTTATAATTGCGAGCTATTGTGTTGTCGGTCATTACCGTTTTAGGAGAACTACCAAACATATCATCCAGATGCAAATCCATCGGGCTTAGACCTGTTGTCTTGCTTTTAAAAGTAAAACGGTGATCATTTGTGACATCACCCACCTCATACATCGGTGAGCGCTCACGATCTGCAATACGTTGTAATGTATCTATATCTTTTTGACCAATCACAAGACCCATACGTTCTTGAGACTCGTTTCCTATAATTTCTTTTGCAGAAAGGGTAGGGTCACCTACGGGCAATTTATCTAGATCTATGTGTCCGCCAGTATCTTCTACAAGTTCAGAGAGACAATTTAAATGGCCTCCTGCACCGTGATCGTGTATAGAAACTATTGGGTTAACGTCACTCTCTACCATACCACGTACCGCATTTGCAGCGCGTTTTTGCATTTCAGGATTAGAACGTTGTACCGCATTTAATTCGATACCTGAGTCAAAGGCTCCCGTATCTGCGCTAGACACGGCAGCGCCACCCATACCGATGCGATAGTTCTCACCGCCAAGAATTACGATTTTATCTCCTTCCTGTGGTACATCTTTTAGGGCTTGATCACGTTTGCCATAGCCTATACCTCCAGCTTGCATAATCACTTTGTCATAGCCTAAGCGACGACCATCTTCCTGATGTTCAAAAGTGAGTACAGAACCTGCAATAAGTGGTTGTCCAAATTTATTACCGAAATCAGAAGCACCGTTAGATGCCTTTATGAGGAGATCTATTGGGTTTTGGTAGAGCCATTTTCTAGCGTCCATCCCGTGTTCCCAAGGGCGTTCATTTTCTAGACGCGAGTACGGTGTCATATAAACAGCTGTTCCTGCAAGTGGAAGCGATCCTTTACCACCAGCGAGTCTGTCACGTATTTCTCCTCCAGAACCCGTGGCTGCACCATTAAACGGTTCAACGGTAGTTGGGAAGTTGTGTGTTTCTGCTTTTATAGAAATAACACTATCAAAGTCTTTCTCTGTGTAATAATCTGGCTTGTCTGCAGTGTTTGGTGCAAACTGTGTGACGCGTGGGCCTTCAACAAAGGCTACATTATCTTTATAAGCAGATACAATTGTATTAGGATGTGCTTTTGAAGTTTCTTTTATTAATTTAAATAGGGAAGAAGGCATTTTTTCTCCGTCTATAACAAATGTTCCATTAAATATTTTGTGGCGGCAGTGCTCTGAGTTTACTTGGCTAAACCCAAAAACTTCAGAATCTGTGAGTGGTCGCCCTATCTTTTTTGATACACCTTCTAAATATGCAACTTCTTCGTCATTTAATGACAATCCTTCTTGCTGGTTGTAAGCAGCAATATCTATAATATCTAAAATAGGCTTTGGTGCTACATCTACGGTAAATATATCTTGATCTAAATGCTGGTATCGCTGTGAGATCATTGGGTCAAATGCTTCTACATCTGTATCGGTACCACCATCAGATACGATGGTGTTTTGATCATCTATAGACGGAAAAGGATTTGTATGCACTGCGGCAGATGCGCCTACAGACACTTTCGCGAAAGCGTGAAACTCCTCTATACGAATGATGTTTTGTATCCCCATATTCTGAGTAATCTCAACGGCATTTGTACTCCACGGCGTGATCATCGCGGCACGTGGGCCAATAAAAAAAGCGTCAATATGAGACGCTTCTATTTTTTGAGAGTTACCAAAAAGCCATACGAGCTTAGCAGTATCTTCTGGTGTAAATGCTTGGGTACTTTGTACTGCGTACACAGTATTTTGAGGGTTTCCAAAGAAGTGGATCATCCGAGTGGTTTTGTGTGGTGTAACAAAAAACAAAGCTACCATTTTTCCACAAAAAAAGCGCGACAAATGTGTCGCGCTTCTAGAAGTTATAAACGGTTTTTTAACCTAGTTTACAATTAGCTTTTCTACGTGATCATCAATTTTTACAAGATAGATGCCACGAGCCAAGTTTTGAATAGGCAGACGAGCGTTGTTGTCTGTGCCTGTTTTCGTATACACCACAGTTCCTGATACATCATACACTACGATGTTAGAAAATGGTTGTGTTGCCGTAATATTTACAAAATCAGTTGCTGGATTAGGATATACAGAGAATGAAGCAGTTTCGTTTTTCTGAACACCTAAAGTTCCCCAAATGTCTTCGGCTGGAGTACCGCCCCAAATGACCGTAGCTAAATACGGGTTGTCTATAAAAGGGTTACGACTTCCGTATACCGTTTCTAAATATGGATTACGATTTTTTTCAAAGTCAGAAACAGGATCTTCTGCATTCCAATCTAGAAAGATCTGAAGCATTTCTGTGTTTCCTTGATTGCTTCCTACGCCCACTAGGTTAGGATTACAACGATCACCGTAACGCACATACATAAACATAATAATACGTGCTACATCACCCTTCCACTCATCACCAGGATACCAGTGTGATCCTACTTCGCCAGAGTTACCAGTGCTGTTTGCAAAACGTCTGTTACCACGAGCACTATTACGTGATACATCTGTAGGGCGTAAATTATGCGGGTCTGCTACAATACCTGTCGCTCCTCCAGAAGTGCTTCCCATTCCTGGATCTGCAAGACTACGTGCAAAAGTATGCTCACGGTTAAACTCACAACTCCCACCGCCAAATTCAGTATCAGCTCTCGTTCTGTCTGTCGTACAATCACCATCAGTATCACTAAATCCGTAGACTAGAAGTACTTCTGAACTATTATTCGGGTTAGGGTCTGTCTGTGGGATCCCATCTCTAAAATCATTGTACGTATAATTATTACTATGATTTTCAACCTTAGCCTGTAATGCATCATAAAGCGCTTCTCCTGTTAATGTCAGGTCTACATCATCATAATATGATTGTTGCGCAACACCTATAGTGGTGATGCTTAATGCTAAAAGTAAAGTGTGTAAAATTCTTTTCATGTATTGCAATTTTGGGGGATTCTATTTCAATTTACGTTCTAAGAGCGCCATATAAAAGCCGTCAAAACCGCTTTTTGCTGGACTCACTTTTTCATCTTTTACAAAAGTAAAGTCTGCGCCTTCTGGTGTAGCCAGAAACTTATCTACTTGTTCTTGGTTTTCTTGAGGGAAAATAGAACAGGTTGCATACACCATCTTACCGCCAGGTTTTACCATTTTTGCATAGTTGTCTAAGATTTCTGCTTGGCGCTCTATGACTTTTGCTACAAAATCTTCTTGTAGTTTCCATTTAATATCTGGACTACGCTTTATCGTTCCTAAACCCGTACAAGGTGCGTCTATTAGAACGCGGTCTGCTTTACCGTATAATTTTTTAAATGCCTTTGTGGTATCTATATGGCGAGGCTCTATGTTATGAGCACCAGCACGTTTTGCACGACGTTTAAGCTCTTTAAGTTTACCTTCATAAATATCCATAGCTATGATTTGCCCTTTGTTTTCCATTAAAGCGGCAAGGTGCAATGTTTTACCTCCAGCTCCTGCGCAGGCGTCTACCACGCGCATTCCTGGTGCTACATCCAGAAAACGTGCCACTTTTTGAGAAGACCCGTCTTGTACCTCAAACATTCCTGCTTGGAAGGCGTCTGTGATAAATACGTTTTTACGCTCTACGAGTTGTAATGCATCTGGGTGCCCGTCTACCTCTAAAGTGTCAACATCTGCATCAGCCAGAGTGTTTCGTAAGTCTTTGCGTGTTGTTTTTAATGTATTTGCTCTTAAAACTACAGGTGCTTGCTGGTTTAAAGCTGCGAGCTCAAGATCCCATTTTTTACCTAAAGCTTTTGATCCCATTTCATCTAACCAGTCTGGAATAGATTCTCTAAATTTTCTGGTGTTAGATAACTCGTCAAAACGGCCTTTTATGCGTCGCGTTGGGATAGGTTCAAATTGTTTCCAGTCTTTAGGAATTTCTATGCCGCGTAATGTTGCCCAAACGGCAAATAATCTAAAGGTATCTGGGCGACTATATGGCGCTTTTACTTCTGCAATTTCTGCGTACAAGCGTTTCCAGCGCACGATATCGTACACGGTTTCTGCTATAAAACCTCTGTCGCGTGAGCCCCAGCGTTTATCGCGCTTTAATGTGTTTCTTAAAACTTTATCGGCTTGCTTTTCTTCATTGAAAATTTCCATCAATGCATCTACAGCAGCAAAAACCAGATTTCGGTATAATTTCATAATCTAAAATAATGTGCAAAGGTATTGCTTCTAGGCTAGATAGTTCTATTTTTAACCTAATTTTCGGCTTATGAGATACTTGACTTTTTTTAGTTTGCTTCTGTGTTACGCTTGCGCGAAAACGCCTGCAGATAAACCTTTACACGATTTCACGAAAGTGAATGTAGAAACTATGTATACCGACACTACGAGCATACGTGCCCTATCATTGCGAGATCATTTGTTAGTTTTTGGAGGAAGCAACGGGAAATACGGCAGTTTAGAAGTAGACCGAATGATAACAGCCACCGATGGCACGCAAGTACTATCTGATGAGATTATTAAAAAGGTGGGAACCTTAGATTTTAACGGTAAGAAACTAGCGACAAGAGCTGTAGCGCAAACGACTGACTATTATTTTGTGCTTACCGTTGAGAGTCCTGCATTTTTGTATCGCATCGCGAAAGTAGATGGAGCGGTTCAATTGGTTTATAACGATGCACATCCCAAAGCTTTTTATGACGCGATGACATTCTGGAATGATATGGAAGGCATCGCGATGGGTGATAGTGTAGAAGATTGTCTTACCGTAATTATAACGCGTGATGGCGGTGAGACTTGGGAAAAAATAAGTTGCGATAATTTTCCTAAAAGTAGGGAAGGAGAAGGCGCGTTTGCAGCAAGTGATACTAATATTAAAATCATAGGCGACAACGCGTGGATTATTTCTGGTGGAGGCACGTCAAGAGTTTATCATTCTGCAGACAAAGGACGTACTTGGACTGTTTTTGAAACGCCCGTATTACAAAATGAACCCACGCAAGGTGCATACACGGTAGATTTTTATGATGCAGCTCAAGGTATTATTTATGGTGGAGATTACACAAAACCTGAAGACAACGTAGCAAATATTGCTACTACTGTAAATGGAGGAAAAAGCTGGCAATTAACAGCTTCTGGTGCTAACGACGGCTTTAAAAGTTGCGTGCGCTATGTGCCCAATAGTGGGGGAAAAGAGATAATAGCGCTCGGCTTTACAGGTATTTCATATTCTAAAGATTCAGGAAATACGTGGTCTACAATTTCTGATGAAGCACTGCTTAGTTTTAGGTTTGCTAATGATACGGTGGCTTATGCGAGTGGCCGCAATAAAATAGTAAAGCTCACATTTAGATAGTGAGCTTTACAGTCTTCTAGTTACGAGGTTCTTTACCTCTGCGGTCTCGTAGTTCTCGTAAGAGTTTGCGTTTAAAACCTTCTTCGGCTTGTAATAAGATGAGGGTTTTTTTATAGCTTAACTTATCTTTTAATTGGGTGACTAATTGTATGTGCGCATCAGCTTTTCTACGTTCACCATCTTTAAGTACTGTGAGTATTTCTTTTGCCTCTGCCTCAGTCACCGCTTTAAAATCTCGTTTACCCATTTTCATCTGGGCGCGCTCTGCTTTGCGTATGCTTTCCATCTCTTGGTCAAAAACATTATAAATAGGCCAGAATACTTGAGCCTCACTGGGTGTGAGTTCTAACTGTTCTGTGATGTACGCAATCTTTAAAGATTTGAGCTGCTCGTGATTAGGTCGCTGCGCGAAGCTAGTTAGAGCAATAAAAAGTAGTGCGGTTGTAAGTAGTGTTTTCATATTAATTAAAATAAATGTCATCTATATCAATGCTTTCGTCTAGATAGTCTAAAACGGCATCATCTGTTATGTCTGTAATTGTCATATTATCAAGAGATCCTTCTGGTAATAACTCAGCTAGATCGTAGGCGCTGTAATCTGTGTCATTTTCTAAGAGATAATTTTCTATAGTTGCTACCTCTAGTTGTTCTAAGGAGGGTTCTGGTGTATTCCACAATGTTGCAAAAGCTATTAATGCAACCGCGGCAGCACTTGTGATTGCAGTAAATAATGCAGGTCTTTTTAAACGTATTACTTTAGGTACTTTATTATTTTCAACTAAACCTTCGAGCTTAGACGCTTGCGAAAGCTTACGCATCACCACCTCAGGTAAAGCTTCAAAATATCCTTCTGGCGAAGTAAAACCTGACTTCGCATCTGCACCCAAGAGTTCTTCTAGATCTATCTGAGCTTTTACTTGCTCACCTAAAGTCTCAAAATAATCTTTTGGGATGCTAAATTTAGGTTTGTCGCTATGTGGGTTATTGGTCTTCATTATTGCTATGACTAGAATACGTGTCTATGGTTTAATTAATGGGTTTTAAGATACTCAGTTACTTTCTTTACGGCGATGTGGTACGAACTTTTAAGCCCACCGGTTGAAGTAGTTAGAATTTCACTCATCGCGTCGTAGGTGATATCTTGGAAGTACTTCATTTGAAAAATCTGCTGTTGCTTAGGCGGTAATGTAGCGATAGCCTTCTGTAATTTAAGCTGAATTTCATCACCGTCAAAATACACGTCACTTTCTAATTTTCCTATGATGTCTTCTTGATATTCCTGTACGGTACGGTTACGTAGTTTTGCTTGTTTATTGAGAAAAGTTATAGACTCATTTGTGGCAATACGATACATCCAGGTGTATAGCTGACTGTCTCCCTTAAAGTTTTTAATGCTTCTAAAAATCTTAATACAGACGTTTTGTAGTACATCATCTGTATCATCGTGTGACTTTACCATGTTACGTATATGCCAGTATAAACGCTCTTGATGTGCGTCTAGTAACTCCTTAAAAGCAGATTGTGAACCTTCTTTTAAGCGTCTGATGAGGTCTTGTTCCTGGGTAGTTTTAATGGCTTGCACAATGGTTAGACCCTAAAGTAACGAAAAGGTTTAACGCAAATGTGGTTTTTGAAAATTTTACGAAAGGTCGTGTCCAAAAAGAACAATTTTAGGGCTTGTGTTCTGTGTTTTAAAACAAAAAGGTGCCGAATGAATTCCGCACCTTTGGTAAAATGTAAATCTTCTTTTGATTTAAAACTGCGATGTTTTCTTAATTAATAACCCACAGTATCTACGATCTCTAAACCATAGCCAATCATTCCGACCCTTTTTATGGTGGTAGAGTTCGTTAGGAGTTTGATTTTAGAGATCTGAAGATCGTGT
>Ga0115565_10003730_pt1 | contig 10706 bp, 10 predicted proteins | sample COGITO_mtgs_1105_FD_87199 | JGI IMG/M metagenome (GOLD analysis project Ga0115565, IMG submission 87199) | Pelagic marine microbial communities from North Sea - COGITO_mtgs_110530 | ecosystem: Environmental > Aquatic > Marine > Epipelagic | place: Germany:Helgoland, sampling site Kabeltonne... | reverse complement strand
GCAAAAATTATAAAAACAAAAAAGAGTCTTTTTATATTTAACATTTCAATAGAATTTTAAACAAATATACATTAATAGTGCCACAATCTAACTTACATTTCTTAACAGCACAACTTAATAATATAGAGAATGCAAAAAGAGAAAACCGACAAAGAGTCGCAAATATTGTCTTGGAAAATCAAAATTTAATGGAAGAATTGGTTGCCATTACTTTTAAGGTTGATGATAAAGTGTCTATAAAAGCAGCTTGGATTTTAGAATGGATTTGCACACATCATCATTTAAATTGGATAATTCCGTATTTAGATGCATTTACAGAAAAAATAACAACCTTACAATTTGATAGCGCAATTAGACCTTGTGCTAAAATTTGTGAAAATTTAGCAAATGCATTTTATGATTTCGAAGAAAATCACATCAAAAAAAACTTAACAAATGCCCAAATTGAAAAAATTGTTGCTTGTGGTTTTGATTGGTTAATTACTCCTCAAAAAATTGCTGTAAGAGCATATACAATGAATACTTTATATCTTTTTGGATTGGAAAAAGATTGGATACATCCTGAATTAAAATACTTAATTGAATCTAAAATTATACACGAAAGTAAAGGTTGTAAAGCTCGTGGAAAGCAGGTTTTAGGATTGATTGCGAAACTTAAAAAGTAGACAGGAATTTACTAATTTCTCAAATAATATTTTGACACGGATTTCACAGATTCGTACTGATGAGATTTATACAATTTAATCTGTGAAAATCCGTGAAATCTGTGTCACTCTTTTCATAAGGTTTGATTTTGTCAAATTCGTGAAATTAGTGTCCAAAAAAACAATACAAATCTACTGAAATCCTTATTTTTGCATTTAACAACAGAACTAACATGAACTTGACACAATTAAATGCGATTTCTCCTATTGATGGACGTTATAGAGGTAAAATATCAAAACTTGCAAACTACTTTTCTGAAGAAGCTTTGATTAAATACAGAGTTCGTGTAGAAATTGAGTATTTTATTGCACTTTGTGAAATTCCTTTGCCACAATTAGCTGATTTTAACACTAATTTATTTGAAGATCTACGTAAAATTTATATTGATTTTACTACTGAAGATGCTCAAAAAATAAAGGATATTGAAAAAGTTACAAACCATGATGTAAAAGCGGTTGAGTATTTTATCAAAGAAAAATTTGATGCTTTAGGTTTGCAAAAATTTAAAGAGTTTATCCACTTTGGATTAACCTCTCAAGATATTAACAATACTGCAATTCCTTTATCAATTAAGGAAGCAATGAACGATGTTTTTGTTCCTCATTATTTTGAGGTTATAGAAAAACTTCAAGAATTAGTTATTGAGTGGAAAGATATCTCTATGCTTGCCAGAACTCATGGTCAGCCAGCATCTCCAACAAGATTAGGCAAAGAAATTGATGTTTTTGTTGTACGTTTAAAAGAGCAATTTAATTTATTAAATGACATACCAAGTGCTGCAAAATTTGGCGGTGCAACTGGTAATTTTAATGCACATAAAGTTGCTTATAAAAGTATTGATTGGAAAGCATTTGGAACTGAATTTGTGCAAGAAAAATTAGGTTTACAACACTCTTTCCCAACCACGCAAATTGAACATTATGATCATCTAGCTGCGTTGTTTGATACTTTAAAACGTATCAACACCATCATTATAGATTTAGACAGAGATTTTTGGACCTATGTTTCTATGGATTATTTTAAACAGAAAATTAAAGCTGGTGAAGTTGGTAGTTCTGCAATGCCACATAAAGTAAATCCGATTGATTTTGAAAATTCTGAAGGAAACTTAGGAATTGCGAATGCAATTTTCGAACATTTATCAGCAAAATTACCAATCTCTAGATTACAACGTGATTTGACTGATAGTACAGTTTTAAGAAATGTTGGAGTTCCTTTTGGACATACCATTATTGGTTTTACATCCACCTTAAAAGGATTGAACAAATTATTGTTGAACAAACAAAAATTTGAAGACGATTTAGAGAATAATTGGGCTGTGGTTGCAGAAGCAATTCAGACAATTTTAAGACGTGAAGCGTATCCAAATCCTTATGAAGCCTTAAAAGGATTAACGAGAACGAATGCTAAAATCAACCAAAAATCAATTGCAGATTTTATTGACACTTTAGAGGTTTCATCACACATTAAAGAAGAATTAAAAGCAATTACTCCAAGTAATTATACAGGGATTTAAATCTATAAAAAGCACATGGCAAAAGACCTTGGCAAAATAATTGAAAACGCAATTAACAAAGCAATAAAAGACAGAGGCGAAGTTAATGTCCTAATTGCTGGTAAAACTGGTGTTGGAAAATCGACTCTGATAAATGCTGTTTTTCAAGGTGATTTTGCTACTACTGGTCAAGGAAAACCTGTGACTCAAAAAACACGTGAAATTAAAAAAGACGGAATTCCGTTAACTTTATTTGATACAAGAGGTTTAGAATTAGAAAAATATAAAGAAACTTTTGCAGAATTAGAAACGTTTGTCAAAAACAGCAATAACGATTCTAACCCAATGAAACATATTCACATGGCTTGGATTTGTATCGATGAAGGTTCCAGACGTGTGGAAGATGCAGAAATTGAATTGTGCCAATTACTTTCAAAATATATGCCTGTAATTGGTGTGATTACGAAAGCAGTTTCAGACCAAGGTTTTAGAGTAAAAGTGTTGGAACTTTTGCCAAATCTTAAAAATGTTGTTCGTGTAAATTCAATTTCGGAGGTTTTAGATGATGGACATGTAATTCAAGCTTCTGGTTTAGAAGATTTGGTAGATTTAGCTATGGAAATAGTGCCTGAAGCTCAAAAACATGCTTTTGTAGCTGCTCAAAAAGTTAGTTTAAAGCAAAAAAAAAATAAAAGTCACGCCATTGTTGTAGCTGCTGCAACTACTGCTGCAGGAACTGGAGCTGCTCCTATTCCATTTTCTGATGCTGTTGCATTAATTCCGATTCAAGTGGGAATGCTTGCAAGTATTACAGCTGTTTTTGGTTTCGAATTAAAAAAAGCATTTTTATCGACGTTAGTTTCATCAACAATTACAGCTGGTGGAGCTACTTTATTAGGAAGAACAATTGTATCGAATTTATTAAAACTATTTCCTGGAGTTGGCAGTATTGCTGGTGGTGCAATTGCAGCATCCACAGCTTCTGCTTTAACTATTGCTTTTGGTGAAGCCTACATTTCCACTTTGGCTTATGTTTTAAAAGATAAAGAAATGGACGAAGTAAATGAAACCGATATTTTAAGTGAATTTAAAAAACGATTTAAAATATCAAAAAAATAAAAATATAATATGACTCAAAATATTAAAAGTAAAATTCGTCTTTTCTCTTTTTTCTTTGTTCTTTTTTCTCTTTTCACAAATTGTAATTCAGGAATTGGAGACAATTCAGACAAATTTAAAGAGGGTGTTTTTGAAATTCCTGCTGGAGAAGATTTTGTAAAGGAAACCATCATTAGAAAAGATAGTATACAGATTAGTAAATATGGCGAAAATATTGATACACTTTCCATTGAATGGAAAAATAATTTTTTCTATACATTAAAGTATATCAATCCAAAAAACGATTTGCAAAAAGACCCAATGTATATTCAAATCAATAAAATCAGAGAAGATTCTTATGATTTTACAGTAAAAATTGGCTTTTCGAAATTTTCTAAAAAAGGAACAATTTATAAAGTAAAATAATATGGAAATTTTTTTACAAGCAGAAACTTGGGTTTCACTAATAACCTTAACTTTTTTAGAAATTGTTTTAGGAATTGATAACATTATTTTCATCTCGATTTCTGCAAATAAGCTACCAGAAAATCAAGTTAGAAAAGCAACGCTTTTAGGATTGGCTTTGGCAATGATTACAAGAATTGCACTTTTATTTAGCGTTTCTTATTTAATCGCCTTAAAAGATCCGTTTTTTTCTGTGGATTTAGGTTGGTTTAAAACTGGTTTAACAGGACAAAGCATTATTCTATTTTTAGGAGGAATTTTTCTGTTATACAAAAGTACTAGCGAAATTCGTGAAAAAATGGAAGATACGAATGAGGATAAAGTGATTAAAACTCCTAAAGTAATTTCGTTTAAAAACGTAATTTTTCAAATTATTTTAATTGATATCGTGTTTTCTTTCGATAGTATTTTAACAGCTGTTGGAATGACTAATGGTGTTGATGGGGCATTAACAATTATGGTGATTGCTGTAATTATTTCTATTATTATAATGATGGCATTTAGCCAACCTATAAATAAGTTTGTAAACAATAATCCAACCATACAAATGTTGGCTTTATCCTTTTTAATACTAATTGGTTTCATGTTAATTACGGAAGGTGCACATTTATCGCATACTGAATTTTTTAACAAAACTGTAGGCGCAATTCCAAAAGGATATTTGTATTTTGCAATCGCTTTTTCATTGGGTGTGGAAATGCTGAATTTAAAATTAAGAAAAAAGAAATAATACTATCAAAACAGTTAAAAAACATATTAGTGTTTTATTGTTGCTACTATTTTTATTACCAATAGTAATCAACTCTTTACATGATTTTATGATTCATGAGCATGCTGTTTGTAATTCTAAAATTGTAAAACATATTCACGAAAAAGATGTAGATTGTGAGCTTCATTTATTAAAGCAAAGCAACTCTTTTTTAGCAGAAAATAACTTCGAGATTCTTATAGATACTATTATCACTAAAAATAATAGTATTTCTTATAACTATTTAAAAAATCATTCTCAATTATCGTTTTCATTAAGAGGGCCACCTCAAAATATTTAAATTAAGTCTATTAATTTAATATTGAAAACAAAAAAATAATGAAACTATTTTATTATTGTGTTTTTGTATGTTGTTTATATACAACTGCATCAGCACAAAAATGCAACCTTACTTTTAAAGGAAACGTTACAGATTTTCATGATAGTTCTATAATTATTGGTGCTTCTTTACAAATCGAAAATTCAAACAAATTTACCACCACAGATTTGGATGGTTCTTTTGAATTTAAAAATATATGTGAAGGAAAATATACCATCATTATAAAACACGTTGCTTGCGATACCAAAAGGATAAACATCAACATTAGTGAAGATACATTTAAGGAAATTACTTTAGAACATCATTTAAATGAATTGAATGAAGTTGTTTTGAAATCAAACACGAAAACCGAAAAAACAAGTGTTGAGCAATCTTTAAAAAAAGAAGTTATCGATAATTTTACTGATAAATCTTTAGGCGATGCTTTAAATACTTTAAGTGGTGTATCCTCCTTAAATACTGGGAATTCTATTGTAAAACCAATGATTCATGGTTTGCACAGTAGTAGATTATTAATCATTAATAATAATGTAAGAATGTTCGACCAAGAATGGGGAGATGAGCATGCACCAAATATCGACATAAATGCGAGCGATTACATTACAGTTGTAAAAGGTGCAAATACTTTAAAATATGGTAGTGATGCCATTGGTGGTTTAATTTTAATTGAACCTAAAAAGTATGCTGTTATCGATTCTCTTTTTGGAAGCACAATTTCTTCTTTTAATTCAAATGGATTTGGTGGTAATATAAATTCGGAAATTGTTAAAACTTACAAATCTGGTTTGTATGCAAAATTACAAGCAAACTACAAACAGTTTGGCGATTTTAAAGCACCCGATTATTACTTAACCAATAGTGGTATAAAAAGCATAAACACTTCTTTTAGAATTGGTTATAATGGTTACGAAAAAGGTTTTAGTGCTTTTTACAGTTTTGTTGATAATGAATTTGCCATTTTACAATCTTCTCATATTGGGAATGTAAATGATTTGGTAAACTCGATTAACAATAGAGAACCAAGAGTAATCGAAGATTTTTCTTATGATATAAATGTCCCAAAACAGGCGATTACGCATCATTTAGCGAAGATTGAAGCATATAAAAGGATTCAAGGTTTTGGAAAATTATCAGTTCAATATGATTTACAAATTAATAGACGACAAGAGTTTGATTTAAGAAGAGGAGACCGAAAAAACACTCCTGTAATCGATTTACGATTATTTACAAACTCACTACAGACTGATTTAGAAATAGATTATTCTGATGAACTAAAATTGAACACAGGCATTTTAGTTCGCTATCAACAAAATGATGCAATTGCAGGAACAGGAACCAATCCTTTAATTCCCGATTTTGATAAATATGAGGCTGGCGCATTTGCTACAGCTAATTATAAAGCAACAGTTGATACCGAATTTAGTGCCGGTTTTCGATATGATTATTCTAGAATAGAAGCCAGAAAACGATACAATGTTTCTGATTGGCAAGAAACCTATAATTATGATGAGTTGTTTCCAGAATTTGAAACAGGCGTAATTAGTGGAACCACAATTTTTACGAGACCCGAATTTACGTTTCATAATTTTTCTGCTAGTTTAGGTTTTACCAAATCTTTTGATAATGATATTTCATTATTTATTAACTATGGTTTAGCTTCTAGAATGCCAAATCCATCAGAATTGTTTAGTGATGGCTTGCATCATTCTGCAGCTCGAATAGAAACTGGTTTGTTAACCATCAACAAAGAAATTGCCAATAATTTTATTGTTTCTTTAGAAAGAAATAATGACGATTTTGGTTTTGTAATTAGTCCATATTACAAACAAATCGATGGCTTTATTCAGTTGATTCCTGTTGGTATTACTACAACTATAAGAGGAGCTTTTCCTGTTTGGGAATACAACCAAATAGATGCAAGAATATTTGGAATTGATATTGATGTAAACAAAAAAATTAATGAAAGATTTAATTATAATGGAAATATAAGTTTATTAAAAGGCGATAATTTAACGGAAGATATTCCATTAATACACATGCCTTCTACAAACTTTACAAATTCTATTTCTTATAGAAATAAAGAATTAAATCAATTAACAATTAGTTTACAAAATAGCACTGTTTTACAACAAAATCAATTTCCAGATTATAATTTTAACACATTTAACGCTATACAACAACAAGACGTTTTTGTAGATATTAGCTCAACACCTCCAGCCTATTCATTATTCAATCTTCAAACTTCTGCAGTTTTTAAAGCTTTTAAAAAAAGGAGCTTAAAATTAGAATTTAATGTAGATAATTTGTTTAATGTTTCTTACCGAGAAAATTTAAATAGATTACGATATTTTGCTGATGAATTAGGTAGGAATTTCAATTTAAAAATAAAAATAAATTACTAACAAACACATATTATGAAAAAATTAAAATCAAATACACTAAAATTAATCGCATTATTTTTTATATCAAGTCTAGCATTTACTGGTTGTTCTGACGATCATGATGATGAGCATGATCATGGATCTGAAGAAGAATTAATTACAACTGTAACCTACACATTAACAAATGGAAATGATATTGTAACTTTAAAATTTACAGATTTAACTGGTGGAAGTATTAATGATGCAACGTTTGAAGTTTCTGGACCTTTAACAGCAAACACAACATATATAGGTTCTTTAGAGTTGCTAAATGAAACAGAATCTCCTGCAGAAAATATAACTGAAGAAGTAAAAGCAGAAGGAGATGAACATGAGTTTTTCTTTGCATCAAACATTGCTGGCATCACTGTAGAAAAAACGGATATGGATGGAAATGGAAACCCAATTGGTATTGAAACCTCTGTAAGAACAGGAAGTGCAGGATCAGGAACTATGACAGTAGTTTTAAAACACGAACCTACAAAACCTAACAATGGAACTTCTACTGGTGCTGGAGGAAGTACAGATGTTGAAGTAACTTTTAACATTTCAGTTCAATAATAAAAAATGATAATTTATTAAAAAGCGGCTAATTTATTAGCTGCTTTTTTTTTGATATTGTTTCGTTTATTCTCATTAAATTTAACGTGTTTTAAAATTATGGTATGTCTCAAGAAATCTTATTAAATGAAATTATTATTGGTTACAGAAACTTAATTGAAGAACGATATCAATATAAAATATTAAAAGAAAAATATGATTTCCCAGAAACTATTAATGAGCAAGTTGTAAATGATATCAAAACGTATTTTTTAACGTATGTGTATCCTGATGTAGAAAAAAGAGCCGAATTAAATGAAGCTTTTAGCACTTTAGACGATTTTATAAAACATCCAGAAAAATTATTAAATTTAGTTTTGCCCTCTTTAAAACTAATTTTTACACATGGTAAACATTTGCCAAAAATATTTAATGCAGGTTTAAAAGCCATGAAATCTTATAGAGGAGCTACAAAATTCGAGAATGCAATTGTACAAAAAGCGAAGCAAGAAAATAGCAAACCACCATTTACCACTCAAAAAATTAATAACCTTATTCAACTTTTACCTTACAAGGAGTTAGAAGAATTTATGAAAAACACAGAAACGTTTTTTAATATTATTTATGATAAAGAATTGGTAGAAAAAATTAAAGAAATCATTCGTTTTTTGATTTCGAAAATGAAAAGTAAACCCAAAGTATTTTCTAAAAAAGAAATTATTGGTTTGAGTTTGGCTTTAGAAACCATTTCTAAAGGAGAAGAAATGCTCAATAAATTAACGCTAAAGGATCAAGAAATTTTGATAGGTTTTGTTTTACAGATAGAAAAAGATTATCTGCAAGCAATCTTTAACGCTGGTTAAAATTAAATTTTATAAAATAAAAAATTATAAAAAATATTCTAAATCAAAAACACATTGCCTATTTTTGCCAAAAATTAATTTGTGCTGTTTTATAACTTCAAAGTGATAAAAATGCTCGCCAAAAAAGCATTTTTATGTCTAAATTACCAAAAGAAAATCGATTTATTGATATCTCCGATTATGGAAGACCAATAGCCAGAATTATTGCAAACTCCTTAAAAGAAACCACTTACACTCCAATTGATGTTACAATAGCCTTTATATTTTCGGGCCTAATTGGTGTGTATTGTATTTTTAATGGCTATTATTTTACAGCAGCTTTCTTTTTAATCTTTAAGTCTATTTTAGATGCAGCAGATGGAGAATTAGCTAGATTAAAAGACACACCATCTTACACAGGCAGATTTTTAGATTCTATTGCTGATATCATCCTAAATTTTATTATTTTTTGTACGCTTTGGTTTATAACAGATACCAACTTAATAATGGCTTTTCTTGCTTTTTTTGGGATTCAATTACAAGGAACTTTATACAATTATTATTACGTAATTCTTAGAAACAGGTTTGATGGAGATACCACAAGTAGGGTTTTTGAAAACAAAACACCTATTGCATTGCCTGGAGAAAGTCAAAAAAACGTAAATATACTTTTCTTTTTATATAAAGCTTTCTATGGAATATTTGATGAAATAATTTATGCTTTAGACAGAAATGCTTCTCAAGGAAAAACACTTCCTAATTGGTTGATGTCCTTAATTTCTATGTTTGGTTTAGGTTTTCAACTTTTAATTATAAGCGTTCTTTTAGTTTTAGGATTAAAAGAAATTATTATCCCTTTTTTTATAGGATATTCTGTCTTAATCTTTCTTTTTATATTTATTAGAAAAAAATTCTATTAGCTTACATATTTTGTTTTTTTGATAGTACTTAACGTGATAAAAGCACCTAAAAAGAAAACACCCAAAGCCAACACACTCGATTGAATTGTAAAATAAGAAGTTAACAAACCAAAAGTAACCATCCCAACAACCAAAGCAATTTTTTCTGTTACATCGAAAAAGCTGAAATAAGAAGCTGTGTCTTCAGTTTTTGGTAATAATTTAGAATACGTAGATCTTGCTAAAGATTGTATTGCACCCATAACCAAGCCAATTAAACCTCCTAAAATGTAAAAATAAAGTTCGATGTTTGGAGTATCTTTTGTTAAATTAAAACCAATAAAACATACCAAACCCCAAATTGCAATCGTAATTTTTAAAGTTTTTATATTCCCAATTTTTTTTGAAAGTCTAGAAAAAAGAAAAGCGCCAAAAATACCTACAAATTGTACTAATAAAATAGTCCCAATTAAATTTGATGTTTCTAACCCTAATATTGTTCCGAAAATACCAGCCATTAAAATAATGGTTTGTACACCAATACTTAACAGAAAAAAAGCAATCAAAAAGGTTTTCAATTCACTATATGCAAATAATTCTTTCGCAACTTTTTTTAATTCTTTAATTCCTTTTGTAAAATAATTATCTTTTGGTAAGGTAACTTTTTCTACATCTGGTAATTTTTTATAGGTAATCTGAGCAAAACCTAACCACCACAAACCTACTAAAACAAAAGAAATTTGAGAACCAAACTGTTTATCATAAAAACCAAAAACCTCAGTTTCTATCAAAATTAAACAAATCAGTAACAATAAAATAGAACCAGAATACCCTAACATAAAACCTTTTGCACTTACTTTATCCTGTTGTTCTGGACGCGCAACTTCTGGCAAATAGGCATTGTAAAAAACAATACTTCCCCAAAAACCAATACTTGCTAAAATGGTAAATAAAATACCAACCCACAATGTTTCTTTGCCTGTAAAAAAGAACAAACACATTACAGAGATAGAACCCAGTAGACAAAATCCTTTTAAAAACTTCTTTTTATTACCTGCATAATCTGCAATTCCAGATAACATTGGCGACATTAAAGCAACTACTAAAAAAGAAAATGCTAAAGCATAATTATATAGAGATGTAGAATTCCATAG
>Ga0115565_10003727_pt1 | contig 10709 bp, 6 predicted proteins | sample COGITO_mtgs_1105_FD_87199 | JGI IMG/M metagenome (GOLD analysis project Ga0115565, IMG submission 87199) | Pelagic marine microbial communities from North Sea - COGITO_mtgs_110530 | ecosystem: Environmental > Aquatic > Marine > Epipelagic | place: Germany:Helgoland, sampling site Kabeltonne... | reverse complement strand
TTGCAATCCAAATCTGTTCTAAACCGATCAGAGAACTCTAAGAGGTTCTGACCTTTGAATAATTCCATAAATCCCATATTTTGTTGACCTCAAAGATAAGTAGCTAACTTGTGACCTCTATAATACTTATTTAAATATAAAATTTTAGTCAGCTTTTAACTAGACTAGAGAAAATCTTCTTGGTATAGTATTACATCACATTATAACCTGCCTATTTAGAATAGACTTCTCCTTTGCTTCTAGATTTACACAGTGCTAGCGATACTAAAATTTTAAAAAATACCTTTTAATATTGTAAAGTATCAATTATGAATGTTGGACAACTAATCCAACATCTTTTAGGTCATATCCTATATACCTTACAATATAAAGCGAATTAATTGTTCGCTTATAAACGACTGCTACATTGTGCGCTAAATCATATAACGGCTCAACAAGTAACTAGTTAGCAACTTCGCTTATAAATTTTAGACGATACAAGCGTAATTCTTCGTCCTCATAATCGCCATCAAACTCAGACAATGCCGCTTCTAAGTCATCATTTTCAGCTTCTAAGAAGTACTCGTGAATTTCTTCTTGCTGGTCTTCGTCTAGAACATCGTCTATCCAATAACTCAAATTTAATTTGGTGCCACTAAACACAATTTGCTCCATAGCAGTAAGAAGCTCTTCAATCTTTAATCCTTTAGCATCTGCAATATCACAAAGGGGTAGTTTCCTATCTACATTTTGTATAATATATAACTTTAATGCAGAATTAGCTCCTGTACTTTTTACTATTAAATCATCGGGTCTTATAATTTCGTTTTCTGTTACGTAGGCATCGATAAATGCAAGAAATGGCTTCCCATACTTTTTAGCCTTGCCTTCTCCTACCCCATGAATATTCAAAAGTTCCTCTACGGTTATTGGATATTTCAACGCCATATCTTCTAGCGAAGGATCCTGAAAAACAACAAACGGTGGCACTCCTAATTTAGTAGCTTGTGCTTTTCTTAAATTTTTTAATTGCTTCAGTAATTTTACGTCTGCAATGCCGCCCATTTTTGCGGCTCCCACAATAGCATGATCATTGGCTGCATTATAAACATGGTCTTGCGTCATTAAAAAAGAGTAGGGCTTTTCCATAAATTTTTTCCCTACAGCAGTCAAATGCAATACCCCGTACTGTTCTATTTCTTTTTTTAGCAAGCCCGCCACCAGTGCTTGGCGAATTAATGCCATCCAATAGCCTTTATCTTGATTGGCTCCTATGCCAAAAAATGGCTTTTCATTTGTTTTGTGTGAGGATATAATAGCATTACTAGTACCACATAAGGCTGCTACAATTTCCTTTGATTTGAATTTTTCACTCGTACCGCTAATAACCATCAACAATTTAGAAAGTTGTTCCTGTGCTTCTTCTTGCGGTTTAGGATTTCTAGCATTGTCATCCATATCTGCACCATCGCCTAGCTTCCCATCAAATTTTTCTCCAAAATAGTGCAACATAAATTTACGCCTAGATATGGAAGTTTCTGCGTATGCCACTATTTCTTGTAACAGAGCATTTCCAATTTCTTGCTCGGCAACGGGTTTGCTAGACATAAATTTTTCTAGCTTCTCTACATCTTTATAAGAATAGAATGCCAAACAATGACCTTCACCACCATCTCTACCAGCTCTTCCCGTTTCTTGATAATAACTCTCTATACTTTTAGGAATATCATGGTGTATTACAAAACGAACGTCTGGTTTGTCTATTCCCATACCAAAGGCAATGGTAGCTACTACCACATCTACCCCTTCCATTAAAAACATGTCTTGGTACTTAGAACGCGTACGTGCATCAAACCCCGCATGGTAGGGCACAGCGCTAATGCCATTTACTTGCAACACTTGAGATAATGCTTCTACCTTTTTTCTACTAAGGCAGTATATTATTCCAGACTTGCCTGAATTTTGTTTTACAAACCTAATAATGTCTGCCTCTACGTTTTCTGTTTTTGCTCTTACCTCATAATATAAATTTGGCCTATTAAAGGAGGCCTTGTATAATATAGCATTGGTAATTCCTAAATTTTTAACAATATCTTCTTGTACTTTTGGTGTAGCAGTTGCGGTAAGTCCTATAATAGGAATGTTATCTCCTAACCTATTTACTATAGATTTTAAGTTTCTGTATTCTGGTCTAAAATCATGTCCCCATTCAGAGATACAATGTGCCTCATCTACTGCTACGAAAGAAACTTTTACGGTTCTTAAAAACGCTACATTCTCTTCTTTTGTTAAAGATTCTGGGGCTACATATAACAATTTTGTAATACCCTTGGTTATATCCTCTTTTACCTGTTTCACCTCAGATTTATTTAAGGAGGAATTAAGTACATGCGCAATGCCATGTTCTGAGGAAATACCTCTAATAGCATCTACTTGGTTTTTCATTAAGGCGATAAGTGGAGAAACAACAATAGCAGTTCCTGGTAGCATTAATGCAGGAAGCTGATAGCACATAGACTTCCCTCCGCCTGTGGGCATAATTACAAAACAATTATTACCTCTTAACACTTGCTTAATGACCTCTTCTTGCAATCCTCTAAATTGAGAAAATCCAAAATACTTTTTTAAAGAGGCATGTATGTCTATTTCTTCCAAACCTTTATCTTCTACCACAATATTTGTTTTAATATAAATTCACTTAAAAGGATCTTTATATAAGACATTAAGATTCTTTAAATTATTGACTTACAAACAAGCTACAAAATTAAGATTTCGTAATTTTGTAACTTTAAAGATAAGATAATCTTTTAGGAATCCTAACTGAACATACCTAATTATACCTTGATAGCAACTAGCCTGATTATTGACTTAGCTAAGAAAACAATTACAATGGAGCGTGATGCAATCTCGCATCTTTTGAACTTGGTAGGGGAAGATTTTGCCAACGTCATTAATTGTATGTCTGTTTGTAAAGGGCGCATCATTATATCTGGCATTGGCAAAAGTGCTATTATCGCCTCTAAAATTGTTGCTACACTAAATTCCACTGGTACTCCTGCTATATTTATGCATGCAGCAGATGCTATTCACGGAGATCTTGGAACCGTACAAGAGAATGATATTGTTATCTGTATTTCTAAAAGTGGAAATACCCCAGAAATCAAAATGCTAGTTCCTTTATTAAAAAGAGGAAAAAATACGCTTATTGCGATGACAGGCAACACCGATTCCTTTTTAGCAAAGCAGGCAGATTTTATTCTTAACACGTATGTTGAGAAAGAAGCGTGCCCTAATGGCTTAGCTCCTACAACTAGTACTACCGCACAACTTGTTATGGGAGATGCCTTGGCAATTGTACTGTTGGAGTTAAAAGGTTTTAGCAGTACAGATTTTGCAAAATACCACCCTGGAGGAGCGTTAGGCAAAAGACTATACTTACGTGTATCTGATATTGTCGAAGGCAATCAAAAACCAGCGGTAACAACTAAAACAGCTGTTAAGCAAATTATTACAGAAATTTCTAAAAAAATGCTAGGTGTAACCGCCGTCATAGAGAGTAACAAGCTTGTGGGCATAATTACCGATGGTGATATTAGAAGAATGCTTAATAAACATGACAATATAAAGGGGCTCACAGCTAAAGATATTATGTGTAGCTCTCCAAAAACAATTTCCGCAGATGCCCTTGCTGTAAATGCGCTTAGATTTATGCAAAAGAATGGAATTACTCAATTATTAGCTTTAGATGGTGATAACTATATAGGGGTTGTACATTTGCATAACCTAATAAACGAAGGTATTTTATAATGGCTAGCGTAAAAAAATCACCTAACGAAATGTCGTTCTTAGATCATTTAGAAGAACTTAGATGGCATCTTATACGGGCTACGCTGGCAATAGTGCTATTTGGTAGCATTGCTTTTTTTATGCGCGGGTTTGTTTTTGACACGGTTATTTTCGGACCTAAGAAGATGGACTTCCCTACCTACACACTTTTTTGTGATATTGCTACTTACTTTGGTTTTGATTCTGACTTTTGTGCAGACACCCTCCCTTTTAGTATCCAGAGCAGGCTCATGTCTGGGCAGTTCTCTGCACATATATGGACCTCTATTTGGGCAGGTTTTATTGTTGGTTTCCCTTATGTACTTTATGAATTATGGAAATTTATTAGCCCCGGACTTTATGAAAAAGAGCGTAAAAATTCAAGAGGATTTATTATTATTGCGTCGCTTCTGTTTTTTTTAGGTGTCCTTTTTGGGTATTATGTGGTAGCCCCACTTTCTATCAATTTTCTAGGAACTTATCAGGTAAGTGCAGAGGTTACAAATGAGTTTGATTTGGCATCTTATATAGCTACCGTACGCACTTCCGTAATTGCCTGTGGTATTTTATTTGAGCTACCTATCCTTATATACTTTCTTACAAAAATTGGTCTGGTTACGCCAGATATTATGAGAAAGTATAGAAAAATAGCTTTGGTAATTGTATTAATTGTTTCCGCAGTAATTACACCACCAGATGTAGCAAGTCAAATTATCGTAGCTATTCCTGTCTTAATACTTTACCAAGTGAGCATATTCATTTCTAGAAATGTTCTAAAAAACGATGCTAAAAAAGCTAGGAAGGCTGCTAACATCAAAAAGTAGTCCTGTAAAAACGTATTCCTTACAAAATAGAGAAAACTCCTATACTATTATACTATGGAACAAAATAGTAGTCTTCGCTACCTCCGTAAAGTACTGTTTAAAATAAATTCGACATTCCAAAAACCCTACGGCAATTAAATATCCCTTAAAACCTTTTATTCCTTTTTAATAAAGTTTAGCTTTGAAGATATGAAGCTAAGAGCGGATAATATAATGAAAACTTACCGCGGGCGTAACGTGGTTAAAGGAATTTCTTTAGAAGTAAACCAAGGCGAAATTGTAGGACTTCTTGGTCCCAATGGCGCAGGAAAGACCACCTCCTTTTATATGATTGTAGGCTTGGTAAAGCCCAATGGTGGGAGTATTTATTTAGATGATATGGAAATCACTAAATTCCCCATGTATAAGAGAGCGCAGAATGGCATTGGCTACTTGGCGCAAGAGGCTTCTGTTTTTAGAAAGCTTAGTATTGAAAAGAATATTCTTAGCGTGCTACAACTTACAAAGCTTAGTAAAAAAGAGCAGTTGATGAAAATGGAGTCGCTTATTGAAGAATTTGGTCTTGGTCATATACGTAAAAGCCGAGGCGATTTGCTTTCTGGTGGCGAAAGACGGCGTACGGAAATAGCCAGAGCACTGGCTACCGATCCTAAATTTATTTTATTAGATGAACCTTTTGCTGGTGTAGACCCCGTAGCTGTGGAAGATATACAGCGTATTGTTGCCCAATTAAAGGATAAGAACATTGGAATTTTAATTACAGATCATAACGTACAGGAGACTTTAGCCATTACAGAAAGATCGTATCTTATGTTTGAAGGGGGTATTTTAAAATCTGGTGTCCCTGAAGATTTAGCAGCAGATGAAATGGTACGTAAAGTATATTTGGGTCAGAATTTTGAACTCCGTAAAAAGAAACTCGATTTTTAATTGTTGGCTAAAGCTGATAAGAATTACACTATTGTAACACCTTAATATCCCGTTCTAAATCGATCTGAAATAAACAGGCAGCGCCTTCTTGGTAGTGTGGTGGTAAATTATCTGTATTTTTTAAATGAAACATTCCTAAATAATCAAAACCTGCCTTGGTATAATAGTTGATTAATTTAGTGTTCTCCCCTATCGTATCTAGTCTCACAAAACGCTTTTTATTTTCCGCTGCAAAGCTACATGCCCAGCCAACAATCGTGTCCATAAACCTCTGACCTCTGAAATTTGGGTGTGTTGCTATCCTATGAATATAAATTGCAGGATCTAAATCACGGGCTTCCCATATTTGGGCGTCTGAAAAGGTAACCACCCAGACACAAGCAATTACATTATCTATGATTAGTTTGAACTGCCTGTTTTCTTGTATTTCAGACTTAACTAATGCTACTTCAAATACGGGCCAAACCACAACCGTCTTTTTTTCTTTCTGATAAATGGTAGCACTTCTGTAGAGATCAAAAATTACGTCAACATCTTTTAAAGTAGAAGTCTCTATTCTCATATATGTGGAACCTTTAAAAAACTAAGGAAATAATAATTTTGAAAGTCTAAAATATCGGCGAAGCTTTAAAATCAGAACCCTGCAACCGCAAAAAGAGCACTATTTCTAGCCATTCATAATCAATAAAATAGAACCAAATCATCTAATTGCGTTACTATTTACTGCAGATTTCACTTATATTCTACACCGTCTAAAAACTATCGAACTTTCTTTTCAGCAATTTTAGAATCGGTATGTATAATTAAAAATTGCCGTTTTATCTTATGTTATCACAATCTTAACACAATACTATTTATTGAATTAATTTTTGCATTTACCTACAGTACTGCTATACATTGAATCTAAAATGCATTACGTCTCCATCCTTCACAATATACTCTTTCCCTTCTACACGCATTTTACCCGCTTCTTTTACTTTTGCTTCGCTACCAAAATTAACATAGTCTGTATAAGCTATTACTTCAGCTCTTATAAAACCTTTTTCAAAATCGGTATGTATAACGCCTGCTGCTTGCGGAGCTGTTGCACCTACAGGTATTGTCCAAGCCCTCACTTCTTTTTCACCCGCTGTAAAATAGGTGTCTAAATTTAGTAACCTATATGCTCCACGAATAAGTTTTGCAGAACCTGGCTCTTCTAACCCTAAATCTTCTAGAAACATTTGGCGTTCTTCGTACGTTTCTAGCTCAGTTATATCTGCCTCTGTACCTACTGCTAAAACTACGACCTCTGCATTTTCATTAGCAACATTCGCTTTTACATTTTCTACATAACTATTTCCAGAAACAGCTGCGCCTTCATCAACATTACAAACATACATTACGGGCTTATCTGTTATAAATTGTAATGGCTTTACAAAAGCTAATCGCTCTTCTAAACCTATTGTTATTCCTCTTACAGAGGTACCTGCCTCTAAACCTGTTTTTACCAATAATAATACCGCCTCTTCTTTTTGCGCTTCCTTATTACCTGTCTTTGCAGCTCTCTTTACTTTTTCTAATTTTTTATCTACTGTTTCCAGATCCTTTAATTGCAGCTCCATATCAATAGTTTCCTTATCTCTAATAGGATCTACATTACCATCTACATGAATTATATTATCATCATCAAAACAACGTAGTACATGTAAAATAGCATCTGTTTCGCGTATATTACCAAGAAACTGATTACCTAAGCCTTCACCCTTGCTAGCGCCTTTTACCAAACCAGCTATATCTACAATCTCTACAGTTGCAGGCAACACACGTTCTGGGTTTACTAATGCCTCTAATTTTTGTAAGCGTGCATCAGGTACATTCACCACCCCTATATTAGGTTCTATAGTACAAAACGGGAAATTTGCGCTTTGTGCCTTTGCATTGGACAAACAATTAAAAAGAGTCGATTTTCCTACGTTGGGTAATCCTACAATACCTGCTTTCATGGTCTTAGTACATTTAAAGAGTGCAAATATAGTTTTCCCCTAAGAATTTACAGTACATCCTTTAAGTATAAATATTTTGTTAATATCATAAATATAAATATCTACAAATGTCAAATCGCTAAAAATCGCCTATCAGCTAAAATTTACTTCCTTTTAACAATAATTTATTAATAACTTGAACCCTGTAATTAAAATTCTTTAAAGAAATTTCACTGAAAATTTTAACAAGGTTTCGGTATTTAGTTGGTGTAACTGAAATGCTTATACATATTAAAACCTAATCATTATAAGGTATTAATAAACCTACATAAAGATATAATTGCAAAAATCGCTTGTAAGAAATATGTTAATTTTTACGAAACCCATTGAAGATCAAATAGTTAACGAAAACTAAAATTTGTGCTAAATTTGTATTAAAATTAAGAGACTAGCGTGAAGCTATTTATTGATTTTTGATAGCGTTTCTAGTGGAGGAACTAGTTAATTAGTATAAGATAAAATTATTATAACTGTGCCATTAATACAACGCTACGCACCATTACTTAGTATTTTAAAGTAAGAAGAAAATAAATATACAACTAGGTGCTTAATACCTAATTAAACGATAATACCAAGTACGATCATGCTTTAGTAATTTTTTAAGAATTAGAACAATTAACTTAAATTTTGTATTATGAAAATGAAAAATTTAATGAAAACGCTGTTTGCAGCACTGCTTTTTACTGGCAGTCCTACATTAGTTTCAGCAAAAAAAGCTGATGCACCCGCTTTGGGGTCAGCAAACAGTGAATTGAATGTAGGCTCGGCTACTACCGTTCAAAGTTCTGTTTCTGGTACAGTTACAGATGGTGACGGTATTGCTTTAGCTGGTGTTAACATTGTAGAAAAAGGTACTTCTAATGGTACTACTACAGATTTTGATGGTAACTATAGTATTAACGTAGCTGAAGGCGCTACTTTGGTTTTCAGTTATATTGGTTTTGCATCACAAGAAGTTGCTGCTGCAGGTAAAAACACTATTAACGTGAAGTTATCTGAAGGAATGCAATTAGATGAGTTTGTTGTTGTTGGTTCTAGAACTGCGCCAAGAAGTAATACAGATTCTCCTTTACCTGTTGATGTTATTGGTGCTAAAGATTTAACATCTACAGGACAAGTAACTTTTGATAAGGCATTACAATATAAGATTCCATCTTTCAACACGGTACAAACACCTGTGAATGATGCGACTTCTTTATTAGATCCTTATGAAATTAGAAACATGGGTCCTAGTAGAACGCTTATCCTTATAAATGGTAAACGTAAAAACTTAAGTGCCTTATTGTACACACAAACCTCTCCTGGTCGTGGTGAAACAGGTGCAGATATTTCTGCTATACCTACAGACGCTATTAAAAGAGTAGAGATTTTACGTGATGGTGCATCTGCACAATACGGTTCTGATGCAATTGCAGGGGTAATGAATATTATCTTAAAGGACAGTCCTAATAAAGGTTCTGCTACATTAAGAACTGGTATTACTTCTGAAGGTGACGGGGAGATGATTGGTATTGCTGTAAATAATGGTACTGATATTTCTGATGGTAAAGGTTTTGTGAACTACACAGTAGACTTATCTAAAGTAAATCTAGCAAACAGACCGGGTACAGTTAGTGCCTTAGCTGAGGCTGATGGAAATTTAGGATTTGGTGCTGACTTAGGATTTGTTGAAGAATTTTTAGCGCGTAATCCTGATGCTAATAACATTAATGGTTCTCCTGAAACTGCCGCCTCTAAGTTTTCTGTAAACTTTGGTTATGATCTTAGTGAAGAAACGCAAGTTTATGCAAATGCGGCATATGTTTACAAGAAAGTAAATAGTTTTGCAAATTACAGAACTCCTTACTGGAGAACTTTAGATGATCTTCCTTATTTGGCTGATTTCTTTCCAGGAGAAAACCCAACAACTACAAATGGTTATGATGGTTATGTACCAACATTTGAAGGTTTATTAAGCGATTATAACGCAACCGTTGGTTTTAAATCTAAAATAAACGAATGGAATATTGATGCTAGTTTTACTACAGGTGGAAATTCTCAAACATATAAAATTAACGATACTCAAAATAGTAATTCTGTTTTTGCACCCACTTTCAATGATGCAAATGATAATGGTGTTGCTGATGCTGGAGAAACGTTTGAGGGAACTCAACTATATAGAGAGAATAGCCCGGTAAGTTTTGATCCGGGTGGAACAAGATTTTCTCATAATGTAGGAAACATTGATATTTCTAGAATCTTATCTGATAAAGTAAGTATTGGTTTTGGTGTAGAGTTTAGATCAGAAACTTTTGAAGTTATTGAAGGAGCGCAATCTTCTTACGAAGGTGGTGGAGCAGATTCTTTTGCAGGAACTGCACCTCAAAATTCAGGAGTATTTGACCGTTATAATTTAGGTGGGTATTTTAGTCTTGATTATGACGTAACTGATGACTTCTTAGTAAGTGGTACGGTTAGAACTGAAAACTATTCTGATTTTGGTAATACATTCGTTTACAAAGCAAGTACTCGTTACAAATTTGCAGATGATAAAATTACTTTACGTGGATCTATCTCTACAGGTTTCCGTGCTCCTACGTTACACCAAATTTACACTCAGAAAGCTCAGTATAGCTTTTTACCAGGAGAAGGTATTGTTGTTGGCGGTTTAATCAACAATTTCTCTCCTCAAGCAAGACTTTTAGGCTTAGAACGTTTAGATGCGGAAAACTCTAGAAACTTTACTGCTGGTATTGGAACTAAAGTTAATGACAACTTTAATATAACAGTAGATTACTACCATATTGCTGTAGATGATCGTATTGTTTTAGGTTCAGAAGTTGCTCCTCCTGCAGGACCAGCGTTTGCAGGTTTTAACGATTTGAGTTTTTTCTCTAATGCAATAGATACAGAAACTTCTGGTATAGATTTTGTTGCAGCCTATTCTAATATAGAGATTGGAAAAGGTTCTTTAGACTTAAATCTATCTGGAAATTACACTATCAAGAATGAAAGAGTTGGGGACGTTAAAAATCCTGCTTTCTTAGACGGTACAGGACAATCTGTTGTAACTGCTACGCAAGAAGCGCTTTTCTTTACATCACGTCCAGAATCTAAGTGGATTTTAGGTGGTAATTACGAAGTTGGT
>Ga0115565_10003721_pt1 | contig 10720 bp, 5 predicted proteins | sample COGITO_mtgs_1105_FD_87199 | JGI IMG/M metagenome (GOLD analysis project Ga0115565, IMG submission 87199) | Pelagic marine microbial communities from North Sea - COGITO_mtgs_110530 | ecosystem: Environmental > Aquatic > Marine > Epipelagic | place: Germany:Helgoland, sampling site Kabeltonne... | reverse complement strand
TAGAATACCCAGAATAATTTAAAAAAAGATTGCTTTCTTATCTCGGAACACTTACTTTTGTGCTCCATTATTTAGGAGAGGTGCCAGAGTGGTAATGGAGCAGATTGCTAATCTGTCGACGGGTAACCGTCGCCAGGGTTCGAATCCCTGTCTCTCCGCAACAACAATCCCTATTACATTTAAATACAATGTTTTAGGGATTTTTGTTTTTATATTGTACGGTATTTGTACGGCTACTCTATTTTATAAGCTAAAAGTTTCCATCCAGCATTAATCCAAAAACAGGGGCATGGGTTTTATAAAACGGTTTTTCTATTGAAGCAGGGGGATGGGATTTGATATGTAATCTATCCATTATAAACTTTATTGATTTTTCTCAAAAATCATACAGTGTTGCCAAGGAAGATTATCAATGTTTTCTTTTAGCCTAAACCCAGCGACTTCCATTTCTGCGATAGATTGTTTTTCAGTCATTTTGTGAATTTTTTTAATTGGAACAGAGGAATCTTCACCCCTGTATTCAATTAAAAACAACTGTCCATTAGGTTTTAAAGCACTTTTAATAGACTCAACCATTTCAGCAGGATAACTAAATTCATGATAAACATCTACAAGCAAAATTTTATCAATTGAGTTCATAGGTAAATTAATACTTTTTTCAGACCCAAGAACTGTCTCAACGTTAGATACCCTTTTTGATCTTTTTTTTAGTTCTATCGCCTCTAACATTTCTGGTTGAATATCGACAGCATAAACCAAACCATTTCTAGCCAATGGAGCCATCTTAAAGACATGATATCCTGAACCTGCTCCAATATCTGCAATGATTTCGTTAGTTTTAATTTTCATGTTTTTAATTAATGTAGAAACATCCTCTTCTATTTCTCTTTCCGATCTTTCTAACCAATTAATTCCTTGAAATCCCATTACATAGGCAATTTCTCTTCCCATATACCATTTCCCTATACCGTTAAAATCACCTCTTTTATAGGTATATTTTGTGTCGAAGCTATCTGCCTGTGCAATTGATTCATTTGAAATTAAGAAGCAACTTATTAAGATTATAATAATTGAGAAGTTTTTCATAATATCAAATTAAATAAAATTTACTAATCTGAGTCAGAATGGAAAATTTTTTCTTTCACACCTACGGATACAATCCAAATCCTTTCTAATCCTATGATATAATTGCCTTAAGCTAGGATTCCTTTGAAGTGGATTTAGGGGGTGTTGTTTGGGGAAAGTTTGTAGTGTGTTGGATTTAATACTTTAATTCGTTCTAAAAGCATAAACTCCTGAGCTTGATTGATTTCCATTGGCATCGATAGCAACAACCTTCCAATAATAAGTAGCGTTATTTTCAACTTCAACCTCTATGGTGTTATTATTATTTTGAAAAGGTAAAGTGGTGTTTAGTGTTGTAGCATCATTTTGATCTAAATAGACTTCAAAGCTTTCTAAATCTCCATCTACATCCGAACCATTCCAGTTTAATATAACCAGATTATTAATATCAGGTGTAATATTTGCTCCAGATCGAGGTGAGATAAGCTCTGTGGGGAAAGGGGCATAATTGGTTACGGCATCTCCTGCTAGATAAAACTTCCACTGCTCACTCTCTGAAGGTGTTGAACCGTCTTCCCCAATACTTTTTACAATCCAGCTGTATGGTTCTGCTTTTGTAAGTGCAATTGTTGTTTGATTTGAAGGGGCGGTATAGGTTTGTGAAGATTGAGTTAGTAAATTAGATATAATAACCTCATAGGAGAGAGCATCGCTCGCAGCTGACCAACTAAAGGAAACATTACTTTGCGTGTCGTTTAGGGAAGTTCCATCCAAACAAGTTTCATTATTCGCTGGACTAATTAAAGAGGCAACTCCAGGTTCTATAGGAATTGGGTCTTCTTGGGTACAACTGCTCAGTAGTAAAATAAGACCTCCAAAAAGTAATACAATTTTTTTCATGATTATTCTTTGATGACTTGTATTGATTGATCAAGAGTCTGACCCTTTACTTTAATGATGTAGACTCCTTGCTTGTACGAAGAAGTATTTAGAGAATAGTTCCGCATACCAAAAGACAAGGATACTGTCTGGTAGTTGATCAACTGACCGTTAGAGGCATAGACACCAATCTCAACTAGATTATCTTTTCCTCCGATAAAGAGTTGTAATTGCTCTTTAAATGGATTCGGTGCGTATTTAACTTCATAAGAGTTTAGATAAGTATTTTCGAACAAGCCTTGACATTCTATACCTGTAGAGATTGAGATATTATTGATTCCTTTATCCAATTGTACTGTGTGTTTGCTACTGCTAGTTTGGGTTGTTTTACCGTTATGGGTTATTTGATAAGCGCTTCCTCCTGAGAGATCAAAACTAACGGTTTGATTTTCTTTATTGTATAAACTGCTAACCAAGAGGGGGTCAGATTCTTCAATCGTTACTTCAAAGCAACGTTCGAATTCTAAAGGACTTACCCCATCTACGGTAATACAAATCGTATAGACTCCTGCAGACAGACCCTCCAAGGTCCAATTGCTAGAACTGAAGCTATCGGTTTGATTTACCGCTCCGCTGATGGCTACATTATAGGTTACCAAAGTGTCTACAACAGCTATACTAATTTCATTTTCCCCAGCACATTTTTCGATTTTAGATACAAAAAAGTTCATAGCAGACAGTATAAACTTTGAACATCCATATTCATCTACTATTTCGCCAATATGTGTATCAGGACAAATGTCAAAAATATTCAATACATTATCACCATCAATATCTAAATCTGAGTTGTTTCCAATTCCATCTAAATCTGTGTCTTCATGCTCGGTTCCATCCAGCGGGAAGACATCTTCTCCATCATCATAACCATCTCCATCATCATCAGGATCTATTAAGTTAGGAATACCATCGTTATCCGTGTCTTTACTGTATCTACTGTCTAAAGGAAAATCATCATCATCATCAGGGATACCATCATTATCATCATCTGTATCATCCGTATCTGAAATTCCATCTCCATCATTATCTATTGCACTTGTAGGGTCTAGAGGGAACAAATCAATATCGTCATTATACCCATCCCCATCACTATCCTCTAGTGCATCGGGGATACCATTACTATTAAAATCAGAGGGAGTATCATTGGGGTCTATTGGATCTGTACCCAACTCAATTTCATATATATCACTTATGCCATCACCATCATCGTCAGTATCAGTATTGTTACCTAAGCCATCACTATCTGAATCTAGATATTCGTTTGGATCAGTAGGAAAAGCATCCTCGTAATCATAGTATCCATCGCTATCAGTATCAATTTCATCATCAATATTAGTAAGGGTGACATCATCAACAACTAATCCATTGTAAGTAGCATCATTGGAGGTTGTATTAGCTGTAATAAGTTGATAGGTTACATCTCCATCTTTTAACCCATCATCAACTCCGTTAATACTAATGGTTTGTGCGGTATTCCAACTATCAGGTGTAAAGATAAGTTGAGTGGTCGATAGACTTCCCTCTGTAATATCTGATAGACTAAGTCCAATAGTTACATTGGCTGTAGGCTGAGTTATTAAAACAAACCCAATAGATGCTGTCTCACCCGATTCTGTGGTTTGTATATCCGTTTGGGTCACTTCAACCCCAAAAGTATCGTTCAGATCATTGATTTGAATAGTGACTGTTTGGGTTACTGTGAGTCCAACTGCATCAATGGCTTTTACAATAATTTCATAGGTGTTATCTGCTCCAGCACCAATAGGATCCTCATAATCTGGTGCAGTGCTAAAGGTTAAAACACCTGTTAATTGACCAATTGAAAGTAGGGCTTGATCTGCTCCTCCTACAATAGAAAAAACAACACCTTCACTTGCAGTAATTGTAGGTCCAGAAGTGGTGTTTTCATCTGAATTTAGATTGGCATTACTTGTTATGGTGGGTGCAGTTCTGTCTATTCTAATTCTATCGGGAAAAGCCTCTTCAGTAAATATTCCTGTTGGGTTCCCAATTGGTACAACCGTAGTTGTTACTTGATCGGTAGCACTAATATCAATCTCTACATCACCCTCTGGGAAGGTGCTTGATACAGTAAATGAAATTTCATAACTAAAAGGTCCAATTCCATTAACTGTCTTAGTGACAGTTGTTGTAAACCCTGTGAAAGTAACTGTAAGGCTACTTAATAAAAGTTCTTTGTCAGATTGAAAACCAAAAGTTGCAATGTTCCCATCATTTGCTGAAGTAGTTGGTATAGGTGCCAGATTGTTATTGTCTGAAAGGCTATAATTAGAAATTGTGGGATTTTTTGCATCTAGTGCAATATTTTTTAAATCAGTAACATTTTTTGAATTGGAGGTAACATATGCTAAGGTTAGACTTGCTGTATTAGATGCTAAATCAACTATAGTCCCACCATTAAGCTCAAAGGCACTTATATTTAATCTATTTGCAACTACCTTTTCATTTACAGTATTATTAAAAGTTAAAGTCGCTGTTCCAGAGCCATCGAAATAATATACATAAGAAGCGGGTGTTGTATTTAAAAGAAGTCTTGGACTTCCTCCTGAGGTATTTACAGTTACAGATTCAGTGAAGCTAACTGTAATAGTTACCGTATCTGACAATGCATTATTTCCATCATAATCAGTATAAGTTCCATTAGTCATTGGGCTGGAAATCTGATCTATTGTAGGGGGGGAACCGTCATAAATAAAACTACAAGAAACAGTTGATGAAATGGTATTTCCAGCTAGATCAGTAACAGCTGGGCTTCCTGGGGCATGAGTTAATTTTACTAACCCGTTAGCAGTGGGTGTTATTAAAATCGTATATACTTTTCCGTCTGTGGAAGCGCTCAGAAGCGTAAGACTTGCAATGTTAATGGCTTCTGAAAAATCAGCAGTATTAGTAGTTAAACCTGTAACTGTCTCATCATAGGTAAGGGTTACAACAACAGACTGTGAAGAATAGGTTCCAGCAGGTTTTGTGATGGTAAGTGTGGGAGAAACATTATCTATTCGATAGGTTAAACTTTCGGTGCCAGAATAATAGTTTCCAAAGAGATCGGTGCCAGAAACAGTAGCAGCAACATTACCATTATTATCTGAAGGAACATTCCAACTGTAACTCCAGGTTCTTGAAGCTGATGTTGTTGAAGCTGTCATCGCTACACCAGTAACCACACCTGTAATGCTTATAGTAGGTGTGGTGGTCATCGCCTCACTAAAGGTCGCTGTCAGCTCAACCGTGTCCGCATCTCTAACAATAGAATCAATATGATCATCTGTGAATGAATACAAAGTTGGGGAGATGGTATCTACCAAGAATGTAGTGCTACTGGCTATGTTACTGTTGCCTGCCATATCAGTAAAGGTGGCTGAGTCAACACTTACTATAACGGTAGTGACTGCACCTACAGCTGGGGTATAGTTCGCGGTGTAAACCGTGCTAGAGGTAGCTGTAAGGGGACTGCTTATACTTCCGCTAGATAAGCTTAAATCACTCGCAGTAAAACTGGTTGAAGACTCGGTCAAGGTAAAGGTAATAGTGGGTGTGTCAGTATTGTTTACCCGATCGTCATCTATGGTAATGGTAAGTGTTGGTGAGGTAGTATCTATATCAAAAACAAGACTCTCTGTACCTGTGTAGGCGTTCCCTGCAATATCATTTCCTGCAACGGTAATGGTCGCTGTACCAGTGTCTCCTGCTGCTACAGTCCAATCATAATACCAAATAGCAGCTGTTGAGGACTGAGTCATTGTGGTTACGATATCACTATTGGTAGGGAGATCAATTGTAATTGTGGGGGTAAGTGACATATTTTCACTAAAAGTTGCTGTTATTTGTACAATAACACCCGAAGTTAAAATATCATCGTCATCATCATCTGTTAAAGTGACTGTTGGAGGCGTTACATCATCACTATTAAAACTCCCGACAAAAATTCCTCTCCCGTATGTAGAGGCAATGACTCTATTATTATCAACTGAAGTGCCTGTGAATTCAAAATCATTAACTCTTACATCAGTCATTCCATTATTTGATTGAATCCAATTAGGGCTATTGTTTGAAAAATTTTTTGTCATCCAAACACCTAGATCAGTTCCAAGAATAACCTCCTCGGGATTGAAGGGATTGGGTTGAATGGCTAATACCGGAATGTCTGGTAAGTCTCCATCTTTTGCCGTCCAAGAAACACCTCGGTCATTACTGAAATAAACATTGTTTACACCGTAGTTGTAGAGGGAGGCGTAAATTTCATTTTCATTGGCTCCAAATTTAAGGTTGGAAACACTACCGATAAAATCTGCAATTTGAGTAGAAGCAAGATTGTTGTTGTCGGCATCGGTTATCAATAGGATTTTCCCATCATCTGTGCCTACCAAAAGGGTAGTAGAGGTGGCGGTGTGAGTAGATACATGAAACGCAGAAGGCTCGGAGGGGAGACCGGTGATATAATAGTCATCCGGTACATTGGTGTCTAAATCATAAAAACAACGGATTTTATACGATCCACTTTTTGAGCCGTTAACGTAAAGAATATCTTGATTGGAATCGAGTGCTCCAGGATTTATAAAATCTCCTTCAGTGTCATCGCTTGCATCACCGTCACTATATGAAGATAGATAAATTGAATTCTGTCCGTTGCTATATGTCGTATTATTAAGACTGTATAAAAGAACTGCATCATTGTAAATATAGTTTGAAATCATGTATTTTGTATCTACCTGGTCTATATATGAGAATCCGCCATCACCTCCACTAAATTCCGAAGAACCAGTCAATCCTGTAAAGTCAGAATTTTGAAGTAAAAGCGTTCCGTTATCTTGGGTCCCCCCTAAGATCAAATCAGTAGCATAGTCATGAGGAGATTGTGCAACTTTATAAAATTGAGTAGTTACAAAACCACTCTCTTGTGAATTGAAAACATCATTAGTTGAGGCACTAGATAAAGAATTAGCAAAATAAACACCTCCATCATTTACAATCACTGCTTTATCACTATCACCTGGTTTAAAATAAATTCCATGTTGATCTGCATGAACTATAGAAACGGGTAAGGCTGCTAAATTATTATTATTTGACCACTTGCTGATTTGGGACCAATTCGTGCCTCCATCTACGGAGCGAAAAAGGTCGATACCCCCAACATAAACAATGTCTTCATTATTCGGATCTACTTCAATTTCTAGATCATAGAATGATTGTCCTCGAGTAAAATCAGTGGAAGGAATACCCGTATCAGCGTCATTGGGTTCATTCAGTTTGGTGAGTGTACTAAATCCATCCACGGTTTTATAAATTTCCGCTTGAGAACTGACTATTGTTGAAAGGAGAACATAAAAGGTGTCCGAAGTAGTTGCACTGGCAGCAAACTCAACACGAGAAATATTTGAATTCGCATTAGAAGGATAGCTAGGAGTAATTTTGGTGAAATTCGCTCCGTCCGATGACCAATAAAAATTTCCTCCAGAATAACCCCAACGGCTATAATTAGAGCTGATCCATATTTTGTTGTTGTTCGGATCCACTTCAATATCGTTTAAATGATAATCCCTACTACTTAATAATGAGGGAAGAGCGATTTTTGACCATACACTTCCTCCATCCGTACTAAGGTATAAGCCATTAATGGAAAGATCAAAAAACTCTGTAATTTCCCCCGTTGAGTCAAATCCTTGTCCCAAAAGCGCAAAAATATATTCGTCATTATTTGAAGTATCACTCGGCGTTGGATCCCATATTTGAAGATCGTTGATAAAAAAATAACCCTCAACGAATTGTTGAGTAGCATTAATGGATGTTGTAGTTGCAGTCCCGGTCGCATTACCTAAAACAAGGGTCCAATTTTGACCATAGTCTGTGGATTTGTAAACACCATTACCAAGGGCGTCAGCCCCAGTATAGGATTCACCGGTTCCGGCGTACATAACATTGGTGTGATTGGGGTCTTGCACAATAACTGAAACAGCAAGATTGCCCGGCACCCCTGTCACTTCTGACCAAGGACTTGTGCCGCTAGCGTCGATATCTTCATTGACCCATAAACCCCCACTGACTCCCCCCGCAATAACACGATCTTTTTCATTGTCATTCAGGTCAAAAAGTGCCCCACGGGTTCTCCCCCCTACATCATTAGGTCCTATTGAAATCCATGGATTTAGTTGATCGACTCCTGGTGTTTTTGCAGTTAAGACTTGATTTTTAGATTTTTTATCTTCATTTACAATTCTAGCATCAGCAAGTTTGTTTTGTAAATCAATTTTTTTGGAGACGGTAGGATATCCAAGACTTGGGTTCATTGTAAGTTCAAAAAATCTTTCATAATATGCGTTAGGTGGAATGCCAAGAGCCTTTCGAGCTTTGCGTGATAATTTTTTTGTGTTTTTAAAAGGACTTTTTTCTAAGAAGTAGTAATGCTTCTCTTCTAAAGTAAGTTCATCCCTTTTGATTGCGAGAAAAACAAATAATACACTTAAGGTGATTAAAATTTTTTTAAAGAGAGTCATTTACAATTTGAAAGAAAAGTCCGTTTTTATGCCCAAAGAATTTATGATAAATTAATTTGTCATTTTTGTAAAAAGATTCATGGGTTAACCGCCCTTTAAAATCATAATAGAACCAGATCCCTTCCCTTTTAGCTCCTTTTTTTTGTCCAGATATTTTTATTAAACCATTCTCATATTTTTCTATAAATACATCTAGATTATTTATACTATCATTTTTTAAAAGTTTGTTATCTATTTTAAGTAAAATATCATCGTGCTGTCCATAAAGAAAACAACTACTTAAAATTATGAACAAATAGTATTTCATGAGTAATAATTATTATTGCAATATAAAAAAAAATGGTATGTTTTCACCCTTTATATATACTTTGAATCCCTACACCAAGCAATCAAGCGTATCCAGAATCACATCCTTGATCTGAGCTTGTATGGCGCAGGTGTCTTTAGGAAGAGATCATAGGCTTTTCTACCCAAAATGGATCTTTAGAAATTTTAATCTTATCTGTTTTAAGGATGCCTTCAAGTCTAGCAAATTGTTCTTTATAGACAAAATCTGAACTCTCCCCTACGTAAAGGTCTGGATTTTGAGCTCCAAAAAGCTCTTCAATTTTTCTAAGCCAAAGTTCATAGAGTTCAACTATTTTAAAATGATGCATGATCCTAAGGTGAGCTGATTGAACTAGTGCTACTAATTCTGGATCATTGTAATTATCGTAATGACGTTGAATAGAATGATCCGTCTGTGCAATTAAAGTCTTTTTTATCCCCTCCTCTATTCCTAAAATTCGTGCTGTTGTATTAAAGGATTTTCTGGCACTCTCAAAGCTGTAAACATCAAGTTTTCTTAAGTGCTTATTAAAGTTATTCCAGAGGTTCTCATCCGCCTTAATATCTACTCTAGAATCATGTCTAAAGATTCTTAATTCGTCATAATCAGGCTTTTTTAAAAGCTCTTCATATGGCTTTGAAAGGTCCTCAAAGGACAAATAAGAGAGGTTTGGGTGGGTCTGGGCAACTAATCTTCTAAGCACGTAGATTAGCCCTCCAATAGGAGGTAAATTGATCCATAATCTCATCATATTACCCGTCTTGTGACGCCTGTGATCTAAAAAGTAAGGATTACCTCTAGCCATTTGATCTTTGGTAGAACCATCCTTTTGATGGGTGATATAGTACTGATAGTTAAAGTCACGTTGATTTGCCGATAGAGATACTATATCCTTTCCATACACTCCTCTCATGGCAAACTTTAAAAGCCAAAAACCAATAGCTTCTATATCTCTAATGGCGTAGCCTTGAGCACTTCTATGAGTTGATTTTACTTTGATTCGCTCTATAGCAAGTGCAATGTCCTGTGGTTTGTTTGTTTTTAGCTTTTTAGAATGCTTGTTTGTTTTTTCAAAATAATCAGTGTCAAATTGAAACTCTCTGTAGGTCATATTATCCTTAAGCGCTTTGTTGTAAACCGCTCTTATGTGACTCAGATAATTGTTGTGGGTCTCTGGCTGTCCTCCCTTTTCTTTAATAGAATCCTTCATCTTAAGGATATTTTCCTTAGTGATATCAGTAAAACGTACCTCTTCTGTCAGACCTGTGTGGTACTTAAATGCATCAAGTGCATTTTTGGTATTGCGATGCCACTGGGCTGTTTGACGGGTACAAAAATTATCCATGTATGCCTCAATTGAGTCAAGTGATCCTGATGAGGTGAGCATAAGGTATGCCTGTTGAAAATCAATTTCTTCCAGTTCAAAGAGCGGCTTAATCCTCTTGATTTTATCTTGATAGAACTGAATCTCCCTGTTTATAGGCTGGTATGCAGGATGATCTGTACGGACCATCTTGTTGGAATTGTCCCATTTTCTCTTATCAATATAGATATCGGTAGAGATTTTTTTCTCTTGGTCACGGGTGCGCATGCGAATAAGAAGCCGCTGCTTACCATCCTTCTGTTTGTAGCTATGAAATAAAAATGCGATATTTAACATTGAAATCCTTTTTTGTTCCCAAAATTGGTCCCATTTTTTGAAATGACACTCAAAACGCCTGATTTTTTGTTATTACTTTATTAACAGTGAAATTAAGGCTTAACAGAGGAAAGTCCTAACAAAATCAGGACAATAAGGGGTAGGAATAAAACAAACCGCCTGACTGTTAATCAGAGGGTCCTTGGTTCGAGCCCAAGAGGAGGAGCTAGCCTAACCGCT
>Ga0115565_10003718_pt1 | contig 10732 bp, 8 predicted proteins | sample COGITO_mtgs_1105_FD_87199 | JGI IMG/M metagenome (GOLD analysis project Ga0115565, IMG submission 87199) | Pelagic marine microbial communities from North Sea - COGITO_mtgs_110530 | ecosystem: Environmental > Aquatic > Marine > Epipelagic | place: Germany:Helgoland, sampling site Kabeltonne... | reverse complement strand
TTTCTTAAAAATTTCGGCTTTTACTTCTTTTGTTAAATACATTCCAATATTTTTTTAATGATTTTTATGTATACTGCTGATTTTCAAACAGAATGCAAATGTACTAAATTTTAAGATATATCTTAAAATTTAGTACAAACAAACAATGTTAAGAACGAACAGGAATATTTTGGATCAAATCTATATAGAGGTTGATTTTCTTTTTCAGATCTCTCCTATGCGTAATGAAATCTAAAAAACCATGTTCCAGCAAAAATTCTGATGATTGGAAACCTTCTGGCAAATCCATTCCTGTAGTATCTTTTACAATTCTAGGTCCAGCAAAACCAATAAGGGCACCTGGTTCTGCAATATTAATATCTCCTAACATTGCATAAGATGCTGTAGTACCACCAGTGGTTGGGTCTGTGCATAATGAGATGTAGGGGAGACCTGCTTCTGCTAACTGCGCAAGTTTTACAGATGTTTTGGCTAGTTGCATTAATGATAATGCAGCTTCCATCATACGAGCACCGCCAGATTTAGAAATCATTACAAAGGGGGTATTTTTTTTAATAGCATAATCTATACCCCTCGCAATTTTTTCTCCTACAACACTGCCCATAGATCCACCTATAAAACTAAAATCCATACAACATATAACCAGCTCTTTGCCTAATGATTTTCCAAAACCTGTGCGTACGGCATCTTTCAAACCTGTCTTTTTCTGGGCTGCCATAAGACGCTCTTCATACTTCTTTGTATCCTCAAATTTAAGAGGATCTTTGGAAGACAGCTTTGCATCTAGCTCTAAGAACTTGTTGTTATCAAAAAGTATTTCAAAATATTCCTTGCTGCCTATTCTTACATGGTAGTCATCTTCCGGACTCACATAAAAATTCTTAGCCAAATCGTCTGATTCTACTATTTTTCCTGTTGGAGATTTGTACCAAAGTCCTTTAGGGGTGTCTTTCTTCTCTTCTGTAGAAGTCTGTATCCCTTTTTCTTTTCTTTTGAACCAAGCCGTCATGTTATCCATTTACAGTGTTACTACCTAAGCTATAAAATTATAACGTATTAACGTTGTTTAAATCTTCAAACGCTTTTTTAAGACGAGAAGAGAAAGCAGATTCACCAGAACGCAACCAAACTCTAGGATCGTAAAATTTCTTGTTTGGCTCATCAGATCCTTTAGGATTACCTATTTGCGCCTGTAAATATTCTCCGTTATCTTGTACGTAGTCTCTAACGCCTGCTAAAAACGCATACTGTAGATCAGTATCAATATTCATTTTAATTACACCGTAGCTAATACCTTCTCTTATTTCTTCAACAGTAGAACCAGATCCACCGTGGAAAACAAAATCGATATGGTTGTGCTCAACACCAAATTTCTTAGAAATAAAATCTTGAGAATTCTTTAATATTTTTGGTGTAAGTTTTACGTTACCTGGCTTATAGACTCCATGTACATTACCAAATGCTGCTGCAATTGTAAATCTTGGACTTACTTTAGAAAGCTCTTCATAAGCGTATGCTACTTCTTCTGGTTGTGTGTAAAGTTTAGAATCATCTACATCAGAATTATCTACGCCATCTTCTTCACCACCTGTAATCCCTAACTCTATCTCTAAGGTCATATCTAATTTTGCCATACGCTCTAAATAGCTTTTGCAAATTTCAATATTTTCTTCTAATGGCTCTTCTGATAAATCTATCATGTGCGAGCTAAATAGTGACTTACCTGTTTCTTTATAGTGTATTTCGCTAGCATCTAACAAACCATCTATCCACGGCAATAATTTTTTTGCACAATGGTCTGTATGAAGAATAACTGTAGCCCCGTATGCTTCTGCTAGTTGGTGAACATGCTTAGCTCCCGCAATAGCACCTTGTATAGCAGCTTTTTGATCTTGGTTGGAAAGTCCTTTACCAGCGTTAAACTGTGCTCCACCATTTGAGAATTGGATAATTACGGGAGCATTTAGTGTTGCTGCAGTTTCTAAAACACCGTTGATAGTGTTAGAGCCAATAACGTTAACGGCAGGTAGTGCAAATCCTTTTTCCTTGGCGTAATTAAATATTTCTTGAACCTGATCTCCAGTAGCTACGCCTGGTTTTATGTTGTGAGTCATAGTTATTTATGAATTAATTTTTTAAAATTATGAAGCAAAAGTAACAAAACAATTAGACTAAAAAGGATAGTTGATACCTATTTGCAAGACAGAATTAGCAAAGTTGTACTCTCTAAACCATCTTTGAGACAGTTTTTCTGCGGGATTGTAGGTTTTAAATCCAAGATCTAATCTAAAAAGGAAATAGGTGAAGTCATATCTAATACCAAATCCAGAGCCTATGGCAATATCTTTTAAAGAAGAGAAACCATTAAAAATAGCGTCTGGGTCTTCTACATCATCATAAATATTCCAGATATTACCAGCATCTGCAAAAATAGCACCATTAACCTTACCAGCTATAGGAAAGCGATATTCTAAATTACTTGTTATTTTTAAATTTGCTTCATTAAAATCATTTACGGCAGAGGTGCTTCCAGGACCTAGGGAATAAGGAAACCAAGCCCTATTATCATTAGATCCACCTGCAAAATAACTTCGTACAAAAGGTATGTTATTAGAGTTGCCGTAGGGGATAGCGATACCTATAAAGGCTCTAGCGGCTAAGATGTTTGATCTTGATACATTCCAGTATTTGATAAAATCAATTTCCGTTTTAATATACTGTGAAAATGGTACGCCAAAAATGAGTAACTGGTTATTCTCTTCATTAAAGGGTATAATGGAGGAAAGCCCAGAGAGTAGGTTGCCAGCACTTTCTAACTTTAGCCTTAATTGATAAAAACTATTATCTGAAAGTCCTGCACGATTATTTTTTTGGAAGGTATAATTGGTAGAGAAAATGAGGTTATTTTCTGTTAAACGCTGCTCACGTTCTCTAATACTACTGACTTCTTCAAAATTAGTTAGGCTTAGTCCTGTAGTACTTATGGGGATAATACCATTTATTACATCACTTATAAAACCAGAAGTACCTACTATCTTACCTTCTTGCGTTTCTGCCTGTGTGGTTAGGTTATTGTCTTTATTAAAATAGTCAGGATTTATAGCAATACTCTCGTTTTGGGCTATGGCGTTTAATTGGTTGTATGTATTCTCGTAAACGTTGAAAAACCGATTGCTATTTACATTTCTTACAAACTGAATATTAAATAATTCTACCGCATTTTTTATAAATAAATTAGGAGTCCAATTATACCCTACAATGGCATTTAATGTTTGTTTGTCTAATCCTATATTTTTCTGAAAACTAGTTCCTAAAGCAATTCTAGTGCCTGGTAGGGTGTAGTTGGGAATTATTTTGGTTGTGTTTAATAAAGGAAACCATATCCTTGGGAAGTCTAGAGTAATATCTGCTCCTATTTCTGAGAAAAAATCTTCTTGAAAAGAGGTGTTGCTTAGAAGACCAAAAGTACTATTCCCAGATATACTTAAATTTTCTGCACCTCTAAAAATATTCCGAATCAATAACGATGCGCCCAAACCAACGCCTAGCTTCCTTATATTAGATCTGCTAATATCTACGTTGGTACCTAAAGAGTATTTGGTTTTTGGTGCTAGGTAAATATGTGTATTTATATAACCAGCTACATTATCTTTCTTAAATAAAATAGAGGGGTACTTAAATGTATTTAAATTGTTAAGTTGTTTAGAGGTTCTAATCTTGTCTACATCTCTGTAAACTGTATCTTTTCTAAACGCAATAGCATTTGCGAGTGTTTTTGGCTTAATTCTAAAGGTTTTAGAGTGGTGAATAGTATAGTCTTCGAAAATGGTTGTTGTTATTTCAGCATTGGTACGCTCCGCAAAGTGATCTGTATAAATATGTATGTCTTTTATTTTTTCTACTTCATATTCAGTATTGGTTACTTTGTTTTCGCCACGCAGTTTAAAATCGCTAATATTTAAGACAATGTTCATTTTCTTATTATTATTCGCCGCAGTTGTGTCTCTTTCAATATCATAAGTAATAGAGCTCTCTTGAAAATTTCTTATACCGTTGTTTCTAAAAATACTTGTCAAGCGTTCACGCTCTTTCGTAAAGTTATTAAGATCAAATTGCTGTCCTTTTTTTATAAAAGATTGTTCTTTATTTCTTTTATAAATAGTGTCTACTATTTTAGAAGAAATTGCTGCTGTAAGAGTATCTATAAGATAGGGTTTACCTAGCTGAACGCTATAGGTAACCAATGCCCGTTGTTTTTTACTTAAGGAGTCTATTGTATAGGTAGTTGTATTATTAAAATAGCCTCGGTTGCCATAATAGGCACTTAAGCGTTGTAGTGTTTTTCTTGTTTTTACGGTGTCTAGAAGAGCGGGTGCCTCACCAATCTCTTTAAGCCACTTACTTAAACCACTTACTAGAAAAGAAGCAGCAAGACGGTTTACTTGTTTGTTAGAAAGTAATTTATTTAGCCGATCTAAACGCTTTGGCTTTTTATAAAGCCATTCTTGAAAATCTGCATCGGGAGTATCTTTTGCTAAATTAAAAAGGTTTAAGCGTACCGGATACCCAAATAGTGTAGTATTTGGTTTTTGGTAGATAAGACTCTTAATAATTTCCGACTTTACAGCAACGCTATCTACAGAAATTGTATTTTTTACAACAAGATAATCATCTTTGGTAACTTTCTTTAACGTGTTACAAGATGTGACAAATATTGCTAAAAGCCCAAATAAGCTTAGTTTTGCTATGCGATAGTAGAAGCCTAATGGCATATTCATAGAAATCAAAAATACAGCATTTGAATGGTTGCTAAAAGTGAATTGAAACTTATACGAAGTTTAAAGCAAAAAAAATTTAGATCAAATCATGCACTATTTGTAGTGGAGGGTAGAAAGACGCTAGAAATACTTTTAAACGCAAATTTTGAGGCACGTATTATAATTGCTACCAAAGAGATAGTAATAGAAGCGGCAGCTACTGAGGTACAAATTATTTCTACTAAAGATTTTGAAAGTATAAGCAGTCTCAAAAATCCAAACGGTGTTTTGGGGGTATTCTATATCAAAAACCCAAAACAAATAGCGTATGAAGATTGGATAGTTGTTTTAGATGATATCCAAGATCCTGGTAATTTAGGAACCATTATCAGATTGTGTGATTGGTTCGGAATTAAAGAGCTTGTCTGTTCTGTTAATACGGTAGACTGTTACAACCCAAAGGTAATACAGGCCACTATGGGTTCTATTGCTAATTTAAACATTACCTACACAGAATTAGCTGTTTTTTTACAAGAAGCAAAATTGCCTATATATGGTTCTTTTATGAATGGGAGGAGTGTTTATAAAAATGAGCTACCTGCTAAGGGAGTCCTTATTATGGGTAACGAAGGGCGCGGTATTTCTACAGAGATAGAAAGTCTTTGTACCAATAGGATTAGCATTCCACAATATGGAGCTACCAGTGCAGAAAGTTTAAATGTAGCTACTGCCGCCGCTGTTTTATTTAATGAACTAAGACGTGGTTAGATAAACTATTCAAAAGTGAAGTTGATAAAAATTCCTCTTGTACGCATGGCATCAATATTCCCCGTCCAATTACTATCTGGGTTATTATCTCTAATAAGTTCGTCTGTTAGTGCAAAAACACCTCTAATGGAAGGGCTAAATTTGAAATATTCTAGATAAAAATCGATACCAAATCCTAATTCATAGTTATAAACCCACTTTTTCATCCTAAAAGTACCGCCGCTATTATCGTCTAAGCTAGCTTCATTACTGCCAAGATTTAAAGACATAGAGCCACCTCCAATTATAAAAGGCTTCCAATTTCCTATTCTTCTGGTACTAGCTTTTAATAACAAAGGAAAATTTATATAAGTAGATTTTACTTCTCTAATAGCATCCCGTTCACTGCTAAAACCAGGGAAACCTAGTGTTCTAGTAGCGTAATTTAAACCAGGTTCCAGTCTAATGTCTAAAAACTCATTAATTCTTACCTCACCAATAAGTCCTACATTAAATCCAAAAGTTTTACTTACCAAAATATCTGGTTTGTCTTCCTTATAATCAAACTTAAAGTCTAACTGGTTAAGCCCAAGATAGTAGCCCCAGTTGAGTAATTTTTTATCCTCATTTTCACGATTCAATACTGGATTCTCATTAAACTGCGCAATGGTGGTGGCATTAAAAGTAATAACAAAAAGACATAAAAAAAACCATTTTTTCATTTAACGTTTACTTCAAAAACTTAATAGATAGTTTGTTTTGGTATTTCATATCAACCTTTTTTTGCAATGTAGATAGAGGCTACTCCAAAAGTTTGCGGAAGGTTTGATACCTCTATAAACCCAATTTTATTTAAATTATTGTTGAAAGCATTGCCATGAGGAAATACGGCCGCAGAGGCACTCAAATAGCCATAGGCATCGTCATCTTTAGAGAATAACTTCCCAATAAGTGGTAATACATTTTTAGTGTAAAGAGTGTAGCCCTGCTTAAAGGGCGTTTTGGTGGGTACGGAAGTTTCTAAAATAACTAGGGAGCCTTTTGGCTTTAGTACTCTAAGAATTTCAGACAATCCTACTTCCAAATTCTCAAAATTACGAACTCCAAAAGACACTGTTACAGCATCAAAAGAGTTAGCTGTATATTGTAAATTTTCGCTATCGCCAACAACCATTTCTATAACGGTATCTAACTTTTTAGAGGTTATTTTTTCTTGCCCAACAGCCAACATGCCGGGTGATATATCTAGCCCAACTATCTTTTTCGCACCTGTAGCTGTTAATGCAATAGCCAAATCTCCAGTACCCGTAGCAATATCTAAAATAGTTTTAGGAGTCTTTTCTTTTAGAATAGCTACTACTTTATTTCTCCATTTAATATCTATGCCAAAAGAGATCACTCTGTTTAAGCCATCATAATTCTTAGATATTTTGTTGAACATTTCTGTAACCTGCTCTTTTTTACCAAGCTCAGAGTTTTTATAGGGAGTAACTTTTTCGGACATCTTTTTTTTACAAATATACAATTGATGTAACGAAGTGATTTAAACTTTCATGTTTATAGTGAATTCTGTCGTAAAAGTAAAAAGAGTGTAATGATGTTACTAACTAAAATACGCATGTGGATTATAATTTTTGGAAAGCTAACTATTAAAAGGGCACTTCATACTGTAAAAGTAGAAAGCACGCCACAATAAATATGAGCTAGCTTTAATACAAGTTTGTGGTGTTGTAAACGATGGTTTAGCACCTAGTATAAATAGGATGCTAATTAAATTATGTAATTTTGTAGACGTAAATACAGCAAAAAACGTTGAGTTAGTTGTATTGCTATGAACATTGCATAGATTACGAAATTTTTCTGGTTTTATAATTTCAAAATAGGTTCGCTATAGAAGCATAACAATATTTTAATAGTGGATTCCCAAATTATTACGAGTAGTAAAAAGGGGGTTATGAAAATATATTTTTAATTGATATGAGCTTGATTTCAGACAGAACAACTAAGGGAGTAATTACATGAAGATTATTATAGCGGGCGCAGGTGAGGTAGGGTTTCATTTAGCAAAATTATTATCTTATGAGTCTCAAAGCATTACCTTAATAGATAGTGATAAAGAAAGTCTTGCCTATGCAGATAATCATTTAGATATCATGGTCTTAAAAGGTGATGCAACTTCTATATCTCTTCTTAGAGAAGCAAAAGTGGAAGATTCCGATTTGGTGATTGGTGTCACCGCATCTGAGACCACGAATATTACACTTTGTATGTTAGCAAAGCAACTAGGATGTAAGCAAACCATTGCTAGAATTTCTAATACAGAGTTTGTGGATAATAAAGAGCTCTTAAAATTTTCCGAATTGGGAATTGATGAGCTTATTTCTCCAGAAGAATTAGCTGCCACAGAAATACAACTACTCTTAAATAAATCCGCATTTAATGATACTTTTGAGTTTGATGAAGGCACGCTTATAATGGTAGGAGTTTCACTGCCAAAATCTGCTCCATTTGTAGGGAAGATGGTGAAAGAGGCAGCAACTATTTTCTCAGAATTACATTTCATGCCAATTGCATTACAGCGCAAAGGCACCCAATATACCGTAATACCGCGTGGCGATACAGTTTTTAAAGAAGAAGACCAGGTATATTTTATTACAGTTAAAGAGGGGGTAGACGAACTTTATAAACTTACGGGCAAAAAGAAAGAAGACATTAAAAACGTGATGATTCTAGGAGGAAGCAAGGTTGGTTATAAGACAGCAAGAGACCTCTGTATGAATAAATTTAATGTAAAACTCATAGAGAAAAATAAGGAAAAAGCTTTTGACTTGGCAGATGATTTACCCAACGCATTAATTATAAATGGCGATGGTAGAAATGTGGAGCTCTTAGATGAAGAAAGCCTAGATTCTATGGACGCTTTTATTGCCGTAACAGGAAATTCTGAAACCAATATTATGTCCTGCTTGGTAGCTAAGTCTAGAAATATTAAAAAAACCATAGCGTTGGTAGAAAATATGGACTATTTTCAACTATCACATTCTATAGGTATAGACACATTGATAAATAAAAAGTTATTGGCTGCCAATAATATTTTTAGACATATTAGAAGGGGCGAAGTCGTTGCCATGATGCGCTTAAATAATCTGAATGCCGAAATTTTAGAATTTATCGTTAAAAAAGATTCTAAAGTAACGGGGTCAGAAATTAGAGAACTAGATTTTCCTGCGGCAGCAACAATTGGTGGCGTAGTTCGTAACGGAAAAGGCATCATAGCATTAGGCTGATTTAAAATTATGACTGGAGATAGAGTAGTGGTGTGTTGCTTACCAGAAGAAATAGCTAAAATTGAACGAATGTTCCTGTAAAATGCGGTTAAACTCCAAAATTATTTTCCATATCATGGGGCTGTTGCTTTTATGTAACGGTGGTTTTATGTTAATTGCAGCTATAGTAAGCGGTATTTATGAAGATGGTGCAACGCTAAGTATTACCCTAGCGTCTATTCTCACCATGTTTATAGGTGTTTTCGCAATGTATTATACACGCGATCACCGTAAGGAAGTAAAGCAAAAAGAAGGTTATATTATTGTCACCTTTGGATGGATAGTAATGTCCATCTCTGGTACCTTACCTTATATTTTTTCTGGAGCAGTGCCTGATGTTACTAACGCATTTTTTGAAACTATCTCTGGTTACACCACAACAGGGGCTTCTATTATGGATGATATTGAGTCTATGCCAGAAGGTATTTTGTTATGGAGGAGTCTTACCCACTGGATTGGTGGTATGGGAATAATCGTATTAGCTATCGCTATCTTGCCTCTTTTAGGTATTGGAGGAATGCAATTATTTGCTGCCGAAGCTCCAGGACCAAGCGCAGACAAATTACACCCAAGAATAACAGATACTGCTAAAAGGTTGTGGCTTATTTATGTGGGGTATACCATAGCAGAAGCAATACTATTGAAGTTAGCAGGAATGTCGGTTTTTGATGCCGTAAATCATGCACTGGCAACACTTTCTACGGGAGGTTTTTCTACAAAAAATAACAGTATAGCGTATTGGAATGATCAACCTTTAATACAATATATCATTATCGTATTTATGTTTTTAGCAGGGGCTAATTTTGTATTAAGCTATTTTGCTCTAAAGGGCAAGGTGCAGCGGGTAATAAGAGATGAAGAGTTTAAATTTTATTTTTTCTTTGTGTTAGTAGCCACTATTATAGTAAGTTTAGGAATTTACTATCAGGCCAATATAACGGCACCGTCTACAGACTACCCCATGGTGCTTGGCAAGGCAGAAAGTTCTTTTAGGCATGCCCTATTTCAAATTATAGCCGTAATTACAACTACAGGTTTTGTAAGCGCAGATTTTACACGGTGGACCCCTTTTTTAACAGTATTCTTTTTCGGACTTTTTTTTATTGGTGGGTCTGCAGGTTCTACCTCGGGTGGAATTAAGGTCATGCGGCATTTATTGATTATAAAAAATGGACTTTTAGAATTTAAACGTACACTGCATAAAAATGCCATTATACCTGTACGGTATAATGATAAAACAGTAAAGCCAGAGATTGTATATAATATAATTGGCTTTTTTGTACTGTATATGTTACTCTTTATTATCGGTGCATTAGTACTTGGCTTCTTAGGTTTAGATTTTGAGTCTGCTATAGGTGGTGCTGCTTCCTCATTAGGAAATGTAGGTCCGGCATTGGGGAGCTTAAATCCAGTCAGTAATTTTAATAGTCTTCCAGATTTAGCAAAATGGTGGTGCGGCTTTTTAATGCTTGCAGGCAGGTTAGAGCTTTTTACAGTACTTATTCTTTTAACACCATACTTTTGGAAACGGACTTGAGCTGAGTGCTTGGTTTTAGGTAAGTTGAATCCGAGTGTGTGAGGGAATACTAGTTTTTTTATTGTCTTCTATAGTTTTTCAAATATTGAACATAAATACTTTGGTTTCCAAAGTGTATATAGCCCTATCCTACTAAAAATTTTAATTTTCTATTTAGTATTAGTACCGTAAATGCTTTATCCACTGTTAGTAAAGGATGTTATTTAGAGGGCTTTAACTATTCTTGGGTTATCTTTTAGAAGTAGAAGATTACTTATTCAATTATTTGTATATCCGCAAACACCCCTATTTTGCAAATAATGTTGTATATTTAATTGACATTTAGCTATTTACGTATGGATATATTTTCTTTTGGGGTTCATTTT
>Ga0115565_10003715_pt1 | contig 10733 bp, 8 predicted proteins | sample COGITO_mtgs_1105_FD_87199 | JGI IMG/M metagenome (GOLD analysis project Ga0115565, IMG submission 87199) | Pelagic marine microbial communities from North Sea - COGITO_mtgs_110530 | ecosystem: Environmental > Aquatic > Marine > Epipelagic | place: Germany:Helgoland, sampling site Kabeltonne... | reverse complement strand
TTAGATACATCAACTCTGGTTACGATAACTTTTAGCTTTATAGATTTTCAAAACAGTATGGATTAAAGCGCACGCCCATGTTTGATCGGTTCAGTGTTTTATTGGAGCCGAAGCCAGAATTGTGGAGAAATTCGTCAGGGAAGGAAGCGTCGGTGCATTCAGTCGGAGCTGCAAAACAGTGGTCACCCCCCCAACGCGTAATCGATCGGTGAGCTGGATCAGCCCCAAATGGCCGCAAAATGGTGTGAGCGAGAGATGGCTCTGCCTGTCGGGTGCTTAGTGGGGGCATACCTCCTTGTTTGCAGGTTCAAGACGCTCAACGGCCTGTTGCCCCAAGAATATATTTGCATAATCAGTACTTCAGAGCCAGATATAATCATGGTTAATGCAATCCATCAGGTGCCGAGACCAAACACTTTAGTCGTCATCGAAAAATCAAGTGCGCGCCACGACTACAAATCAAGAGGAAAAAAAGATGGAGTTTCAAGATAAAGTGGTTTTTTTGACGGGTTCAGGCGGTGGTATCGGGCTCGCGATAGCACGGGCTTTAATCAGGCAAAACGCTTCTGTGGCGATGATTGATGTCAAGCCACAACCGGATAATCTTCCTGAGGGTCCAGGGCGGTTTCTATATATCAAATGCGATCTCACGAATGATGAAATGGTAAAGGCTGCGGTGCAGGCCACAATCGAGCATTTTGGGGCGATCCATCACCTTGTAAATGTAGCAGGCGTACTGTGGTTTGGGAAAGATAAGACAGGTTTGGAGATCGACCTGTCTGTATGGGATCAGGTCTTTGACATTAATCTTAAATCGATGGTCCGTACCACGCGCCATATTGTGCCGCATATGCGAGATGCAGGGGGTGGTGCGATGGTTCATTTTTCGACCATTCAGTGCCTGCGCGGCGATACCGCGCCGCAAGATGCCTATCAAGCCTCGAAGGCAGGCGTTGTGGCCTATTCAAAATCACTGGCGATCCAACTTGGAAGCGTTGGGATACGTTCAAATGTAATTTTACCTGGCCCTGTCGTTTCTCCTATGCAGACCCGATGGGAGCTAGACCCTGATTCTGCCAAAACCGTGGCTGATGTCATCCCGCTTGGCCGCCTTGGCCGCGTTGAGGATATGGCAGAAGCCTGTCTGTTTTTACTGTCTGACAGGGCGTCATTTATTTCGGGTACTGAACTGATTGTGGACGGTGGCTTGATGGCCCGGCCTTAAACCAGCAAGGTGTGTTCTTCCAGTGCATAAAACGCCTTTGCACCCAATAAAAAACGGCCTATATTTAGACCGAGACGAACCCAGCGTATGAACGCGAGCTTACGTTCGTAAAAGATAGGCAGCTGCTCAGTTCACGCTTTTTTCAAAGCAGGCTGATAAGGTTTTCCAATCGAGGGCAAGGAAACCTCCAATGCATGACCGCAGTGTGACGGATCCACTTTTGCAACCTTTCCAGTTGAAGCACTTGGTACTGAAAAACCGGATCATGACAACCAGCCATGAACCCGCCTATCCCGAAGACGGGATGCCTAAAGGCCGCTATTGCGCGTATCATGCAGAGCGCGCGCGCGGTGGCGTGGCTCTGACTATGACTGCCGGATCCGCTGCAGTCAGCCGTGACAGCCCGCCAGTTTTTAATAATATTTTGGCCTATCAAGATGAAGTTGTGCCTTGGGTTCGCGACCTCACAGACGCTTGTCATGAACATGGCTGTGCCGTGATGATTCAGCTTACCATCTGGGGCGGCGCACAAGCTGGAACAAGGGTGACTGGCTGCCGTCTGTCAGCCCAGGGCCACATCGCGAACCTGCCCATCGGGCCTTTCCAAAAGTTTTGGAAGATTGGGACATCGCCCGGATTATAGCCGATTATTCCGATGCTGCAGAACGTATGCAGGCGGGGGGTATGGACGGTATCGAGTTGTATGCCGGCGGACATCTGCTGGACCAATTTTGGTCACCATTGACCAACTCGCTCGATGGCCCTTATGGCGCGGATACGCTTGAAAACCGCATGCGATTTAGCCTCGAGGTGCTCAGTGCTATTCGTAAACGGACGGGCCCTGAATTCATTGTGGGTGTACGTGGGACGGTGAATGAGATGCAGAAAGGTGGCATTACCGCTGATGAAGGGATCAAGATCGCAACTCACTTACGCGACAGCGGTATGATTGATTTCTTGAACGTTAACCGAGGTCGCATCCATACAGATCCGGCAATGACCGAAATGATCCCTGTCGCGGGCATGCCCAGTGCGCCGCATTTGGACATTGCTGGCGACATTCGGCGGGCAACTGGAATGCCGACTTTCCATGCATCGCGCATCCAAGACGTTGCAACCGCGCGCCATGCCATTGCGGCTGGTCATCTGGACATGGTCGGCATGACCCGGGCGCATATGGCGGATCCGCATATCGTGCGCAAAATCCAGCAGGGCCGCGAAGAAACGATCCGGCCTTGCACAGGGGCAAACTATTGCCTTGATCGCATCTATCAGGGTGGCATGGCTCTGTGTATCCACAATGCCGCGACCGGTCGCGAACAGACTATGCCGCATGATATCTCACGCGCCGAAATTTCCCGTCGAGTTGTCATTGTCGGTGCAGGTCCCGCCGGGCTTGAAGCTGCGCGCGTCGCAGCCTTGCGCGGCCATGACGTGACTGTCTTGGAGGCGGCTGATGCCGCCGGTGGCCAAATCCGCCTGACCGCACGAACACCGCGCCGGAAAGAATTGATGGGTATTATCGATTGGCGCATGGCGCAGTGTGAACAACTGAATGTTGTCTTTCATTTTAATATGCTGGCTGAGGCAAACGACATTTTAGCACTGTCGCCTGAATTGGTGATCATTGCGACAGGTGGTGTTGCGCACGATCAACTCTACGAGACGCAGGAACATCAGCATCATCTGGTAACCAGTTGGGACATTCTTTCCGGTGACGTCGTGCCATCGGGGGACGTGCTGATCTATGACGAGGCAGGGGACCATGCAGGGCTTCAAGCTGCAGAAGTCGCCTTGCAAGCTGGCGCGCGTGTGGAGATTATGACACCCGACCGGACCTTTGCGCCCGAGGTTATGGCAATGAACCTCGTCCCATACATGAAAACATTGCAGCATGACAATGTCACTTTTACCGTGACAAAACGGCTAATGGGCGTCGAGCGCGCAGGCAACCGATTGTGTGCTGTGATCGGGACAGATTACTCGGACCGCATCACGCATTCAGAATATGATCAGATTGTGTTGAATTACGGCACGCTGCCGCTTTGTGATGTGTATTTTGACTTGCGCGAATATGCATCAAACGGTGGTGCGGTCGATCAGCAGGCTTTGATTGATGGCAAACCTCAGAGGATACGCCGCAATCCAAACGGCAAATTCCAACTATTCCGGATTGGTGACGCCGTGTCAGCGCGCAATACACATGCAGCAATCTACGACGCGTTGAGACTGATGAAGGACACCTAGAAATAGAGTGAAGCAGCTGTTAAAAAGTTGTGCTACCCTTGTTTTATATACCTAATTGGTCTTAAACCGTAGTTTGAAAAATACAGGATCCCCAATGAGTGACATCCCCCAGCTCTTCCGCCCGCTGATCCTTCGCGGCATCCAGACCCGTAACCGTGTCGTGATCTCACCTATGTGTCAGTATTCCGCGCATGAGGGCCATATGGACGACTGGCATCTGGTCCACTTGGGCCGGTTTGCTTTAGGCGGGGCTGGCATCATTTTTACGGAAGCAACAGCCGTTCAAAAAGCTGGTCGCATTACCCATGGATGTCCTGGCCTATGGTGCGATAGCCAAATTCCGTTTCATGCCAAGGTCGCGCAGTTCGCTTTGCGCAATGGCGCCATTCCGGCGATACAGCTGGGTCACGCGGGCCGCAAGGGCGGTATGCAGCGGCCTTGGTACGGTAACGGTCCTCTTAACAAAGCGGATTTTGAACGTGGAGATATGCCGTGGATCCCGGTTGCACCATCGGAAATTTCTGTGGCTGACGGATGGCCGGTACCACATGCATTAACAACGTCAGAAATTAAAAATCTGATTGAAGATTATGTTGTCGCGGCACAGCGGGCACTGGCTGCTGGATATAAAATTGCAGAAATCCACGGGGCCCATGGTTATTTGGTGCACAGTTTTCTATCACCATTATCTAATAAGCGGAGCGATGCATATGGTGGTAACCTTGAGGGACGGATGCGTTTGGCGCTTGAGATAACGCAAGCTGTGCGTGCTGTTTGGCCACAGAACCTGCCATTGTTTTTCCGCACTTCAGCCGTTGACGGCGTGCCAGAGGGGTGGTCGCTTGAAGATACGGTAGTTTTAGCGCGTGCCTTGAAAGCGCATGGTGTGGATGTCATGGATTGTTCGTCTGGGGGTATTGCTGGTTCTGCGACTGCCAGCAAAGGGCAAAAACGCCAACCTGGATTTCAAGTGGAATATTCCCAAAGGGTGCGCCAAGACCTAGAAATGAACACGATGGCTGTTGGTCTGATCACCCACCCAGAACAGGCTGAAAATATTCTCGCGCAGGGTGGTGCAGACTTGATTGCAATTGGTCGAGAAGCCTTGGTTAATCCAATGTGGGCCACGCACGCAGCGCTGGCGTTGGGGTTTGATGTCAATTTTGAAACATGGCCTGAGCAGTCAGGCTGGTGGCTTGCTAGTCGGCAAAAAACTTCTGATTTCTATGTTGCCGTTGACGGTTGATACAAAGCCTAGAATGACGGTCACAGAATTTTTGGAGATAGGAAATCGCGATAATTTCGGTGGTTTGGATCGGTAAAGCCACCAAGACCCGATGTCGGGGATAAATCAACCGGACGAAAGCTGCGAAAAAAGTTTTAAGGACGTTGGCTGACAGCCCACGCGCGACCCTCAGCAAGGTCGATCCACACTGTCACCTGAGCGGAACTGTTACAGGTGCCTCTGGGTGCGTTGGTGCGCAAAGATTGCGGGGGCACTGCCGTGTTTGGTGGCGTTTGATCTGGTCTGCTGCAGTTTGCTTGGTTGAAGGCCAGAGGTGGCTTGCTGGTCCTAAGCAATATTTTAATGAACGTTAGACCTTAGCTTTTAAGAGCAGTCTTGTAATTTAGTTGTAAATATATACGATTTGACAATATCAGTTCTAAAATATTGATAGTAAAACAGTGATCCTGCTTTTAACTTGAGCAGCTTTAGGAGAGAATTTAATGCTAAAATCACTCATCAAAACCATTGTTGTCGGCATAACGCTGCTACCAGCAACATTGGTCATGGCAGAAACCCGTGTTACCTATAAATCAGCGAAATCCACTTCGTCTTATTATCAGATGGCGGTGCAAATTGCACAGGGCATGAAGGCCGGGTCTAACGGTGAAGTGATTGTGACGGTTGAAGAGAGCCAAGGCTCTGTCCAAAATGTAATGGAGGTTATTGCCCGTAAAGGGAACTATGTATTCACGACACCGCCTGTGCTGATAAAGCTGGCACGCGGCGGCAAGGCCATGTTCAAAGATAAAACCAATCCCAGATTTGACGAAATTCGTGCGTTGTTTCCGATCCCGTCTCTCACAATGCATTTTGTGATGTCTAAAAACTCTGGTGTGTCGGACTTTGCAGGTATGGAAGGTAAAACTATTCTACTTGGGAAAGGATCTTTCGGAGCAAAAGAGGGGGCAAAATATCTCAAGATGTTCGGCCTAGAGGGTAAAGTAACGCTTGCAGAGGTTGAGCTTTCGAATGCGGTGCCTGCCCTTAAGAACGGGCAGATTGACGGGTTTGTAACAGCTGGGTCGTTTCCCGCTCCGAACGTAATTGAAGCGGCAGCGTCTGCCGGGGCGACTGTGATCTCGCTGAATGAAGATCAGGTCAAACAGTCAAAACGCACCCGTCTTGTCATCCCGGCTAACACCTATGCGGGTCAATCTGACGATATTATAACCACCTCCCTGCCTGTGGTTGCGTTCACAACTACTGACATGGATAACGCCACAGCTTATGCTCTGACCAAAACGTATTGGGAAAATAAGGGCGCGCTTGGGGCCGCCGCCCAATGGTGGAATGGCGTGTCTTTGGATATGCTGAGTAATATCCTTACTGAAATTCACCCAGGCGCAGTGAGCTATTATAAACAAGCAGGCGCCACGCTGGCCCAGCATCATTAAAATTGGTTTGAAAACTGGCTCGTCGACCGGCTTTGACAAGATGGTCGACGATAACAAGATGAGCTTTGATATTTTGAAAAGATCGATTTGGGTGATCCTAGGGGCGATTTCGATTGTCTTCCACCTTTGGCTAATTTTCTCTGGACTTATTCCAAATTTGGTATCCCGCCCGCTGCATATGGCATTGGTTGTCCCGTGGATTTTTCTTTTTAACGCGACAGCTGATCGTTCCAAATTTGTCAACTGGGGGTTTACCTTGGTCGGTGTAGGGGCCTGTTTATGGATTGCGTTAAACAACAGCGCACTACTCGACCAATACGGCTATCTTGGTGGCGGGTTTCAAACCGTCATTGCCGTGGTGCTGCTCATCACTGTATTAGAAATGGCCCGGCGGGCCATTGGTTGGCCGTTACCACTTCTTGCGGTTTCCGCTTTGCTGTACGGTCTTTTTGGTCAAAACATACCTGGAGAGTTTGGCCATCCAGGCACTCCACTGATGAGTTTTTTGGGCACGATGGTCATTGCCGAAGGGGGAATCTGGGGAAGTCTTACGGGTGTTTCAGTTTCAATTGTCGCCGTATTCGTCATCTTTGGGGCGGTGCTCAATGCAGGAGAAGCTGGAGCCGGTTTTATGAATGTGGCGTCTTATGTCGCTGGCCGGTTGCGTGGTGGCGCGGCCAAGGTCTCGGTTCTTTCATCGGCCTTGTTCGGATCCATATCAGGATCTGCGTCTGCGAATGTGGCCTCAACGGGTATGGTGACATTGCCTGCGATGGTGGGCCTTGGTTATCCCAAGCGGATTGCTGCGGCGGTTGAGGCTGTGGCCTCTTCGGGGGGACAAATCATGCCGCCGCTGATGGGGGCAGGCGCGTTTGTAATGGTGGAACTGACCGGCATTCCCTATTCAAATATCATAATCGCTGCCAGCCTGCCTGCTTTGCTGTTTTTCTTTGCTGTGTGGTTTGGGGTAGACATATATGCGATCCGCTATGGCTTGAAGCCGATGGAAGACGACGCGCGCCCAGCAGCGCGAACCGTTTTCATAACTGCGTGTTTCTTCTTGGTGCCATTTTCAACTTTGCTGATCGTTATGTTTCACGGCTTTACCCCGCAATACGCTGCAGCTGTTGCCATTTTGGTAGCGGCCTGCCTCTTATCTTTTGACGCCAAATTGAAATTCAATATGGTGGCAGCGGTTCGAAAACTATGTGACGCATGCCTGACCGCCGGCAAACAGATTGCGATGATTGCCTCAATCATTCTTTGTGCGTCGATTATCATTGGCGTTTTGTCGATTACCGGCTTGGGAATTAAGGTGACATCGTTAATTCTGTCCTTTTCTGGTGGACGTATTTGGCCGGCTCTGTTGTTGACGGCGCTCGCCTGCCTGTTTCTGGGTATGGAAGTTCCAACAACCGCTGCATACGTAATTTGTGTGTCCGTGGCAGGTCCTGCGTTGATTGATTTGGGACTGGCGCCATTGACGGTGCATTTGTTTGTTTTTTGGTATGCTTTGTTGTCAACAATTACCCCACCTGTGTGCGGGGGAGTTTTTATCGCGGCGGGTATGGTTGGCGAGAATTGGGGTAAGGTGGCGCTTACCGCGATGTCGCTGGGCATCGGCCTGTATCTTATTCCAATCGGAATGATCGTTCACCCTTATTTACTCACCGTAAATAGTACGCCGCTATTATCTCTTGTGGCGTTCGTTAAGATTTTAATGTCCCTTGCCGCCATATCTTATGCCATTATTGGACAACAGAATTTTTTTAAGCGGTTTGGTTGCTTTATTCTCGGATTAGCTTTGCTTTTGATTGGTTTCTAGCGCGTTCAAGGATTATTCTGAGTAACTCTGTGGTGAAATTACAAAAATACGCAGTTTATTACGGCAGTCCTGCGAGGGGCCGCCAAGTCCCCATCTTAGATGCAAACCCTGTTTTATTGATACACCTGAGCTGTCGGTCATCAATGCAGACGCTTAGGCCGTGGTTTTTGTAGGGCAGCCTTTATCTTATTGCTCTTTGCAACGGGTGGCTTGGCGCGGGTGGTGGGCTGGATTGTTGACTAGCTTCTTGTTCCTTCAGGATTTTGAGATAAGAGCAATCTCTTAGGTTTCGTTAATGCATGTTCACTCGTTTTGATCTGATGACCAATCGCTAAAAGCCCAATACCCCGCCCCATGATGCAATCTGTTGTTTTGAGGCGTCAATTAATCTTGGCCCATTTGACCTTTGAACTCGTCAGCATAAAAATCAACCATTTGGCTTACCATGTGCTCACCACGCCCTTGGTCTATCGCGGCCTTAAGTGCCGTGAGAGGTCCATGAGACATAAAACTCTCAACACCGGCTTCCTGTGCCATCTGGGCATAATATCCAACATCTTTAGCCGCATTTTTGATCGCAAAGGCCAGTTGGTTGGGGTCGTCATCCACTGCATAGGCTTTAACGAAGTCCATCATGCCCGAATGTAAGGGACCTGCCGCCATAACGCTGTGCATTTGCGCGCGGTCAACACCGGCAATATCCGCAAGGGCGAAGGATTCGGCCATCGCATTGGCGACTGTCATTCCGAAAAAATTATTGATCAATTTAATAGTATGGCCAGAGCCAAGTGCACCAAGATGGAAAACGTTTTCGCCCAAGTCCTGCAAAACATCAAAAACTGCGTCAAAGGCGGATTTATCCCCCGACGCCATAATATTCAGTTTTCCCTCTAAGGCATGACTCGGGGTGCGCCCTAAGGGTGCGTCTAGGTAAAACCCACCAGATGCTGCGATTTCCGCCCCAAGAGCACGGGTGCTGTTAGGCAGCGATGTGCCAAAATCGATGACCACAGATTTAGGTTTCAGCCCAGAGATCAGGCCCTCAGAACCGCGCATGCGAGATTCTACGCTGGCACTGGTATCCATGCACAACATGATAATATCACTATGCTCAGCGACTCTGCGGGCTGTCATCACTTCAATGGCCCCACGTGCAACTGCAGCGTCTATTCTAGGGCGTGATTTGTTTGCGCAAACGGTCACTGGATATTGAAGGTCTTGCAAACGGCTAACCATGGCGGCTCCCATCAGACCCAGTCCAATAAATCCGATCTTAGGTTTTGTCATTTTTACGTCCTTTTTATATCGGTCTGGATTTTAAAGCTCCACAATAATGTGGTTTGGGAACCTGATCTATCCTAACCTATTTAAGATCTCTCGGATGGCTGCAAGCTGCCTCAACCTAGCAATGGTGGATACAGCAACGCTTACCAGCCTCAGATTATATAATAGTGGGGTGGATTGCGAGGCGATAAGCGGCTGTTGAACCTTTTATTAAATCGGCTGACATGCGCGTAAGCCTAACGCAAAGATCAGGGTTGAGCCCGCTTTGGTATACGGAAATTTCTAGATGATGCTAAGAGCCCCGCAATCCTGAGTGCCGAGGTGGGCCCTTACAGGGTACTTAGGCGCTCTTTTCAGATAGCGTGCCTTTTTTGCTTGATGATTGGTGCCTAAGTCTCACTTAGTTTCTGCATATATTTTTCGACGCTTTCAAACGCTGCAAGCACTGCGTCATGCCCTCCATTGGCGCGAAACTGCTCTGCAACATGCTGGTTAAGACCCTGCGGCGTGGAATGGTCTTGTCGCAATTGTGCAAATCCAATCTCAGGTTGCGTGATGGCCGTCTGCGCAAGGCCATAGTTGAGGGCGCTGAGATAGGTTCTTGCGCTGGTGTAGTCTGCCCCTTTAGTGCCAAGCCATTGGGCCATGGTTTCGAGCGTATCAAAATAAAGTCCCATTGTTGTACTTGCGACCACAAATGCGTTAAAAGTCTCAATAGTCTCGATAGGCACAACCTTACCAAGATGACCAAACAGGTCCTGCACAGTCTTAGAAGGGGGAAACACAGTGGTCATTCCATCATGATGTGCGACGATCGGTAATGGCACCACGCGCGACAGTGGAGCTTTGAGTGAGGTCCACTTACGCAGTCTCTCAATTGATATTGTAGCAATCAAGCTAACGATCTGTGACAGATCGCCAAAGTGCAGTGGGAATAAGACCTTTTCGGCTTGCTGGGGCAAGACAGCTAGAAAAATCATATCAGACTGATCTATAATAGCCTGATTGTCGTCTAGCACTTTGACTTTCGAACTCATCATTGCGAGACGCTTTGAAACCTCGCGGTTGCGCAGCGATACAAAGATATCTGATACTGGATATTCAGATTTCACCACTCCAGTAATGATGGCCTCTGTGATAACCCCCGTTCCAATAAAACCTATTCTCATCGCGGCCCTCTTTGCTTTGCGCTACATACGAGCATCCCATGTTTGGGGCGCAGTTTCAACGCTCGGGTAAGCACACGATCTGGTAAGTGCGTACAGCCCAAACATAATAGATTTAATTGGTTTTTTGTGTTCACATGTATACCTGTCTGAAACGATTGAAAGTTCCCCGCATCTTTCAGTGGTGTGAAGTGGTCCTGCACAATCAGACAGTCTGTTAAGGTGTATTCCAACCTTATGAAGGAATACAGAAATGACGAAACGACGGAAGTTTTCAGACCAGTTTAAGGCCAAGGTTGCGCTT
>Ga0115565_10003714_pt1 | contig 10737 bp, 6 predicted proteins | sample COGITO_mtgs_1105_FD_87199 | JGI IMG/M metagenome (GOLD analysis project Ga0115565, IMG submission 87199) | Pelagic marine microbial communities from North Sea - COGITO_mtgs_110530 | ecosystem: Environmental > Aquatic > Marine > Epipelagic | place: Germany:Helgoland, sampling site Kabeltonne... | reverse complement strand
GCTTCTCTATCTTCCGCAGCCTTATTAGAAAAATAAGGAAGTATAGTGCTACTAATTGGAATACTAATAAGACTAATAGTAACCATAGGAATTTTGTAACCATAACTAAGTGCCGCTATAGCACCAATAGCCATTTGAGCTGAAAAATATTGATCAACCATAGGATTTACCCCATTTATTAATCCAGAGGAAATTTTTGCTGGAATTTGCTTAAGTAATATCCTAATATTGTCACTATGAAAATTTGGTTTCCTTAACTTGAGTAGCTTTTTGTTTATTCCTACAAATATTAAAAATATTGTAGAAAGAATACTTCCCAAGAGCATACCAAGGGCAAGTGTTCTTTCTTGAAGACTCTCATAAAAAACCATACATATGATCATTGAAAGTGGTATAAATATTGCACTAGCAGATGATAATAGAAATTCATTATCAGACATTAATAAGCCAGATATGAGTGATGAAATAGCCCAGAAGAGCATTGCTGGTAGTATTAACCAAAGTTGAGATTTAACTAATGAATAATATGCTGTGGAATGTCCTGGGAATAGGTATTCTAAATAATTATCTATACCAAAATATGTAACTATTATCATTACAATACCTATTAAAATTGTAATCAAAAAGCTAGTACTTTGAAAAGAACCTGTGTCTGATGTTAGCTTTTTCTCTAATAAGTAATTTGGAATAAATACACTTCCATAAGCATTTATGAAAACACTTTGAATAAAAGTTGGAACTAGAACAGCAATCAAAAAAGTGTCTAACAATTCTGAAACTCCATACTTCTCAGCAATTAAAATTTCCTTACCAAAACTTATCCCCTTTATTAGTAAGGACATTCCTCCAACTATTAACATATTTGTTACTAGTTGAGAATTGTTTTTTTTAAAGAAACTTTTTATTATATTTTTTGTCTTTGATAACAAAGCGGACAGATAATTCATCATTGTCTACTTTTTAAACTAGTTCACTTAGTATCACTAACTCTCCTTTATTCACTACTATTTGACTATGAAACCAAATTATTAACAATAATGAATAATCAGTGGTGAAAAAATTATGATTAGTTAATAGAAATAAAGCTAATGCTAAAACCATCATTAATATATGAGGGGCTTTTCTAAATACTGCATTTGATTCTTTGATTAAGTACGCGATATATCCTAAAAAAAATAATAATGGAATAATTCCTGACTCTCCCCAAATTAACAAATAAGTGTTATGTACTCCAACAGGTGGCGCAACACCATTACTTCCGAAAGCATTATAGCCATTACCAAATATTGGTTTATCTAGTAATGCGTCGTAATATCTTGCCCAAGTTGCAAATCTTGAGTCTTTTTCTAAATTATTAGCTTTTTTCTCATCTCCTGTAATAACAGCACCGATTTCCTCTAATCTTCTATTTTTAGCAGGTAGAAATTCATTATAAACTAATAAAAAGCTAAGAATAGCAAAACCTATACCCAACATTTTAGCATTTTTGAAACTTAACCTAATAGCTAAAATATTTATTAACAACCACGAAATTATAAAAGTTCTTGAAAATGTTAGTATACCTAAGATGGTAAAAATTAGTTTGCCTATTAGACTTAACTTCTTAGATACAACAAAAGATAAAGCGAAACCCATTAAGCAGATTAAACCAGCATTATTTGGATCTAGATAAAATCCGCTATATCTACCATTATCTTCTAATGGGTTATTAAATAAAAACATATTCCCAATTATAGATAAAGCTCCTAGGAGCATGAAAAACCATAATTCTTTTTTAGAAGTATTTTTCATGACCTCATAACCACCCCAAATCATAATAAAAAATTTAATGACAGTTACTATAAAGAAATAAGTATCTGGCAAGTAGGACTGATTTACCAAACAACTTATCAGAAAGTATATAGCCCCAATAAAAAGCATGGGAATACAATTATCTTTTTTACCATTTAGAACTACGTATAATAAAATTAATCCATAAGATAAATAGCTTAAAATTGAAGAAATCGAATCATTGACATAAACTAAAAAGAATCCAGGGAGGTGTAGTAGTGTTAAAAGTAAAATTGAATATCTGATAATTGGGGTAAAGCTTTTATTATCTTTCATTATTTAAAACGCTATCAATTAAATTTTCCCACATAATTATCACATTTTTCGTGCTAAACTTTTCAACTGATATAGTTGCATTATTAGCTAACCTATTTCTAAGCTTATCATCTTCTAAAAGTGCCGTAATACCTTTACTCATAGCTGACGAATTTTGGTCTTCAATCAATATGCCATTAAAATTATCATCAATTAATTCACTAGGACCTGAAACACAATTGTACGCAATACATGACATTCCGTTGGATAATGCTTCCATTAAAACCATAGGTAGTCCCTCAAACTTAGAGGATAAGACATACACTTTAGAGTTCTGCATTAGGGTAGGCAACTCATTGGTAAAGCCAGTAAATATAACCTTATCCTCTATATCTAATTCCTTTACAATCTCCTTCAAAGTAGTCATGCCCGGTTCTCCAGAACCAGCAATTATCAATTTCCAATTATTAAATTGATTTAATACTGGGGCGATGGTGTTCAAGAGGGTATCGAACCCCTTAGTTTTATATCTCTTTAACGAACCTGCAACAAGAATGTTATTTTCTCTATCATTATATTCTTTAGTTGTCAGAGGTATCTCCACTGGATTTGGCATTACAGTTACCTTGGCTCCAAGTTTTTCAAAAAATGGAACATCAAATTTTGTCAAGACTGTTATAGAGTCTGCAAACCGATAGAATAACTTTCTAATCCATTTATTTTGAGTTGAGTAATTAGCCTTATGATTATTGTGTTCACTAACTATTACTTTAATATTACAAATTATACTTATTAGTATGGCTATTAAATTGGTAGTAGGCATAAAAGCCACTAAAATATGTGGCTTATTATTATTCTTGAGGTAAAATTTGAAAAGATTTATCAACGACCGTAGGGTGTGGTTCTTTAAAAACCCACCATGTAATTCAATTCTCTTAACATCTGAATTAATAGGAAAAGCATTTCCTTCATTAAATGTAATTAGCCTTATTTTATACCCTTTATCTGAAAAGCCATTAGCTAACGTAGCCATAACTCTCTCAGCACCTCCTCCATTTAAAGAATTTATTAGTAAATCAATTTTCATATTTGTAAAAAAATTCAATTTGTTTGGTATATAAAATGTTTCAATTACAAATATAAGATGATCGCTAGTTTTGAAATTAGCTATTTTTATTTAAATTAAATAAAGAAATATTTCAATTAGTTATAAACTAAGATATTTTCCATCATTCAATCGGATTACTTAACTAATTGAAATAGATACTCTTCGATATTAGTATAGCCATCTCCATTTTCATCATCTTGAGCTGTCTTACTGAGATTACCATAATACTCTCTCTCCCATTTATCTGCCATTCCATCGCGATCATTATCAAATGAATTATCTCTAGATTTAGAATTAATAACTGGGTAACCTCCCACAGAAGATTCGTTATCTATAAATTGACCAGTTCTATTTTTGATATGATTCATAATTCTAATATCTGAGGTGTCGTAATTTAAGTTATCTCCACTAGAAGAAACTAACAGTGCTTCAACTTTATTTTCCTTTAGTACCTTAACACCTGTATTATAATTTGGTTGGCTACTAATATAAGGTATAGCTCTATAATTGTAATCTGAATCGGCGTTAGCACCATCATCAGTGTTGTTATCTAAATATATTGATGACTTACTAACATCTCCACCAAAATGATTTTTTTCCATCTTAAATGTTTGATATTCTCTATTTCTTACACCAGATATAAATTTATTACCTCTAAAGTCATTCACAGTACCTTCAACATACCAAGCAGCTCTGTCAGTAGTATAAATTAGATTATTAATCATTTCGACACCTTTACCCTCTGGAGATGCGATTGCAATATTTCTATCACTAGTAAATGCTATTATGTTCTTATGAAACGATATATTATATGAGTTGTTAATTAGAACACCGTATTTCTTACCAACATTTTCGCCCAGTAAACAATTTTGAATAGACACATTTCTTACAAAAGTCGGTGATGGTGCAGAACCTACATCAATTAAACCATCATGTGCCCATGTGACTGTGACGTGATCTAAAATTATATTTTCGAATGAGGCTCCAGAATAAGCTTGTATTCTAATCCCATCATCTGGCTCATAATTTTCATGTGAAGATGGTAGACCAGACGGGTTATACGCATTCTTACCTGGACGAATTTTAATATATCTCATAATTACATTGCCTTCATGAATCCAAATCGCCGCTCCTTTTATAGTTATACCATTTTGTGGAGCTGTTTGTCCTGCAATCGTAAGATTACCGTATCCCTTTCTAATCTTTATTGGCGTCTTAATATTTATAGATCCAGATACATCAAACACAATAGTTCTAGTTTCTTTTATCGATTCAACACCGTACCTTAAACTCCCTTCGCCGTTATCAGTCAAATTAGTAACATGGTAAATTAAACCTCCACGACCACCAGTTGTGTTTTTGCCAAAACCTTCCGCACTAGGAAACGCTTTTAACGCACCCATATTAATCCGTGGTAAAGCAGTCTCTACTTGTGTTTGCGTAGAAGTCTCAATAACTACCGTAGCTTCTTGTGTAGTTGTTTCACCTGTATCGTTATCTACAACCTCTGCAGTATAGGTGAAATTATCATTACTAGTATCCTTTGGGGCAGGAGTAGTGGTAACTTTTGGTTTTGTTTCTGGTTGCTTAGGTGTAGTGGTAGTAGGTGTTGGGGTAGTTACTTTTGGTTCTTCCACCACTACGGTAACTTCTTCCTCAACAAGTACAACAGCTTCTTTAGGGGTGTATGTTAAGGTGTTGTTTTGGTTAATAATGATAGATCCGTTTTGCCCTTCCGTAGTACTTACAATGGCTACAGTAGTGTTTTCTGCAAAATTATCATTATCTAAAACATTTAAGATAATTTCGCTTTGGTCTTGTGCTCTTAAAAAATAATCGTTTTCTAAGATAGCAACATTGTTTATTTCTAGTTCTTCGTTTATAACATATTCAGAAAGTAAATCAGCATCTTTAGTACAAGACGTTGCAACTAAGGCAATCATGGCAAACAGCAATGATTTCCCAACAAAAGTTTGGGTAAATTTCATAAGTAGGATTTTTCTAAATTGCTAGTTGCCTTTGGGAAAACAAATAACGATTAAAATTAAATAAACTAGTTAAAAAGTATGCTTTATTGGTTTAAAATAAGGGCTATCAATTTAGGTTTCGTCATTCGATAATTATTTTGACTCATTTGATAGACCTCAATAGTATAACGCCACTTATTACGGAATAGCGTTCTATGGTTGTTTATATTCGTTATATGGTATAAAAATGTCAATTTATTCGGTGAACGGCTCAAATTTGATGCAATTTGGGATAATTTAATAAAATTTGAGGCTGCTTTAAAAGTACTAAAACAGTCTCAATTTGCTATTTCTAGGTCGTTTTTGTATTTCTATACAGTTCGTCTATATTACTTCCTTTATATAGAGTCATAAAGTAGCGTCGTTTTAATTAGTCAACCTTTTATAATACAAAATCACCAGAGCTATTGGTTGTATATACTCCCCTTATTAAGATTGTATACCTAAATAGGTTGTGTGCAAGGTATATTTCTATACCTTATATAAATGCTACAATAGTTTCTCTGATTACGTTTGGTTTTAAGTTTAGCCAACTCATTCAGCCAAAGGCATTGTTTGCTATTCTATAATTTGAGAATTATGTAATTTTCAAATTCGATCTATATAATTTCATTTACCCAGTAAAATCTGCTAATTTTGAAAGATTGTCCTACATGTAATACTAATTAAACGTATTTTTTTTTTGAAAGAACCAGAAAATTCCACCGATAAAAAATTATACGAATATCAAGAACAGGATCTAAATACAATATTTAAGTATTTAGAAGAGCACCCAGATAATTCTAATATACTTTACCAACTGCCTACCGGTGGGGGAAAAACCGTTGTATTCTCTGAAATTGTACGCAGGTATATTTCCAAAACACAGAAAAAGGTAGTAGTGCTTACACACAGAATAGAACTGAGTGCGCAAACGTCTAGAATGCTTCATGGTTTTGGGGTAAAGAACAAAATTATAAACAGCCAAGTAAAGGAATTTAAGGATCAGGATGATTATATGTGCTTTGTTGCCATGGTAGAAACGCTAAATAATAGGTTACAAGAAGAGCGTATTTCTATAGCCAATGTAGGGCTGGTAATTATAGATGAAGCGCACTACAATTCTTTTTTAAAATTATTTAAGTATTTTGAAAATTCTGCTATTATTGGCGTTACCGCAACACCATTAAGTTCTAATATAAAATTGCCCATGAAAGACAACTATCAGAAATTGATAGTTGGTGAGAGCATTTCTTCATTAATAGAAAAAAAGTTTCTTGCAAATGCAAACATGTATAATTATGATGTAAGCCTGCAATCTTTAAAATTGGGTATTAGTGGCGATTATACTGTAAAATCTTCCGATGAGCTTTATGGTAACCACAGCATGCTAGGCAAGCTACTTAATGCCTATACAGAAATAGCACTAGGTACAAAAACGCTTATTTTTAATAATGGTATAAACACGTCTAGGTATGTGTATGAGACGTTTAAAAAGGCGGGGTATAATATAAGACACCTAGATAATAAGAATACGGTCGCAGAGCGAAAAGAAATGTTGCATTGGTTTTCTACTACCCCAGATGCTATTTTAACCTCTGTAAGTATTCTTACCACAGGTTTTGATGAGCCTAGTGTTAAGACGATAATTCTTAATAGGGCAACCAAATCCTTAACCCTTTATTTTCAGATGATTGGGCGTGGGTCTCGGTATTTGAATAATAAAGAGGAGTTTAATGTGGTAGATATGGGTAATAATATTGCCCGCTTTGGTATGTGGAATGCGGAAATTGACTGGCAAGAAATTTTCCATTTTCCAGATTTTTATCTAGAAAATATTAAGAATGATGAAGAGATAGAACGTGCCTTTGTATATGAAATGCCGCAGGAGTTAAAAGATGCTTTTTCTAAATCTGAAGTTATAACGTTTGATATTAAAGCCGAATATAAAACCAGTTTTGCCAATGGCGAAAAATCTAAGCTTGTACTAGAGCGCAGTATTCAACAGCATGCCCAGATTTGCTTTGAAAATTCTGAAGATGTATTTGATGCTCGTATTTTAGCTAAGAGGTTAAAAGAGGAAATTAGCTATAGAGTGCGGCAGTATTCCTATTGTATTATGAACAATACAAAAAATTATAAAGAGTGGTTAGAAGAAGACTACGAGCGTAAACTTAGAAGTAAAATTTCTAAACTGTTTGCTGCTAAAATGTAATTACCATAGTAAGTTCTAAAAAAAAATAATTTTAAGAAAGGAATGCAAGTAGCTTCTAAAGTGCTTATAATAGGCTGGGGTTGGCCAGAGCCAGATGCCACTGCGGCAGGGGTTAGACTGCTACAACTTATCACTTTTTTTAAGGAACAGGGATGCACTATTACTTTTGCAACTACTGCTAGTAAGGATGACAACGCTAAGAAATTGGCCTTGCAAGAAATAGAAACAGTACAAATAGTCCTAAACAGTACTTGTTTTGATATTTTTCTAAAAACGTTAAATCCAGCTATTGTTTTGTTTGATCGGTTTTTAACCGAAGAGCAATTTGGTTGGCGTGTTAGTGAGGTAGTGCCAAATGCCTTAAAAATTTTAGATACCGAAGATTTACATTCTCTTAGAAAAGTACGCGAACAGTGCTATAAAGAGCAACAAATATATACTACCTATGCGTGGCTGCAAAATGCAACAACTAAACGAGAAATTGCTAGTATTTTAAGATGCGACCTTTCTTTAATTATTTCTAGCTTTGAAATAGATTTGTTGCTGAAAATAAGAGGTATTGATAAAAGTATTCTTTTACACCTGCCTTTCATGATAAAAGAGCACGAAGTTGCAAGGGACACTATAGCATTTGATGAGAGAGCCGATTTTATATTTATTGGTGGTGGCAAGCACTTACCAAATATTGCTGCCATAAAAGAATTAAAAACGAATATTTGGCCCAGTATACGAAAATTACTCCCTAGTAGTAAACTTCTTATTTATGGTGCCTATTTACCCCAGCAAATAGTAGCACTAAACGATCCTAAAACAGGATTTTGTGTACAAGGGAAAGCAGCTAATGTACAAAATGTAATGGCACAAGTTAGAGTTTGCTTAGCTCCATTGCCCTATGGTGCCGGTATTAAAGGCAAGCTATTACATGCCATGCAATTTGGCACACCCAGCATAACAACTAACATTGGAGCGGAAGGTATGCACAGCAGCTTGCCATGGAATGGCACTATTACAGATGATAAGGAGCTGTTTGTACAAAAAGCAGTTGCTTTGTATACTGATAAAGAAAATTGGAAATTTGCCCAAGAAAATGGTTTCAAAATTATTGCGGGAGTCTATAATTTTGAGAAACTAGCAACATCGCTTTTATCTAAAATAGACCAAATTGAAGGGGATTTACAAGCGCATAGAAATGACAATTTCATGGGAGCGGTTTTACAGCACCAAACGGTATTAAGTACCAAATTTATGAGTAAGTGGATTGAGGAAAAGAATAAGATTAGGTGATACCGTAAGTACATGTAATTAGGAAAATAATAACGCTGGGTGATACAAAGCACGGTGTTTTATATGAAATGATTTATGTAATTTCTTTTATTTAAGAGCAACGAGATGAAGCAGGTAACTATCTGTTTAAGAAGTCTTTTATAAAAATGAAGGTTTTGCTTAATATGCACTGCAACTTTTTGAAGTATACAACAGTTAGTAAGTTTATAGTAATGGAGAGTAGTTAAGATTAAAAAGATATATATGAAGAGTCCTACGTGGGAAACCGCCATAACGTTTGAAGATATTACCTATAAAAAGTGCAACGGGGTTGCCAGAATAGCATTTAACAGGCCCAATGTTCGTAATGCTTTTAGGCCGCAAACTACTAGCGAACTTATTAAAGCGTTTTACGATGCACAGGAAGACACCAGTATAGGAGTAGTATTACTCTCTGCAGAAGGACCTTCTACAAAAGATGGCATTTGGGCTTTTTGCAGTGGCGGGGATCAAAAAGCAAGAGGAGAAAAGGGCTATGTAGGCGCAGATGGACAGCATCGACTAAATATTTTAGAAGTGCAACGGATGATTCGGTTTATGCCAAAAGTAGTAATAGCCGTAGTGCCAGGCTGGGCAGTAGGAGGTGGGCACAGCCTTCATGTGGTGTGTGATATGACCTTAGCTAGTAAGGAACATGCCATTTTTAAACAAACCGATGCCGACGTAACGAGTTTTGACGGTGGTTATGGTTCCGCCTACCTAGCTAAAATGGTAGGACAGAAAAAAGCGCGGGAGATTTTCTTCCTAGGAAGAAACTATTCTGCCCAAGACGCTTTTGACATGGGTATGGTAAATGCCGTTGTACCACATGAAGCTCTGGAAGATACCGCATACGAATGGGCACAGGAGATTTTAGAAAAATCGCCCACCTCCATTAAAATGCTAAAATTTTCTATGAATCTTACCGACGATGGTATGGTTGGCCAGCAAGTTTTTGCAGGTGAAGCTACCCGTTTGGCATATATGACGGAAGAGGCAAAAGAAGGTAGAAATGCTTTTTTAGAGAAACGAAAACCGAATTTTGGAGAGAATAAATGGTTGCCATAACTACTTATGTATGCTTTGTATAGCGATTTATTGGAATCTAGGAACAATACTTTATAAGTAAGTTGCATTGGAAATGATACCAACTAAAAAGAGTCCGACCCTTTAGGATCGGACTCTTTTACGAGAACACTATATGAAAATGAAAAATTACTTATTTATTACTACACTACTAAAATACATAGGTACTTCGTTGTAGGAAAACTATTGTTGCCAAGTGCCTAATTTGTGTTATAAGTAGGTGTTATCATGTTGTTTGGGTTTCTTTCGCTATTTATTTTTTAGAATTCTAAAGAGAACTAAGAAGATGCTGTTTTAAGGTTAACTCTCGGTTATTCATTTATTACTATTAATAAATTGAGCTGAAAGGATACCAACTAAAAAGAGTCCGAACCTTTAGGATCGGACTCTTTTACGAGAACACTATATGAAAATGAAAAAATTACTCATTAATCACTATACTACCAAAATACATAGGTATTGCGGTGTAGGAAAACAATTGTTGTAAACTGCCTTATTTGTGTTGTAAGCAGGTATAATCTTGTTGTTTGGGTTTCCTTTCGCTATTACTTTCTAGAATACTAAGGAGAACTAAGAAGGTGCTGTTTTTAAGGTGAACTCTCAGTTATTCATTTAATCGCCAACAATGAATTGATTAAATAGGATACCAACTAAAAAGAGTCCGAACCTTTAGGATCGGACTCTTTTACGAGAACACTATATGAAAATGAAAAAATTACTTGTTAATTACTACACTTTAAAAATACACAGCTACTTCGGTGCGGTAAAACTATTGTTGCAAACTGCCTTATTTGTGTTGTAAGTAGGTGTTATCTTGTTGTTTGGGTTTCTTTCGCTATTTATTTTTTAGAATTCTAAAGAGAACTAAGAAGATGCTGTTTTAAGGTTAACTCTCGGTTATTCATTTATTACTATTAATAAATTGAGCTGAAAGG
>Ga0115565_10003706_pt1 | contig 10764 bp, 11 predicted proteins | sample COGITO_mtgs_1105_FD_87199 | JGI IMG/M metagenome (GOLD analysis project Ga0115565, IMG submission 87199) | Pelagic marine microbial communities from North Sea - COGITO_mtgs_110530 | ecosystem: Environmental > Aquatic > Marine > Epipelagic | place: Germany:Helgoland, sampling site Kabeltonne... | reverse complement strand
GGGAGCAGTATATTAAAGGAATTTGCAGCGGTTTTACAGTGTTTAGGTCAATGCTAGACTAAAAGATTACTCATCCGACGTGTTAAACACAAGAAAACAAACAACATGAGCCTACTATGAATACTAATATTTCTTGCCCTTGTGGCTCAGCAAAAATCTACCTCGTATGCTGCCACCCTTGCCATACTGGCGATCAGCCCGCAGTTGATGCACATGCTTTAATGCGATCTCGCTATTGTGCTTATGCACTTCAGAATTACGCGTACATCATCGCTACCTATGATAGTAAAACCAGAGCGTCTTTGTGCGTCGATGATATTCGCCAACACGATGAAGATTGTCGGTGGTTAGCGTTAGAGATTATTCGATTTGAACAGCGAATGCAGACCGCTGAGGTAGAGTTCGTCGCGATATATTTACTCAACAAGCAGTTCTATAAAATGCATGAGTATTCTGAGTTTATTGTTGAAGACAATCAATGGCGCTATACATTTGGCAGGTCAGGCGCAAAAACGGCTCGCTTGGCACTTAGTAGGAATGACTCATGTCCCTGTAAAAGTGGCAAAAAAATTAAAAAATGCTGCGGCAGTTAAGCACTCAAAAAAAGCAGCAGAGGCTGCTTTTAAACGTTTAGGTCGACTTAACAGCGATCGTTAGTCTATGTTTAGTGGCGCAAAAGATTTGACTAAATCATCAACGGCTTTCATTTGCTTCAAATAGTCCTCTAATTTATCTAATGGTAATGCGCAAGGACCATCACATTTTGCTTCGTCAGGATTGGGATGAGATTCTATAAACAAACCTGCAATGCCCAATGCCATGCCACTTCTTGCCAACTCAGCGGCTTGGTGCCTGCGGCCATCGGCAGAATCGCTTCGGCCTCCCGGTTTTTGCAAGGCATGGGTAGCATCAAAAATCACCGGTGCCATGCTCTTCATTTCATCCATGCCTAACATGTCAACAATCAGATTGTTGTAACCAAAGCAAGAGCCACGCTCGCACAATATTATATTTTGGTTTCCCGCTTCAGCAAACTTAGTGATGATATGTCGCATTTCATGCGCCGCCAAAAACTGAGGCTTTTTAACATTTATTATGGCACCTGTTTTTGCCATCGCGACCACCAAGTCTGTTTGCCGCGCCAAGAATGCGGGCAATTGAATAACATCTACCACCTCTGCCACCGGAGCAGCCTGATAAGGTTCATGCACATCAGTTATTAGAGGAACGTCAAAGGTTTTTTTAATCTCTTCAAAAATTCGTAAGCCCTCTTCCAGACCAGGTCCTCGGTATGAGTCGACGGATGACCTATTTGCTTTGTCAAACGATGCTTTAAACACATAAGGAATACCGAGCTTTGTGGTAATTTCCTTATATGTTTCTGCAATTATCATGGCCAAGTCTCTGGACTCAAGCACATTCATTCCACCAAACAAAACAAAAGGCGCTTGATTGTTAACGTTGATGCCATTTACATTTACTGAAGAAATCACGTAAATCTCCTATATCTTTTTATGTATTAAATTGAGCCATAGACACTCTATCTTGTCCGTTAAGGTCTTTGATTGTTTTGATCTTGTAAAATGATTGTTCGGCAAACAATCCTTGAATGACCGATGTTTGTTGATAGCCGTGTTCAAGCATTAACCAACCGCCCTTCAGCAAATATTCAGGTGCACTTGCTATGATATGTTGGATATCGGCTAAGCCATTATTAGCGGCTGTCAGCGCGGATGCTGGCTCAAATCGCAAATCCCCTTTATGCAGGTATTCACTATCTAGTTCGACATAGGGCGGATTGGAAACTATCAAATCAAACTTTTGTGCGGGTACTTGAGCAAACCAGTCACTGAGATAACAATTGATGTTTAGCTTATTGCGAACCGCATTTCGCTGAGCAAGTTTAACGATGGAGAGTTGAAAATCACATGCTGATATCTGCCACTTTGGTTTTTCACAAGCTAATGCCAGCGCGACTGCGCCTGTTCCTGTTCCCAGATCTAGCACGCTTGCCCGCTCTGGCAACACTAAACTAAGTGCATGTTCGACTAGCGTTTCAGTGTCTGCACGAGGAATCAATGTGTCTCGAGAGACCTCTAAAGACAAAGTCCAAAACGCCTGTTCTTGGGTAATATATGCAATCGGTTCGCCTAAAATGCGACGTTCCAACATCGCAAATGCGATTTCAATCTGACCGATATCAACCGTTTCATGGCTGTTAGAAATAAGCTGAGAAAAACTAAAACCTGTTACGTGACACAACAGTATTTTGGCTTCGATAACAGGATCGTTATAAGTCAAGTCATCGCTATTTGCTCGCAGATGATGCGTCATCTGCGCTAATAGTTGAGCAGTCGTTGTATTAGACACTTAAACGAAATACCCCTAAATCGAATTTTCTTCAGATAGGGCTGCTAATAGATCAGCTTGGTGCTCTTGCCTGATGGGCTCCATCAAGGCATTAAGATCACCACTGATAACATCGTCAAGCTTGTACAAAGTTAGGTTGATACGATGGTCAGTTACCCGCCCTTGTGGAAAATTGTAGGTACGAATTCGCTCTGAACGATCGCCGCTGCCGACCAAAGACTTGCGTGTACTAGCCTCGGCCGCCGAACGTTTATCTTGCTCTATTTGATTTAATTTGGCTTGCAGCACAGACATTGCTTTGGCTCGGTTCTTGTGCTGTGAACGCTCGTCTTGACATTCAACTACGACACCAGAAGGTAAATGCGTCAATCGAATAGCTGAATCTGTTTTATTTACGTGCTGACCACCCGCGCCCGATGCTCTGAAAGTATCCACACGTAAATCGCCTGCATTAATTTCAATCGCCTCTGATTCAGGAATTTCGGGCAACACGGCTACCGTGCATGCTGAAGTATGGATACGGCCTTGAGATTCAGTTTCAGGAACACGCTGCACTCTGTGCCCACCTGATTCAAACTTCATCGTTCCGTAAACACCTTCACCGCTGACGTTTGCGACTATTTCTTTGTAGCCGCCGTGCTCACCTTCGTTGGAGTTGACTAGTTGCATCTTCCATCCCTGGGCTTCTGCATAGCGAGAATACATTCTATACAAATCACCTGCAAAAATAGCGGCTTCATCACCGCCCGCGCCAGCCCTTATCTCTAAAAAGCAACTGTTGTCATCATTTGGATCTTTGGGCAACAACAAGATTTGCAAACTGATCTCCAGTGCTTCGACTCTAGCTTTTGCTTCCTTAAGCTCTTCTTGGGCCATTTCGCGCATTTCAGCGTCTTCTTCTTTTATCATCTCTAGGGATGATTCAACATCACCCTGCGCTTGTTGATAAGCGCCGAACTGTTTGACAACTTCTTCAAGCTGAGAATACTCTTTTGAAAGGCTTCTAAATCTATCTTGATTACTAATAATACTAGGGTCGCCAAGTAAAGCCTGGACTTCCTCAAAGCGTTCTACCAACGTTTCTAGCTTTGTAACAACTGACTGTTTCATGTTTTTCCTGTTTTTCCTGAATCGGAATTGTTTAATCCCAATGCATCACTGATGATTTTTAATGCGCTGTCATCATCTTTTTTGCTCGCGGCTTGCAAGGCTTTTGTTGGACCATGCATTAACGAATTCGTCAATTTGAATGCCAGTGACTCAATCACTGTATTGACATCAACACCATCTGCTATTTGTTTTTGGGCTTTAATTATTGCGTTTTGTTTTATCTCTTCTGACCGCTCCCGATAGAGTTTAATCATATCGACTTTTTGAAACGTTTGTTGCCAGCTTAAAAATTGCTCTATCTGAGCTTGAATCATGACTTGAGCTTGTTGTGCTGCGACCTCACGATTAGCCACATTTTGTTCAACTATATTTTGTAAATCATCTACTGTATACAAAAATGCATCATCAAAGTCACCTACTTCAGCCTCAATATCTCTGGGCACCGCTAAGTCTACCAACAACATTGCTTTGTGTTTTCGAGCCTTGATCGCTCGCTCTACCATACCTTGCCCAATTAGCGGAAGTGAACTAGCGGTGGAGCTTATAACAATGTCAGCTTGCGCGAGGTGCTCTGGAATTTGGCTAATAGTGATCGCCTCACCGTTTAGCGTTGACGCTAAGTTTTGCGCTCGCTCTAAGGTTCGATTAGCGACCGTTATATGCTTGGCATTGGCGTCTTGCAAGTGTTTGGCAACCAATTCAATGGTCTCGCCTGCGCCTATCAGTAAGACCTTAGACTTTGATAGATCTGAAAAAATTTGCTTGGCTAATTGAACCGCGGCAAAGGCAACTGACACCGCATTGGCACCGATGTCAGTCTCAGTGCGTACTTTTTTTGCTACCGAAAAAGTGGCGTCGAATAATCGCTCCATCGTGATGCTAATCTTGCCCGCATTTTTTGCTTCGCTAAACGCTTGTTTTACTTGCCCCAAAATTTGCGGTTCACCCACAATTAACGAATCTAAACCGCACGCTACCGACATCAAATGCTGAATGGCCTGCTCGTCATTTTTTACATAGCTGTGTTGAGTTAGTTGGGTCAACGGCATTTGGTGAAAATTGGCGAGCCACTCACGTAATTCTATGATATTCGTTTCAACACTCATTTCATCATTTGTTTGTACGTACAATTCAGTACGATTGCAGGTGGATAAAATGACTAATTCATCGACGCCGGTTTTTTGTGGGCACGATTGCAGGGCATGCACGAGCCTATCTGGAGAAAAGGCAACTTTTTCTCGCAGCTCAACCGGCGCAGACTTGTGGTTTATTCCTAATGCTATGAACGACATTTAATGTTGGGCAATGTGTCTAAATCAGATTATTCGCGGCATTGTACGAAAAACCCCTATTGATTGAAAGTAAATGCATAGTTTTGCGATGTTTAAAATGTAATTGCAATGCTAGACTTAGACATTTAAGACCATTACTGTCGGTAGCAATGTGACATCACTTTCCTTTTCAGCGCCTAATATTATTACCAAAGCTGTATTGACACTCTTTTTTACCTTGTCACTAACTGCTTGTAAAAGTGTGTCACAAACTCAGATAGACCCCTTGACCGAAAACACCCTTGTGTCAAAAGTGGCACAACGATACGCGGTCGAAAAAATGAAAACGTGGGAAATTTCAGGCAAGCTCTCAGTGATATCGCCACAAGATCGCTCAAGCGTCTTTATTAATTGGCAGCAATCGAGAACACGAAGCGGCAATCGTTTTGCTGATAGCAGCCAAATAAAGATGACAAATCTACTTGGTATCTCTCTTGCAAACCTGCATTACGACGGTACCATCGCCACTATGCAAACTGATGGCCAACGCTATATTGACCGCACCCCTGAGGGCTTAATAAAACAATTAACAGGCTGGGAGCTACCGGTCTCAGATTTACGGTACTGGATCAAAGCGCTTGCGACAACAAAAGACCAGGCAACATACGACCAACATAATTTGGTCAGCCGCATCGAACCGACTTGCAAGCGCTGCGAGGCATGGCAAATAACCTTTGCCAAATACAAACGTGTCAATGGTATTTGGTTGCCACATTATGTGCGCCTTAACAATCCCTCAAAAGAAACACGCATCACTTTTAATATAAGTCAATGGACGCCTAAATGAGCTCGAATGATGATTTGCCAAACGCACTTAATGACCAACTAACTTGGGTCGCTAGCCCAGCTAAACTGAACCTTTTTCTGCATATTACGGGTCGTTATCCAAATGGCTATCATGAATTACAAACCTTGTTTCAAATCCTAGACTATGGTGACAAAATTGGCATTCGTATTACGAAAGATCCCAATATTGCAATCATGACGCCGATAAACGGCGTGCGTGAACAAGACAACTTGGTGTATCGAGCCGCAAAAATATTACAACAACACTGTCGCATAGATAAAGGGTGCGATATCCATATCGACAAAGTGCTGCCTATGGGCGGCGGTATTGGTGGCGGCTCATCGAATGCAGCGACAACCTTGGCGTTATTAAACAAGCTTTGGCACTGTCATTTGACGCTCGACGAATTAGCGAAAATTGGTCTCGCACTGGGCGCAGATGTGCCCGTTTTTGTTCATGGCTACAGTGCTTTCGCGCATGGCGTCGGCGAACGATTGAGTCCAGTGGACTTGCCCTCAAAATGGTATTTGGTAGCGACACCAAAAAATATCCATATTGCAACATCAGGCGTCTTTGCTCATCCCGAACTGCCTAGAAATACAGCAAAAATAGACACGAGCGACTATCAATTCGAAAAAACACACAATGATTGCGAAACTTTAGTTGCGAAATTGCATCCAGAAGTTGCATATTTATTACAGTGGTTGCTAAACTACGCACCGTCGAGATTAACTGGAACGGGTGCAAGTGTATTTGGCGTTTTTGAATCCCAACAAGATGCTCAAAGCACATTGCTCCAGTTACCTCTTGAATACACTGGATTTGTGTCTCGCGGCGTCAACCTATCTCCCTTACATCAACAGATTCAAAATTTGTCGAAGTAATAGAAATAAGCTGACTCTCATACAAAACCATAATAGTACGAATACCAAACATCGTAATTTTATTGGGGTATAGCCAAGTTGGTAAGGCAGCGGGTTTTGATCCCGCCATTCGTAGGTTCAAGTCCTGCTACCCCAGCCACCAACACTTCGCACTGAGGAATAACTTGTGCCTGACATGAAGCTTTTTACAGGAAATGCGGTTCCTGAACTCGCCCAGAAAGTCGCCGAACGCTTATACACAAAATTAGGAAACGCTAGCGTGGGTCGCTTTAGTGATGGTGAAATATGCGTTGAAATTCACGAGAATGTGCGTGGATCAGATGTCTTTATTATACAGTCAACATGTGCCCCAACCAATGATAACCTAATGGAACTGATCGTCATGATTGATGCATTTAGGCGCGCATCTGCGGGTCGCATCACTGCGGTCATTCCGTATTTTGGGTATGCTAGACAAGACAGAAGAGTGCGCTCTGCTCGCGTTCCAATAACAGCGAAAGTCGTTGCTGATTTCCTGTCAAACGTCGGTGTTGATAGAGTATTAACAATTGACCTGCACGCAGAACAAATACAAGGGTTTTTCGACGTTCCAGTGGACAATGCGTTTGGTACACCCATTCTACTAGACGATATGTTCAAACGCGATTTTCATCGGCCGATTGTCGTATCACCTGACATCGGTGGCGTAGTGCGAGCTCGCGCAACGGCAAAACTGCTAAACGACACTGATTTAGCGATAATTGACAAACGTCGTCCTAAAGCCAATGTCGCTCAAGTTATGAACATTATTGGGGATGTTAAAGACCGTGACTGTATTATTGTCGATGACATGATAGATACAGGTGGTACCTTAGCAAAAGCCGCAGAAGCTTTGAAAGCGCACGGTGCAGCAAGAGTATTTGCTTATGCGACTCACGCAATTTTCTCTGGTAACGCGGTCGAAAACCTGCGCGATTCAGTCATAGACGAAATCGTTATCACCGACAGTATCCCGCTAAGCGCTGAAATGAAAAAACTGTCTAAGGTTAAGCAACTGACGCTGTCCGAAATGCTAGCAGAAACAATCCGACGGATTAGTAATGAAGAATCTATCTCGGCAATGTTTGAATACTGATAATTGTTAGATAACGCGACCATTTTTTATTAACGGCCATCACTTGATAGGCCGTTTTTTATTACTACACATTAAACTTATTGGCTCAAACACTTGTCGTAACGGAAGGAGTGGACACTGCGGGTGAATATCTCAAGCGGTTTTTCATGTGTAGCGATACAAAATAGATATGATTAAGGATAACAAATGAAGTTTTTTTCAATAATAATGCTTTCAATAATCTTGCTCAGCGCTTGTTCAAATAGTTATTACGCCAAACAAGCGGAGCAAGAACTTGGCGCCGATGCGGGCCTTAGCCAAACTCAAATTAATCGCACGAATGACGGCGCGATTGATCTCATTGAAAACCAAAAGGCACCAGAGAAAATGACCCAAAGCACCACACGATTACCAAAGCCAATTGAAGGTACGATTGTGTATCAATCATTTGAAGGCGGTTTTTTTAGTTTCATTTCGAATGACGGCAGTAAATTCACCCTTATGGGCTTGGCTGAACACCATCGTAAAAATGGCCTTGTCGTTAGCATTCAAGGAGAAATAGTGCATGACGTTATGACGACGACTCAGTTTGGGCAGATATTGAAAATCATTGATATCGTAGTGATTGATGAAAGTAAAGTGAAACCAGTGGTTAAAAACAATCAAGATATCTAAACCTAAGATAGAAAAACGGCCTGTTATTTGACGAGCAAGTTCGAGCTACTGAACACCGCAACACACCTGTCATTTAAAAATTGTTTGTTAGTCCGTGCGGTGATAGAATGCGCCGCCCGTTTTAGACAAGGGTGGCATTTTTTAAGCTAGCAATACTTTATAAACATGCCTTCGTGCTCGGTTTGGTCGCAAAGCTGAGCTAAACAAACTTACTATTTTTTGGAGACATAATATGTCTGACGCAATTTTCAATTTGGATGCTTCTGTCCGAACTGACCTAGGGAAAGGTGCGAGCCGCCGCCTACGTCATCAGGATAAAGTACCTGCAGTATTATACGGCGGCGAAGATGCCCCTATATCTTTAACACTAGAACACAACAAAGTGCTTCAAGCACAGCAGTTCGAAGCGTTTTATTCTCATGTTTTAAAAATAAACATCGAAGGTAAAAAAGTAGATGTGTTAGTAAAAGATATGCAACGTCATCCGTTCAAGCCTCGTGTATTGCACATCGATTTCCAGCGCGTAATCGCTGGTCAAGAAGTAACGGTTAACGTTCCTCTGCATTTCATGAATGAAGACTCTGCACCTGCCGTCAAAATGGATGGTGGCCATGCTGAGCGTCTTATGACTGAGCTAGAAATTACCTGTTTACCTAAGAACCTGCCAGAATATATCGAAGTTGATTTGATGAACGTTGAGCTAGGTCAAACTCTGCACATCTCTGATCTTAAGCTTCCTAAGAACGTAGAGTCTGTTGAGCTATCTAAAGGCGAAGAGCATGACCTAGCGGTCGTTGCGATTAAAGCTGCTAAAGGTCCATCTGTTGACACTGACGAAGATGGCGAAGCAGTTGAAGAGGCGCCACAGGAATAATCAGCTTGTCTGACATTCGTCTTATCGTGGGTCTGGGTAATCCAGGCCCCGAATACAAAAACACTCGGCACAACGCAGGTGCTATGTTTGTTGAAAGCTTAGCTTCAAGTTTTAATGTTCCGTTAAAATTTGAGACTAAGTTTTTTGGTTTTACGGGGCGCTTTACGCTCTGTGGTCAGGACATTCGGTTACTCATCCCCACCACTTTTATGAATCGCAGCGGACAAGCCGTTGCTGCAATGACAAGTTTTTATAAGATTGATACCACACAGATGATGGTGGCATTTGATGAGTTGGATTTTGAGCCGGGCATTGTCAAATACAAAATAGGCGGCAGTTCTTCGCAAAACGGGATCCGCGATATTGTCGCGAGCATGGCTAACCAAAAGAACTTCTTAAGATTGAGAATTGGTATCGGACACCCAGGTCATAAATCTAAAGTGACTGGGCATGTACTTGGCAAAGCATCAAAAGATGAGCAAGATAAAATTGATTCGGCAATCGATGAAGCTATTCGCTGTACTGAAATTTTACTAAAGCAGGACTTTATAAGTGCTCAACAAAGACTGCATGGATTCAAGCCGTAGCACAGAGCATCACAGTGCTTCGCAAGCGATATACAGCATGGCTTATTTAATTAAAAGATTAACTATACAAAAGTGACAGAAGGAAATCATCATGGGATTTAAATGTGGCATTGTTGGCTTACCAAATGTAGGTAAATCGACTCTTTTTAATGCCTTAACAAAGGCAGGAATTGAAGCAGCTAACTTTCCTTTTTGTACCATTGAACCAAACACGGGTGTTGTTCCAGTTCCCGATGAAAGGCTCACTGCGCTTGCCAACATTGTAAAACCGCAGCGTATCATCCCAACAACCATGGAATTTGTTGACATTGCTGGATTGGTTGCAGGTGCATCCAAAGGCGAAGGCCTAGGTAATAAATTTTTAGCTAACATTCGTGAAACGGACGCCATTGGCCATGTTGTGCGTTGTTTTGACAACGACAATATTGTTCACGTAGCAGGCAAAGTAAATCCTCAAGAAGATATCGACGTTATTAACACCGAACTGGCATTATCTGATCTCGAAACAGCTGAAAAAGCCATGCTGCGCGTTGGTAAACGCGCAAAAAGTGGCGACGCTGAAGCCAAGTTTGAACTTAAGGTACTTGAGAAATTGATGCCTTACTTAAATGAAGGCACGTTATTGCGCTCTATTGAATTGAGTAAAGAGGAACACGCAGCGATTAGCTACATGAACTTTTTGACGCTCAAACCTACTATGTACATCGCGAATGTCGACGAAGATGGTTTTGAAAACAACCCATATCTAGACAAAGTAAAAGAAATTGCTAAAAACGAAAATGCAGTTGTTGTTAGCGTTTGTGCCGCTATCGAGTCGGATATTGCAGAGCTTGATGAAGAAGAAAAATTTGAATTTATGCAAGAACTTGGATTAACGGAACCTGGGTTAAATCGCGTTATTCGCGCCGGATATAGCCTGCTTACACTGGAGACCTATTTTACGGCAGGTGTAAAGGAAGTTCGGGCATGGACCTATCCGATCGGCTCGACGGCGCCTCAAGGTGCAGGGAAAATACACACCGATTTTGAAAAGGGATTTATACGAGCTGAGAT
>Ga0115565_10003699_pt1 | contig 10769 bp, 8 predicted proteins | sample COGITO_mtgs_1105_FD_87199 | JGI IMG/M metagenome (GOLD analysis project Ga0115565, IMG submission 87199) | Pelagic marine microbial communities from North Sea - COGITO_mtgs_110530 | ecosystem: Environmental > Aquatic > Marine > Epipelagic | place: Germany:Helgoland, sampling site Kabeltonne... | reverse complement strand
TTAAAGCATATTTTAACGACCCTGACCTAAACGAGGCAGATGCGATGGCAAAACGCCCGCGGGTAGGTGATATTTATTCAGAGTATGTAGACCGTTGCTTTAAAGCGGGGGCTATGGATTTTGATGATTTACTACTGCGTACTAATGAACTTTTAAATCGTTTTCCTGAAGTACTCGCTAAATATCAAAATCGTTTTAAATATATACTGGTAGATGAGTATCAGGATACAAACCACAGTCAGTATCTTATTGTGAAGGCGCTTTCTGATAAGTTTCAGAACATCTGTGTGGTAGGTGATGACTCTCAGAGTATCTATGCGTTTAGAGGGGCAAATATTAATAACATCCTAAATTTTCAAAAGGACTATGCAGGTGTTGTGATGTACCGTTTAGAGCAAAATTATCGTTCTACGGGTACTATTGTAAAAGCAGCAAATACAGTAATAGATAATAACAAAACCAAGCTAGATAAGGAAGTCTGGACAGAGAATGCAGATGGATCTCCCATTATCGTACACCGTTCTCCTACAGATGGAGAAGAGGGACGTTACGTGGCGAGTAGTATTTTCGAAAACAAAATGAATCACCAGCTGTCTAACGGTGATTTTGCGATCTTATACAGAACAAACGCTCAGTCTCGTGCGATGGAAGACGCGTTGCGTAAGCGTGATATCCCGTACCGTATTTTTGGAGGATTAAGCTTTTATCAACGTAAGGAGATTAAAGATGTATTGTCTTACTTGCGTGTTATCATAAACCCAAAAGATGAGGAAGCACTTAAGCGTATTATAAATTATCCTACCCGAGGTATAGGGGGGACAACGATAGATAAGCTCATCGTTGCGGCAAAGCATTATGATCGCTCCATGTATGAAGTGATGGAGAAAATAGATCAGCTAGGTGCTCCTATGAATATTAATAAGGGAACACAAACCAAGCTCATCAACTTTGTAACGATGATAAAAAGCTTCCAGATTCAAGCAGAAACTGGAGATGCATTTACCATTTCTGAAACGGTAGCAAAGAAGACAGGCCTCTTACAAGAACTTAAGAAAGACGGTACACCAGAAGGTATCGCCCGTATTGAAAATATAGAAGAACTTCTTAACGGTATACGCGACTTTGTAGAGGAGCAAAAGGAACTTGCAGATACTACAGGATCGCTTGCCGAGTTTTTAGAAGACGTCGCGCTAGCCACAACCTTAGATAGTGACACAGCAGATGATGATCGCGTATCACTTATGACCATACACCTCGCAAAAGGTCTAGAATATCCCTATGTGTATATCGTAGGTATGGAGGAAGATCTTTTTCCCAGTGCTATGAGTATGAATACCCGTAGTGAGTTAGAAGAAGAGCGCCGTCTGTTTTATGTAGCACTAACCAGAGCAGAGAAGCAGGCGTATCTCACCTATACAGAGAGTCGTTACCGCTGGGGAAAACTTATAGACGCAGAACCGAGTCGTTTTATAGAAGAGATAAACGATGATTTTCTAGATTATCAAACACCAAAAGATAGCTACCGATATAAGCCACTTATTAATACTGATATTTTTGGCGATATAGATAAAAGTAAATTGCGTTTAAAAAAGCCTGAACGCGGCACACCACCAGCGGCTGGATCTCCTACACAAGAGCAGCTTAGAAAGTTGCGCAAAATACGTCCTGCAAGCGCAAGCAGTCCTGATATGCCTAGTATCGCTGGCGATGTACAACCAGGAACCATAGTAGAACATATTCGTTTTGGAAAAGGAAAGGTTCTAAACCTTGAGGGAAAAGGACAAGACATTAAAGCCGAAATTAATTTTGAAAATGGCGGGCTAAAAAAGTTGTTACTGCGTTTTGCAAAGCTTAAGATAGTAGAGTAGTTGTAGCAATTATCATTACTAGCATTTGAGATGTTAGTATCAGGTATACGCTTTCGCGAAAGCGTATATAAAACTACTCTTGCGCCGTATCTGTAATATAGCTACCTTTATATAAACGGTTAGGCTATGGCACAATTTATCAAAATTTACGAAGAGAATCCGAACCCGAAAGAGGTGAAGAAGGTGGTAGATATCATACGCGATGGCGGGCTGGTAATTTACCCTAGTGATACTGTGTATGCGTTGGGCTGTGATATCACGAACAATAAAGCATTAGAGAAACTCGCTCGTATTAAGGGTGTGAAGTTAGAAAAAGCTAATTTTTCTTTTGTATGTCGTGATTTAAGTAATCTTTCTGATTATGTAAAACAAATAGATACCGCCACTTTTAAACTTTTAAAAAGAGCACTTCCTGGTCCTTATACCTTTATTCTTCCTAGTAATAATAACTTACCTAAATATTTTAAAAAGAAAAAGGAGGTAGGAATACGTGTGCCAGATAATGCAATTACTCAGGCATTAATTAGTGGTTTAGGAAACCCAATAGTATCTACGTCTATACGTGACGAAGATGAGGTGCTAGAATATACCACTGACCCAGAACTTATCTTTGAGAAATGGCAAGGCTTAGTAGATGTTGTCGTAGACGGCGGTTATGGTGGGAATGTTGCGTCTACGATTGTAAACCTTACTTCTGGTTTTCCTGAAGTTGTACGTGAAGGTAAAGGCGATATAGATATTCTATAAGTTATTTTATCTATTGAAACAAGAGCACTGTCCCTGACGTACTAAACGTTGTAAACAAAGAAAAGCCTTTCTAGAAAGAAAGGCAGTTCATTCAATTCAATTATGAATTGGGGTTTCATTTATGATTTGGGATAATCAACTATGATTTGGAATTTTTATTTTGCAGCTACACCAGTAGTTAAATGCTTAGGTGCTTTAGCGATGTTTGTCTTTTCAATACTTAATACTACGCAATTTGCTGTAATGGTATCAAAACCTTCAGGAAACGCTCCGAAAAAATTGTTGTGACTTAACTGTAAATAAGAAAGTCTTGTCAGTTTATTCATTGAACTAGGAAAACTTCCTACCATTTTATTTTCAGTAACATTTATTCTTTTAAGACCTGTAAGTTTTCCGATATCTGCAGGAAGTGATCCAGTAATTTCATTAAAGAAAACATCAAGATATTCTAAAGAAGTAAGTTTAGTTAATGTTGATGGTAACTCACCTTGTAATTTGTTCATAGAAAGGTTGAGTGAACGTAGCTCAGTTAAGTTTCCTATTTGTGTTGGTATAGTACCAGTAACGTTATTCTTGTGTAAGTTTAATACTTTTAGGTGAACTAGATTACCAATACTTGCTGGAATTGAACCTTCCAAATTATTGTCCATAAGGTATAACTCTACTACCTCATCATTAACAACAGTTACACCAGCCCAAGAAGTCATAGGAGCTTCAAGATCCCAAGAAGTACTCCACTGGTCACCGTTAGTAGCAGTATACAAATCTATTAATGCCTGCTTTTCAGAAGTAGATACTTCTGCAACAGATATAAAAGTGATAAAAAGCGCTATAATTGATGTGAGTAGTTTCATAGTATCTTGTATTGGTTATGTCAAATGTACTTGACAAAGATACCTGATCAGATAAAAAACATATTTTTTCGATGAACGACATTTAATTTTAACACTTTCGTCGATGTATTTGTGTTATTAAGCGAGCTAATTAGATTGATATTGTTGATTATTAAATACTTATGCATAAAAAATGGGCGTCCATTTACGGATGCCCATTTAACAAATGTAGGAAGTGAAGCTTATTTACCTTTCATTCCATCTTCTATCATTTTATAAAACTGATCTATTTGCGGTAGGATCACGATACGTGTACGTCTGTTTGCCGCGCGACCTTCTGCTGTTTCGTTGTACGCTACAGGAATATAGAAGCTACGACCCGCAGCAACCATTCGTTCTGGTGCCACGTTAAACTCATCTTGAAGTATACGCACTACAGCAGTTGCTCGTTTTACACTAAGATCCCAGTTATCTACCATAGCAGCTGTACTGTTTGTAATAGGGCGATTATCGGTATGGCCTTCTACCATAAACTCGATGTCTGGTTTATTATTTACTACCGTAGCAACTTTTCCTAAAACTTCTTTAGCACGAGCGGTCACATTATATCTACCACTCTTAAAAAGTAATTTGTCAGAAATAGAAACGTAAACAACACCTTTCTCAACATTAATCTCTATATCCTCGTCGTTTATATTACCCAAAGCGCCTTTAAGACTTGTTACTAAAGCTAGCGTTACACTATCTTTTTTAGTAATCGCATCTTGCATACGCGTGATCTTAAGGTCTTTTTCTCTTATTTGTTCTAATGAGCGCTCAAGAGATGTTGCACCTTGCTGAGATAAAGTTGTTAGGTCTCCTTGATTATTAATTAAAGACTCATTCATAGAACGCATACTTGCGATTTGATCTTTAAGATCTTGCATACGTTCTGCATTATTGATTTTTTCTTCTTTACAAACATTAAGTTCTACAGTTGCTGTATTGAGTAAGTCTTGTGTTTGCTGGCGTCTAGCTTCTAGAGCGTCAAATTCTTTTTTTGAAGCACAAGATCCCAAAGCGATGAGCGCAACAAGACATATAATTGAAGTCGTTTTCATAAATAGTATTTGATTTGTTACCCAAAGGTATCTAAAAAGATAAATGTTAAAAAATGCATTAACACAAATTTAGCCACTATCAGAGATACTCATTAAATAGGCGCTTAGATTGTACGTAATACGTAAAGAGGATAGACGTTACTGGATAGGTTAAACTTTTCTTAGAAAGACCATTACGCTTCTTAATCATAAGCGGTAAATGTGTATAGAAACTTAGGTGAGCTCGCAGTATAGCCCAAAGGTGCTTGGGTTTTCCTTTTAGGAGAAACTGAAAAGCAGCAATCCCGTCTAGCAGTAATCTAAAGAAAATATAAAGTATATACCTAGAACTAGGTACATGTTTTACAATGTTAAACAAAGAGTTGCGAAAATTATAATATGTTTTCTGCGGGTTTGCCTTAGCCAGTGTAGCACCTCCTAAATGAAAAACACTACTGCTTCCTATAGCTTTCACTTCATATCCTTTATGTAATAATCTCCAGCAGAGATCAATTTCTTCTTGGTGCGCAAAATAATCTTCATCTAGACCACCTATCTCTTTATACGCTTGCGCTCGCACAAAAAAGCAAGCCCCACTTGCCCAGTGTATAGCGACAGTATCATCATATTGCCCACTGTCTTTTTCTAGCGTATCAAACACACGACCACGGCAATACGGATATCCTAAAACATCTATATATCCACCAGCGGCGCCAGCGTATTCAAAATAGGTACGATTTTTTAAATCTCTAATTTTAGGTTGAGCAGCCGCAAGATTGGGATTTGCTTTAAATTGCTCTATAATCGGCGTCAACCAACCATTAGTAACTTCTATGTCGCTATTAAGAAGTACAAACACGTCTGCAGTAATGTGCTTGAGAGCGTCATTATATCCTTTTGCATAGCCACCATTTACAGTATTTTGAATTACAATTACATCCTCAGGAAAAGCCGTTTTACAATAAGCAACTGAAGTATCTGTAGATGCATTATCTGCCACATACACCTGAGCTTCATCTGAGCTATGCTTAACCACAATAGGTAAAAAGCGCTCTAATAATGCCCGACCGTTCCAGTTTAAAATGACTATAGCAACATTCATATTATAACAAAGATGGGGTTTTTATACGTCCCGATAGCTATCGGGATCGCGAAAGCGTTCTCACGCTTATAATAAAACAATAAAGATGATTCTTACAGCTACTTCGAGGATTCGTTTATATACGGTGGTAATTCAGGAATGAAGTCATACCGTTCGTTTTTATAATCCATACGACTATACACATGTTGCAATCCGTTCGTTACCATTAGGTACTGTGCATTAAGTTGAAGATTATACCGCGCAATCTGATCAAAAACTGTTTGGTCCAGCTTTATTTTAGGTGCTTTGCATTCTACAATTAAAAAAATACTACCGTCTTTCTTAAACACTACAATATCATATCGTTTTTTAGTTTTATATACTTTAATTTCCTTTTCCACATTTGTGAGTCCAGTCGGGTAATGGTGGGTTTCTAACAGAAATTTTAGCGTATGCTGTCGCACCCACTCTTCAGGAGTCAGACTAATAAATTTTTTACGTATGGGGTCAAATATAAACGGTTTGTTTTCGCTATTTTTGAGCCTAAACGTATACTGCGGAAAGGCAAGATTTTCCATACCGCAAAATAGTATTTTATCTACACCTACGCCCATTGCAAGAAGCAAAAAACATAGTATCTGATATTAAAAAAGGGATTATTAAACCCATTTATTTTCTGTCTGGGGAAGAGCCTTTTTTTATAGATGCTATTTCAGATTATATAGAAAAAAACCTACTCGATGAAGCTGAGAAAGGCTTTAATCAAGTCGTGCTGTATGGCCGTGATGTCACTGTAGATGATATTGTGAGTAATGCTAAACGCTATCCGATGATGGCAGAACGTCAGGTGGTTATCGTAAAGGAGGCTCAAGACCTACGCGCTATAGAAAATCTAGCTCCTTACGTAGAAAATCACCAGCCTACGACAGTACTTGTGGTTTGTTACAAATATAAAAAGCTAGATAAGCGTAAAGCACTGTATAAGGCCCTAAAAGTGCACGGTGTGCATTATGAAAATAAGAAGCTATACGAAAATCAAGTAGGTGACTGGATACGTAGAACGACGATTGCTAAAGGCTATCATATAAATCCTAAAGCAGCTCAAATCTTAGTAGAATATCTAGGAACAGATTTAAGTAAAGTATATAATGAGCTTTCTAAATTAATGCTTGTTCTCCCTAAAGATAGTGAGATTACACTGCAAGCTATAGAAGAAAATATCGGGATAAGTAAGGACTTTAATATTTTTGAGTTTCGCAAAGCAGTAGGCGAGCGTGATGCTGTTAAGGCACATCGCATTGCGATATACTTTGGGCAAAGTCCTAAAGAGCATCCTTTAGTACTTACCGCAGGTACGCTCTTTTCTTTTTTCTCACAATTATTACAATATCACGGTCTACCTGATCGTAACAAGGCTACCGTTGCAAAGGCGCTGCGTATTAATCCATATTTCGTAGGTGATTATGAGACTGCGGCGCGTAATTATCCTATGAAAAAGGTAAGCCAAGTAATACGTCTTATACGTGTACTAGATGGTAAAAGTAAAGGTGTAGATAGTGGTTTAGCAACAGATACAGATGCCTTAAGAGAGTTTCTAGTAAAAGCAATGGGCTAGTTATTCTTAAAAGGATATACCCTATAATGGGTAGTTGCACCTTCCAAAAAACACACTATTTTTGTGCTTTTAAAAATTTAAATGATATGAAATTTAAAAGTCTAGTTGTTCTAATGCTTCTTTCTGTATTAGGAATGCAAGCACAATCTTTTGCACCTTTAGAAACCTCTAATTATGCGGGTGTTAAGGGACTCATTTTTAACCCGTCTAATGTGGTAGATTCTCGCTTTAAGAGTGATATTAACCTAGTCGGTGCGAGTGCTTCGGTAAGTAATGATTATTTCGGGATAGACCTAGGAAGTCTTTTAGAAGACCCAGGATCTTTTGATTTTGATGAAGATGCAAGTCGAGATGCGAGCAACTCAAATAACTTTAATGTAGAACTTGATGTTTTAGGACCTGGTTTTATGTTTAATCTAACCCCTAAGAGTAGTATAGGTGTAGTAACTCGTGTACGCGGTGCGTTAAGTGCAAATAATATAAGCGGTAACCTTTTTGAAAGCATTGCAGAAGAATTTGATATTTTAGAAGATTATTCTTTTGACGTAAATAATCTAAATGCAACCACACACGCGTGGGGAGAATTAGGTGTTACCTACGGTCGTATCCTTATAGATAAAGAAACCAGTTTTCTAAAAGGTGGGGTTACCCTTAAAGCGCTCTTCGGTTCAGGTGTAGTATATACAAATAGTAATGATCTTTCTGGAAGCTATAGTGTTACTAATGAGTCTATAAGTACTCAAGGATCTATCACATACGGTTCTACTTTTGACGAGAATGACGAGGATTTCACTTTTGATGATTTAACTACTGGTTTCGGGATGGATTTAGGATTCACATACGAGTGGAGACCAGAACGCACTACAAATGCAGATGATCGCGCAGCTAAAAGTTTAAACAAGTATCGCTTAAAGATAGGAGTTGCAGTGACAGACATAGGATCTATAACCTACGATGGAGTAGAAGAAACCACCTATGACCTCAATCGTACAGTAAATACAGATAACTTTGAAGATCTACAAGATTTCCTAGAAGGAAACTATCAAGGAACAGACCGTACCGTTTCTGCAGAAGTTAAGTTGCCTACAGCATTTAGGATTTACGCAGATTACAGCTTTACAAGACACTTATATGTAGGATTTTCAGGTGTATTTTCAGCAAGAGGTAAAGATGATGCGTTTACTAACCGTGTGACTACCGGTTACCGCATTATTCCAAGATATGAGAGCCGTTTGTTTGGTGTACAAAGCCCACTCGGTTTTGATGAGAACGGAACCTTAAACTGGGGAGCTGGCTTTCGCTTAGGTCCTGTAGTAGTAGGATCAAATAGCCTTATCTCTAACGTGTTAAATAGTGAGAGCCAAGCAGCAGATGTCTATGTAGGCGTAAATATTCCTATACTACACAAAAAGAAATAGAACCATATATTATTCTTTTAAAGACACCATAGACCACTAGTTTATGGTGTTTTTTTATACGCTTTCGCGAAAGCGTATGCAGAAAAAATAATTCAGTTAATCTGCAGCATAGCCCAAGCTTTTATTAAAAATAGCTCGAAAGTTATGTTGCGGTCGGGAAAATATAAATAGTACTTGATATGCGAATCGGTGTTTTATACTTCTTCTAACTGCGAATTTGCACGGCTCCATTTATAAAATAGCCAAGAGGCCACAAGACCCACAACAGAAAACCCGCAAAGCATCCAGAAAACGTGCTCGTGTCCAGTGCGTCCTGGGGAGCTGTCTAATAAATAACCGATCATAGGTCCTGCAAAAATATCTGGAGTATACCCAATCACAGAAACTACACCTACTGCAGTTCCTGTTAGTTGTAAAGGGATTTTTCCTTCTCTTAAAACCGCAAAATAAAGTACACGTGCTGCGTAGACACCAGTTGCAGTTATAAGAATAGTTAACAAAAAGAAGATGTTCATATCGGGCTGTAAGATACCTGATGCAAAGAAAATGGCACCTAAAACGGAAATCCCAAAACCAAAAATTAAATACAAAGAGGCTCGACTTCGATCTGCTAGAAAACCTATAAGAACACCTACCAGAGGTCTGATGTATAGTAAATATGTTCCTGTTTGAGCGGCTTCTACCTCATTATAAAGCATTACCTCATTTGCGTATAGGCTAAAAATATCAGTTATTTTATAACCAACATAGGCGCATAATATAATGACCATAAGTAGCCATACAGATCGCAATTGTAAAACAGATTTTACGTCTGCTATTGTGATTTTCTCTTTAGTTGTATTTTCAGCTTCTTGGGCTGGTAATCGCATAAAAAAGTAAACCAAAACGGCAATTATGAGTATGACAACACTAGATGTTTGTATAACATAAATAAACGCAGTACTGCTTTCTGCAGGATCAGTGGTTGCTAAGGTATCATTTACAAATAGTGAAAAAATTAGAATACCTAATGAACCAAAAAGAGCGCCTACGAGCCCACGACCACCATCTAAAAATCCAAAAGCCTTCCCTTGGTTAGAAGAACCTCCCCAGACACGAGTAGCTTTGATCATCGCTGCCCAAAAGAGAAATATGGTTGTAAACCCCCAGTATCCGTATAATACCTTGAGCATTGCATATTCGGGAATAGTTGCAAAGTAAAATCCTCCAGCAGCTGTAAGTGCGAGTGCTACCGCCATTAGTTTATTAGGTGCAAATCGATCTGCAATGACACCGCCAAAGAGGTATGAAATCAATGCAACTATACCGTATACGGAAAAACAATACCCTAATGTAGTATTCGTAAGGTCAAAGGTGGTAAGTAACGTTGGTCTGAAAATACGTGCGAGTACAAATGGGAGTATAAAAACGGCTTCCCCGGCTAGAATAATAAGCGTTAAGTAGAGTGTGCGAGAATAGGAATTGGTTTTTTGAGCCATCAGTTTAGAAAGATGGAAAGATAAAAAAAGCAGCCCGAAGGCTGCTTTAAAAGTAGTGGATTATTACTTGATTAGATTTCTTCTATTACTGCTTCTTGGTTTCTGAAAACTAATTCTCCGTCAAAGGCATCTATTAAAATCACACTATCCGTAGTGATCTTTCCAGATAATATTTCCTTAGAAAGTGTATTAAGAACTTCCTTCTGAATGGTACGTTTTACAGGTCGCGCACCAAACTCTGGTTGATATCCTTTTTCTGCGAGATGCTCAATAGCTTCTTCTGTTGCATCAATAGTGATTTGTTGGAGTTGTAACATTTTTTGCACTCCTTTAAGCTGTAAGGATACGATACGTTTAATATCCTTCTTAGTAAGCGGCGTAAATAAAACCATATCATCTATACGGTTTAGAAACTCCGGACGTATGGTTTGTTTTAGCAAGCCAAGGACATCGATTTTTGCAGCTTCCATAGCGCTCTCAGGATCTTTTAAAGTTTCAAAACGTTCTTGTATCAAATGACTTCCCATGTTGGAGGTCATTATAACAATCGTATTTGTAAAATCTGCTGTACGACCTTTATTATCTGTAAGGCGACCTTCATCTAATACCTGTAAGAGAATATTAAAAGTATCTGGATGCGCTTTTTCGAT
>Ga0115565_10003697_pt1 | contig 10772 bp, 10 predicted proteins | sample COGITO_mtgs_1105_FD_87199 | JGI IMG/M metagenome (GOLD analysis project Ga0115565, IMG submission 87199) | Pelagic marine microbial communities from North Sea - COGITO_mtgs_110530 | ecosystem: Environmental > Aquatic > Marine > Epipelagic | place: Germany:Helgoland, sampling site Kabeltonne... | reverse complement strand
TAGAATTAAAAAAGCCGCTATAAAGCGGCTCTCAAAGTTATGCTATTTTACTCATATTCTCAGTGAGCGCCTCTATGAATTTTTTTATAGGAGCCTTAATCATCATCGCCATCATCGTGTTAAATTGCCCTTCAAAGGTGAGACCTACTTCTGTCTGCTCCTCATCTAGCTCTATAATGTCTGCAGTAAGTGTAAATGGTAATTTATCACTTGCAGCGCCTAAAATTACTTCAGAGTGTGGTGTGCTCTCTTTAATGTCAAGGACAATTTCTGGCATTCCCTTTAAAGCAAAAAGAAAACGAGAGTCGTTTATCACCTCAAATTTACTTATCGTTTCTGGCATAAGTTCTTCATAGTTTGCAACTTGAAGTAAGTAATTGTAAACGGTTTCTTGAGACGCGTTTACGGTATTTCTAGGGCTTTCTAAATGCATATGTTGGTTTTTATTGTTCCCAAGTAGCTGGGTTACTGCGCCAGTTGCTCAGTGTGATTAATTCTTCGTTAGTGATGTAATTCGTATCTGCTGCTTGCTCTAGTAAGTGATCATAATCACTTAGTGTGTGCAGCGAAGTTTGTGCTTTTTCAAAATTTTCTGTAGCCGTATCAAATCCGTAAGTGAAGATAGCGACCATTCCTTTAACAGTAGCTCCAGCTTCTTGTAGCGCCTCTACCGCAAGTAAACTGCTCTTTCCTGTACTTATGAGATCTTCTATAACTACAACAGAGGCTCCTGACTCTAAGTGACCTTCTATTTTGTTCTGGCGACCGTGCTTTTTTGCCTCTGGGCGTACATACACAAAGGGAAGTCCCAAATAATCTGCCACTAGCATACCTATGCCTATTGCTCCGGTTGCTACACCAGCTATGGCATCAGGTTTGCCGTATAGTCCTTCTACCTGTCTTGCCATCTCTTGGTGTAAGTAATTACGTATGGCAGGATACGATAGTGTAATTCTATTATCGCAATAAATAGGAGACTTCCATCCAGATGCCCAAGTAAATGGTTCTTGTGGTTGTAATTTTATTGCGTTAATTTGCAGCAATAATTCAGCGGTTTTTTTAGCCGTATCCTTGTCTAAAATCATAGGTGCAAATGTATAAAGTTTTTGTGAATGATATACCTATTATTCTCTCTACCGAAAAGGTGATAGGATCTAAGTATGAAAGTATTCCTATAAAGAGTGTAAAACTCAAAAAGTTGATTAAGCGATTATACGATGGCGAGCAACTGTATATCAATCTTTACCATAAGAAAGAAGCTAAACTGATAAAACACCTACGCAAGAAATTAAAGGTTTATGTAGCTGGCGGTGGTTTAGTATATAATGATAAAAAAGAAATTTTATTTATTTACCGCAACGGCCGTTGGGACTTGCCTAAAGGTAAGATAGAAAAGGGTGAAGATATAGAAGGTTGCGCCATACGTGAGGTAGAAGAAGAGACGGGAATTTCTGGTCTTGAGATTATTAAGCCTTTAGAAATTACCTACCACGTTTTTAAGCGCAATGGAAAATATTGCCTCAAAGAAACGTTTTGGTTTGAGATGAGATCTAGCTATAAAGGAGAGCTCGTACCACAAGCAAAAGAGGGTATCAAAAAGGCAAAGTGGAAGAATTTTGAGAAGTCTCAAAAAGCGCTTAATAAATCATACGAAAATATAAAACTTCTTTTCCCAAAAGAATATCTAACGCAGCATCCTAACGATAGGGTAGCGTAAATGAGCAGCCTCATAATTAGGAGATGCCTTGTGTAGCCAGTCTAATTGTGCGTACCAGTTTTTAGAAAAGTCGGGATCGTTTGCTTTTTTAGCCTCAAAGCGTGCTTTAAGATCTGCATCTTCAGCGAGGAGTTCTGCAGCTTTGTCTTCCCAAACATAGGGTGAGAATCCTTCTTTTTGCTGGAGAATGGTGTCAAAGTAATTCCAATTAAAAAAGCTATCTCTCGCCGCGGGTTCTAGTGCTTCTATTAAGTAACGACCACTACGTTGGTCTGTTTTTGCAATGTAATCTCCTTGTCTTAGCTGCACATTTTCTACGGTCTCGTTAACCACCGTGTTATAATGTGGGTAATGTCCTTCATACGCATTAGTATACGTTTTATAATCTGCGATACGATACACGCCTACCTTCATTAACGTGTCGTCTTTGATGCGATCTAAACGAACACCATTTGCCCTGAGCTTTTCTACGATATCTCTTCGGTTTGCTGGGAATATGTACGCTTTAGGTACTGTGATATTTGCAGTTGCTTTAAATGTATTGTAATAGGTGACTGGCTTTGTAAATGGTTTAGAACGATCATATTTTAAACGCTGTAATCCTGTTACGTTACTTTCTTCGTAAATTCCCTCGTAGCCTTTAAAGTTAAGTGTTGTCGTTTTTGAGCTGTCTACGGTAAAAGCGATTGGGTATGTATCCGCTTTCGCGAAAGCGTTTCTAGACTCATCTCGCAGCGCTTTTATGCGATCTCCTTCTGTGGCTGTAACTTTGAGAACACTTTTTAAAAGCTCATACGTACCCTCGACCCGTGGTTTGTACGGTTTAAGCATATGTGTTTCTACCATTAATCCTAGCGTATTCCAGAGCGTAGTATAGCCAGTAGAATAGCGCGGACCATCCATAAACTGGCTGAATCCTTTTTCTGGAACAGTATTAAAGACATTAACGTACGGTGTGATGATCCAGTCTTTTGCTGCAAGATCATTTTCTATGGCAGGTCTAAATTCTTTATCTAACCACTCACCTAAAACACCACCCAGCTGATTGTGTTGTGTAAATAAATGCGTTAGCGTATACTGATAATCTGCGCCGTTGCTCACGTGGTTGTCTATAAAAACATCAGGATCTATCATGTGGAAAATCTCGGCAAAGGCTTTTGCATTTTTCGTGTCCTGCTTCATAAAATCTCTATTGAGATCATAGTTACGCGCGTTTCCTCTAAAACCGTATGCTTCAGGACCGTTTTGATTTGTGCGACTGGTACTGTTTCTATTTTGAGCACCACCTATATTATAGACAGCTATAGCACCTACCCAAGTGTTTTCTGGTGCGGGAATAGTACCGTTTGCTAAATCTCTCATGAGCATCATCGTGGCATCTATACCATCTGACTCGCCAGGGTGAATACCGTTATTTATTAAAACGCGACGCACATCCATATCATCAGAAAACTCACTCGAGAAGCTGCGATTAGGATTAAAGGTTACTAGTGATAGTGGTTTGCCAGCATCAGTAGTTCCTATATCATATACGGCGATACTTGTGTATGCGCTCGCAAGATCATCGTAATAAGCAATGACCTCTTCGTAGGTAGGTGTTTGCGTACCGTTGCTTTTTTCAAAAATGGTCGTGAAATCTTTATTTTCTGGATTTGACTTTTTACCCTCACAGGAAAAAAGTGCAATGCAAAGAATAGGAAGAAGAAGGTATTTCATAGGATAGGTTGTTGTGATTTAAAGATACACACTTTAGAAAAAGGGCGTGTATTGTAGTACTCTAAAATCTAGTGTATTAAATTTTGGATCTTGCGCCTTTAGTTTTTTATACAAAGGGATGGCTCCCACAGCACGGTTTGCAGCACCACTAGGGGCTGTGAGTGATATCGTTTTAATGGTTCGTCCTTGCCAAGTGAATTGATGTATACGTGGTACTTCATTAGAAACAACTTCTAAGTGTATCTTATGTTCTTTAGCCTTTCGGCGAAAGAAATATTCAGGGCCGTTTTTACTATTACCGCCTGTAAATAACAAAGTGTTGATGTTAGGGTGTTTTGTGAGTACGGAGAAAATTTCGCGTAGGCGTACAGATTGCATTCCTATATCAGAAGCATCTATCTTATCACGTTGTGCTTCTGCCACAATATCACAAATACCAATATTTCTTGATTTTAAAAACGACTGTCGCTGCTCAATGGCTCGTGCTGTGTCTTCATATACTAAGCCTAAACTAAAAATTTTATCTAGAATAGGCCAAAGTTGTCCATCTATACTACCGTAACTAAAGTTAACGTCACCTGTTTTAAGCACACCCGTTGTAAATCGCGGTGGAGGCAAAGTGCCAACAATTATTTTTTGCGCGCCTTCTAAATTAAATGGAGGATACGGATGCGTGTGGGTAAAAGACAAGGTTTTTGATGTTTAGATTATTAGGCGTAACTTAATGATAAAATAATCATTATGGGAAAAGGAGATAGAAAAACAAAACGAGGAAAAATTAACCGAGGGACTTCTGGTGTTAGACGCATTAAAAAAGGACGTAAACGAGCTAAAGATCTTGCTAAAATGCAAAAGGGGAAACCTGCTTAACGAGTAAAAACGAGTTCGCCTTTCTGTTCGTCAGAGTGCTCTTTTGAGTAACGATAATCATCATAGTCAAAACCCTTGAGATCATCTATGGTCTGCGCGTCCTTGTCTATAATATAACGCACCATAGAGCCTCGGGCTTTTTTCGCATAGAAGGCTATAATCTTAAGTTTTCCATTCTTGTAATCTTTAAAAACGGGAGTGATTACAGGTACTTTTAAATCTTTGGTCTGAACAGATTTAAAATATTCATTACTCGCTAAATTAATAAAAAGCTCATCTTTTTTCAGTTCCTTATTTAAGGCGTCAGTAATGGAGCTGTCCCAGAACTCATATAGATTTTTGGACTTATTTACTTCAAGTTTTGTTCCCATTTCTAAGCGATACGGCTGCATAAGATCTAGCGGTCTTAATATCCCGTAAAGTCCAGAGAGTATTCTTAAGGTATCTTGAAGCGTATCTAACTTTTCAGTAGGTATGGTGTAGGCATCTAGTCCGGTGTATACATCACCGTCAAAAGCGTAGATGGCTGGTCTAGCATTTTTCTTGGTAAATGGTGTCGTAAACTCTTGGTAGCGGGTTGTATTTAATTGCGCGAGTTTATCTGAAATAGACATTAACTCACTAATCGATTTTTTAGATTTTTTCTTTAAAACAGCAGCAAGTGTTTCTGATTGCTCTAAAAATTTAGGCTGCGTGGCTCTCGTTGTAGGTAGTTCTTGCTCATAGTTGAGTGACTTAGCTGGAGATACGACAATTTTCATAGGAATATGCTTTCTTGTAAAAGTAAGAAATCCTAAGCGTGTTCTAAAAGTAAGTTTGTTGGGTTAGACTGTTTTTTGCACAACTTCAAAAATCTTATTATCCTCACATTTTAAAGTCTTAGATGGGTATTTTAAAAGGAGCGCATAATCGTGCGTAGCCATTAATATGGTACGCCCATTATCATTTATCTCTTTTAAAACCTGCATCACACCTACACTGGTCTGTGGGTCTAGATTTCCTGTAGGTTCATCTGCTAGTATAAGTTCTGGGTCATTAAGAAGTGCTCTGGCTATCGCGACGCGTTGCTGCTCCCCACCTGAGAGTTGGTACGGGAATTTAAATCCTTTGCTCTGCATATGCACCTTAGTGAGTACTTCATCTATTTTAGATTGCATCTCCCTTTTATCTTTCCAGCCAGTAGCTTTGAGAACAAATAAGAGGTTATCTGCAACAGTGCGATCATTTAGTAATTTAAAATCTTGAAAGACCACGCCTAACTTGCGACGCAGGAAAGGAATTTGCTTCTCTTTTAGCTTAGCTAGATCAAAACCTACAATCTCACCCGTTCCTTTTTGTAACGGTAAATCACCGTAAAGGGTCTTCATAAAACTACTCTTCCCAGCACCCGTCTTCCCGATGAGATAAATAAAATCACCTTTATGTATGGTGAGATTAATATCTGAAAGAATTAAATTCTCTCGTTGAAAGATAGAAGCGTTATTTAGTTGGAGTACGGTTTGGGACACTACTTAAAATTTAAATACAGCATAATTTAGAGACAATATAAAACTATTATTATATGCATTCTGATTAAAAAATTCTTGACCAATATTATTTCTAGGTAATACATAACGCAATGCAACACCTAATTTTTTATAAGATAGCCCTAGACCAAAAGTTCCTGTAAATGAGGGTCTAGTGGCTTCAAATGAAGGTAGCTCGTTCACATTAGTCTCAAAGTCTAATACGGTTTTAGAAATAATGTCATAACTCAAACCAGCAGTAAGGTTTATTTTCATATGCTCACTCACAGGAAAGTAGCGTCGTGCACCCATTGTAAAATCAATTGCTCTATATGATCCTGTTATATCTACACTTCTAGTGATATCTGTACTTGTGCCTGATAAGACCGTGCTAACAGAGGTTTCACTATCATAGGATAGCCTTTGTATTTCAAAAAATGCAGACCACTTTTTATTATTGAAACCAAAAAAATGTTCTAATTCCACACCATATGTTAGTCCTATTGCATTATCTAGCTTGCCATCTTGACTATCATTAAGTGCTTCTACCTCAATACTCCCTGAGCGAACACCCACATTCACCTTAATTCTAAAATTCTTTTCGTTATCATTTTTTTGATAGACTGTAGGGTTTATATCTAAACACTCATTAGCCTGACTAAAAAATGTAGTCAAACTCTTTTCTTTGTAGCTCAGGTTAGTCGCTTTTCCTTTAACCACCTCACAATCTACAGCATTGTATAGTTGCTGCTTATACATCTCATTTTTAGCGATGTCAGTTCCTTTATAATAGCGTTTATAAATCAGTGTAGTTATAAGCTCATCGTCACCTTTATAAAAATAAGTTGTACCTGCACCTTCTCTAAACTGATATAAATTTAATCCTCCTGATACGAGCACTTTTAGTAATAATCGTTCTTCTTTTAAATCTGGCTCTCTAAAACGATTTAATGTAGTAGTAGCATACGTTGTTCGGTCTATTTTTACACGATGTGACTCGTACTGGGCTGTACTTTCTATGGAGAATGCCTTAATATTCTTAGCTTCTATTGTCTGAAAATTACCATCTCTAGTCGTAGAAAATCGTATTTTGGTCGGGCTATTTTTCCAATCTTCATTTATAATGTAGCCTGTTTGTGTTATATCAGAAAAGTTAGTATAGGTACCTGGTGCAACGTTGCTTTGACCCAATACAGAAGTGGTGCTAATGGCTAGAAGTGTAAAAAATAAAAATTGTTTCAAGAGTCTATCATTTTAAGTAAGGTGCAAGAATACGAAAACATAGAAATAGAATCGTATTAACATTTGTTAATTTCCTTTTTACAACTTCATATAATTTGAAGCTAAAACCACCGTTAACCCTTTAGTACTTCCTTTACCTTTGAGTATATATGCATACGCTTTCGCGAAACGTAGTGAAGCTTAAGTTTTACTAAGCAACATTGAGGTACAAAAGCATATTTAAAACAAAAATCGAAACCAATATGTATAAATCATATGCCCTAATATTGCTTGTGTTGCTTGCCATTACAACGGGTACTGCACAGCAAACGGCAGCTTTTACAAGTGACTACGCTTCTTTTAATAAAGCGTTGTCGCTATATAATGAGCAACAATATCTAGCCGCACAAACATTGTTTGATGAGGTTAAAGATGACACTAAAGATGAAACCTTAAAAGGTGATTGTGCCTATTACATTGCAAACGCCGCAGTGCGACTAAACCAGCAAGGTGCAGATGCGCTGATGCAAAAATTTGTAAAAGAATACCCTACGAGTACGAAGCGCAATTCTGCTTTTCTAGATGTGGCTAACTATTATTTTGAAAACGGGAAGTACGCGCAATCTCGTAAGTGGTACGAGCGTGTAGATGAAAACAGTATTTCTGGTGTAGAAAAAGAAGAGTTCAACTTTAATAATGGATATGCTCATTTTAAGAGTAAGCAATATGATGAAGCTAAAAAATACTTTAACAGAGTACGTGATAGCAAAACATATGGAAGTAAAGCCAAATATTACGAAGGTTTTATCGCCTACGAGTCTGATGAGTATCAAGAAGCAGATGAGCTTTTTGAGCAAGTGGAGGACAAGGAAGATTATAAAGAAGAACTTGCATACTTTAAGGCTGACCTTAATTTTAAGCTAGGGAAATTTGATCAAGCCATCGCAGAGGGTAAAGCACAACTCCCTAACGCAAACCGAAAAGAACAATCAGAACTCAATAAAATTATTGGGGAGAGTTATTTTAATTTAAACCAGTTTAGCGAGGCATTACCGTATTTAAAAAACTACAAAGGAAAAGGCGGTAAATGGAACAATACGGATTATTATCAACTAGGGTATGCTTACTACAAACAAGGTGATTTCGAAAACGCCATTACAGAGTTTAGTAAAATTATAGACGGTCGTAATAGTGTAGCTCAAAATGCATACTACAACCTCGCAGAATCATATCTAAAAACCGATAGAAAGCAACAGGCACTTAACGCATTTAAAAATGCATCAGAGATGGATTTTGATGAAAAAATAAAAGAAGATTCGTCTTTAAATTATGCAAAACTGAGTTATGAGATAGGAAACGCTTACGAAAGCACACCTCAAGTTATTGCTGCGCATTTGGAGAATTATCCACAATCTCCTGTAAAGGATGAGTTAGAAACATTACTTATCGATTCGTACATCACTTCAAAAAACTACGTAGGGGCGATGCAGGTTTTAGAAAATAGCCGCTCGACCCAAAATAAAGCGGCATATCAAAAAGTAGCTTTTTACCGTGGTGTTGAGTTGTTTAATGATAGTAAGTACGACGAGGCGCAACAGGCATTTGTAAAAAGTCTAGGAAATCCTGAAGCACCTATTTTTGTCGCACGCGCAACCTATTGGAACGCTGAGATTGATTTTATTCAAAACAATTTTAGCAAAGCGATTGCCGGCTACGCTAAATTTAAAAGCATAAACGGAGTACAACGTACAGATGAATATACAGATGTAGATTATAACTTAGCTTACGCATATTTTTCTCAAAAAGAATACGAGCAAGCTGCTAGTACTTTTGAATCGTATGTTGCTACTAATCCAACCAACAAGGCTCGGTTAAATGATGCTTATTTGCGTCTGGGCGATAGTCGCTTTATTTCAAGTTCGTATTGGCCTGCACTAGAAGCATATAATAAAGCTATTGAAACCGGAGGCGCAGATCAGGATTATGCAACCTTTCAGAAATCGATGAGTTACGGTTTTGTAGATCGGGTAGCACAAAAGATTGAAGGACTTTCGGGATTTAATAATCGTTTCCCCACATCTACATATCGAGATGATGCATTGTATGAGTTAGGAAACGTTTATCTCGCACAAAACAAGAATACAGAGGCCATTGCTGCATACGATAAAATGATACAGCTAGTGCCAGGTAGTTTGTTTGCTAGTAAAGCATTACTAAAAAAGGCATTGGTATATGATAATGGGCAGCAGTCAGACAGAGCACTTACCATTCTAAAACAAGTAGCTGCAGAATATCCAGGCACGCCAGAGGCAGTGCAAGCGGTTTCTACAGCCAAGCTTATTTATATAGATTTAGGTCGTGTAGATGAGTATGGGAAGTGGGTGAGCACCTTAAACTTTGTAGATCTTCAGGATTCAGAGCTAGATCAGGCCGCCTACGCTAGCGCAGAGAAGCAATATTTAGAAAATAATGCACCACAAGCACAACGTTTATTTGAGCAGTATTTAAAAGACTATCCACAGGGTCAGGGAACTTTAAAAGCTAACTTTTACTTGGGGCAACTCGCTTTCGCGAAAGCGAACTACACGAAAACAATTCCCTATTACACATACGTACTTTCTAAAGAACGCAACGAATTTACCGAGCAAGCGCTAGCTAGGTTGTCACAAGTCTACTTATCACAGAAAAACTATACGGCGGCAACGCCTGTTTTAAAACGTCTTGAGACAGAAGCAGATTTCCCGCAGAATATTGTTTTTGCACAAACAAACTTGATGAAATCATACTTCGAGCAGCAGCAATATGCTCAGGCAGTAACCTATGCAGAGCGTGTTCTGAAAAACACTAAAGTTGAGCAAGCTGTAAAAAGTGATGCTCAGGTAATCGTAGCCAGAGCCGCACTGCAAACGGGAGACGAAGCTAAAGCAAAAACTGCATATGCAGCAGTAAAGAAAATTGCTACTGGCGAGCTTGCTGCAGAATCACGTTACTACGAAGCCTACTTTAAAAATAAAGAAGGCGACTATGCAGGATCTAACGCAGCAGTACAAGAACTGGCAAAAGACTATAGTGGTTATAAACTATACGGTGCAAGAGGATTACTGCTTATGGCGAAGAACTTTTACGGATTAAAAGATGCCTATCAGGCCACCTATATCTTAGAGAGTGTCACAAAAAACTTTAGCCAGTACCCAGAAGTAGTGGCCGAAGCGCAAACGGAACTCACAAAAATTAAAGCCGAAGAGGCTAAAACTAACGCATCTGTAGAAAAAGGAAACTAATGATACAGCAACATATACTTATGACGCGATTTAAAAATAGTGTGCTTTTTTTTAGCCTGCTTTGTACGACCATTGCAATAGCACAAGATGAGCAAGATCTAGATACCGAGGTAGTAAATGTGGTAAAACCATATACGCCTACCATTGCTGCAGCTTTTAAGGTTAAAGCAACTCCAAAACTCAACGATTCTGTCACCACGGCAAAACGTAAAGTTTCCTATAGCATTTTCTCAGTACCAGTAGCAAGTACGTTTACGCCAGCAAAAGGTAAAGCGGCGGTGATAAAAAAAGCACCTAGACAGAAACTGTATGATAACTACGCCACCTTAGGTTTTGGTAATTACACCTCTCTTTTAGGTGAGTTGTATAGCAATTATCAGATCAGTCGCACGCAAGATTTTGGTGTTTTTCTAAACCATAATTCATCGCAAGGTGATATAGAAGGTGTTTCTCAAGACGACT
>Ga0115565_10003694_pt1 | contig 10782 bp, 7 predicted proteins | sample COGITO_mtgs_1105_FD_87199 | JGI IMG/M metagenome (GOLD analysis project Ga0115565, IMG submission 87199) | Pelagic marine microbial communities from North Sea - COGITO_mtgs_110530 | ecosystem: Environmental > Aquatic > Marine > Epipelagic | place: Germany:Helgoland, sampling site Kabeltonne... | reverse complement strand
TTTATGGTTAGCATCGTTTGGATCATAATCATCTTGAGAAACCTTATAGGTGGTGGTATAGATATAGTTCCTGTCGACGCTTCCGTTTTTTAGAGTTACTGGACAGCCATTGTCGCTACCTGCCTGACTCGGACAGCCATCAAAGTTGTTGCTTACCCTACCTGTAGGTTGGAAACAGGAACTAATGGGTGGGCTATTTGGGTCTCCAAGGCCATCATTATCGCTATCGGTATACCAGAGCAGTTCACTTCTTATTAAATAGTCTACCCGCCTCGAGTCACTCCAGCAGCTTCCTGATTTTGCCCTTAGATAGACTACAGTACCAGAGGTTCTGGTTATACTGGAGTTGGAGTTAAGTGTAGAAGTACCTGCTTCAGATTCCTGCCAGTACCAAATGGTGCCGTTGGGAAGATAGCCTCGCGTTATTACAGTTTCATTACACTGGTTTCCAACAACTGGCGCCGTTGGCGTCGGCGGCGGCAAAGATCCTTCATCTACTTGACCATCACAGTCGTTATCAAGACCATCACAAATTTCAGGGGCTCCAGGATATACTGATGACCTAGCACTATCACAATCGCCGCCCCTCCAAGTATAACCCAATGGCTGCTGATCGCTCTGTGTGGTTACAAAGTCGTTTCCATAACCATCACCATCTGGATCGTGATACCAAGTCTGCTGAAAACCGCCTCCGCCACCAGGATCAAGACCAAGCTCCAAAGTATTTTGTGCAAGCGAAAAAAAACTGGCAAATAAAAAAATAATGAATAGAATTGATCTCATATAATTTGTATTTGTTGAACGTAAATCTCGGTAGAGAATCGTTTGTTAGTTATTGGTTGAAAACTGATAGTCGAATTCTTGCAGAATATCCCTGTTTTCATCTCTTATACGTAACAACTTCCTGCTGAAATAATCGTATTCGAAATAATTAGATTGCCCTCTTTCATTGACTTTATAAATCAAACGATCTCTTGAATCATAGTTGAAACCCAATACGTTATACCCCCTCAGCTCATCTCTAAGAGAGACATGATGGCCTTGAATAGTCGAATTATTTAAATAGCCGTTATTGTTGTATAAGGCCTTTATATTGTTTTTAATAAAATCATACAGTTGTGCCTCTGGATAAATAACGTCTGAACCGCTAACGATAAATACTGTATGCTGTCCAGCATTTATAAAATTTGTGTATTGAGAGTTATTATTCTTAACCTTGGTAGGTATAAAATTTTCATCATATCTGATAATCTCCGTTTGTGTTTCAAGACTGTTAGCACCCTTGGATGCTTTTAGATATTTAGGTAAAAACTTTCCGTTGAACGTACCATATTCCAATCTGTTTGTAGATATCAACCTAGAGTTTCGAAAGGTCTTAGTTTCAAGAATAGGAAAGGTGTGTTGTTGGGTCAAACCAGTATTTACGCTTGCGGTAAAATCAAAGTTATAGCGAAATTCTTGTCTGGTAAATTCATAGCCGCTAGAAGATGATTTGGAATAGATATCCTTCTCGGTTGATCTGAGGAAAAGGTTTCCGTAACTGTTTTGTGATGGGTATTCAACAAATGTGTTTCTTTGTTCTGAAATTATATTGCCGTTACCAAAAGTTTCGGTAGAAGTACTTTTTGTCAATGTATTGTCAAAGAAATACAGTTTGGTCAGCTCTGCCAGCATAACACCATACCCCTGGGTATTATTGTTAGCAACAAAATTAATATTTGCAGAGTAAACAAATTTACTTGGGTCAAAACCAAAATCGTTGACGACTTTCACCTTTTCGTTACGATTTTGATCGAAAGAACCTGTCTCTAGCTCTTTTCCCCTCAGCTGGGAACGATCACTGAAAAACTGATATGGTGTTGGTTCCGGGTTAAATGAGTAATAATTGAACTCATCTCTATACCGCGGGTCTTCATTTGAGGAAAACTTGTGAACCGTAAATCCGTTTCCCACCATCTCCTCGGTCACCTCGCTATATCCGATATGGCTGCCCGAATAATTGGAAAGGGGTACGATAGAGTTTCTGCTAAAGTTAGTTATGTCTACAGAAATTGATGTGTTCTCCGCATCACGTCTGGTAAAATTCTGCCAATAATACTTTGGTAGATTCGCCAAGACACCACTGCTGATTATTCCTCCATTGATGTAGTTTTTTTTATAGTGATATCTTTTTATCGTTATATCACCATTATCATCATTGTTGCGGATTTCTTTGATTCTAAGTCCCCCCGCCATACCTGGACTACTTATCAGATTCGATTTGTCATTTGTAACATAAGCCCCATAATCGTGCAATTCCCACACAAATTCACTTGTTCCCTTGGTTGGAAATGTGATTTTAGATAAGCTTCCGTATTTTGAAGTGATTGAGGACGACTCTTTTATATTGTAGAAATTAGAGTAGTTAGTTGAATTATACTCTTTATTTTTAGGAAAACCCCAGTGGTCATCATTTACATACAGTCTCTCTGGCACGTAATCTGGGAGTAGGTTGGGAGTGTTGTAATCAAAGGTGTATTTCTCTTTTTCATTTATAATTAGATTTTCTAAAAAGAGACGATTGTTTCCGGTTGTACCAGTATCATTGTAATTCAAGCGAATCCTTTTGCCTAATCCAGATATATTGGTAAGTTTTTTCCATTTCAAATGATCCATAACACTTTCTGCGCTGACGTATGGGATAAGATACCAATAGTAACCGTATGTACCATATTCCATTCTATTGTCTGATCGTAGGTATTTTACAATGTGAGACAGGTTACTATAGGACTTACCTTTCGATTCCACTGTCCTAAAATCTATAGAAGTAGATAAATCTATTATATCTATTTTTTTTAGGTAGACAGGCGAGAGAAGTGTGCCAGTGTAGCCTTGATTATTACTTGTATAACCAAATGGTACATCAAGCCATGATCCACCATCGTTTTGGCCCTTAACCTCGTAAAGCGTCTGAAACTGAGAAAATTGAGCTATATAATCTCCCCTGTCATAATCAAAGCTATAAATCGTCCGATTAAACCGATCAACGACTTTAGTTAAAAACCAACTATTGGCATACCATTCGTTTTGATACTGGGCAAAAAAACCAATGCCATATTCAATGCTGTTATCAGTGTTTCCGAAAATATACTGCACACCAGCATCATCTATTATAGTTATCTTATAGATAAATTTTGACACGGCTCTTTCTGATGTTCCTGGATAGTTTTCGTTTTCGTCTTGTTCAAAAGGGTAATAATTTTTGTCAAAAATATACCTTCGGTCCGCTTGGTTTATTATGACTTTCAGATTGCTTTCACTAGAAACCATATATTCACCATTATGGTTCATATAAAACTTGCCTGTTTTTCCCATGAAGTTGAAAGTGAAGATATCTGGCTCTATATCTCTTCTTATTCCATTGGTGTTGTCGGTCTGATATACTAATTTGTTATGTCCTAATTGAACAATACTAGACTCAGATCCTAGATTATTTACATTGTAAGCATTTCTTGCCTCTTGATACATAAAACCATAGGTTTCGTTTGAACCATCTACGTTACCATAGTCCGTTGGTAATCTTTTATAATCATCGAAAAGATCTTTCTTCTGTCGGGTAATTACCCCCCCGGCATTCAAGGACCAATTTTGTCCAGCGATTCCAGGCATGTCATTTACCCTAACTCCGGTACCGTTATAGGATAAGCTAATGTCTAGTCCAACATTATATTTGCTGATATTGTAAAGGGGAATATTTATACTCGGTGTTCCAGTATAAAGGTTCATGGGATGATCACCATAAAGGCCTAATGAACCCGCGGTAGGGCTAGGAGCGGAAGTAGGTACTTCAAGGTTTTGTGCAGTACTATTAAAAAAGCTGAATAGCAATACGATTAAAATTAGGTGGCGCATTATTTTGAATTTACCTACAATAAAATGAAACGAAATTAATTAACAAAATATATAGGTCTTTTTAACACTCTATTGAACCTGTATCGTTTCGTTTAGATTTTTGATATCAAACATTAGGCAGCTTGTGTAATATTCATTGAACTATTCAAAATTTATCATCTTGAAACGAGTTCTATTAAACGGTCGTTTTAAAGTACTGCAAACAATCTTAACCAAACCTGAATATTCTAGTGCCATTCTGCGTGTTTTTTATTAGTTTCATAAACTAACCTTTTAAAGCACTTAGTTATGGTTTTTGGATATGCTAGGGTATCGACCTCTGACCAGAGGCTAGATTCCCAGATCGATCTGTTGAAGGCAGCAGGTTGTGAACAGATTTACTCGGATGTTGCCAGTGGTATTCGTGAAGATCGGGACGGACTCAATTCACTAACTGCGCAGCTGCGAAAAGGAGATACCGTCATTGCCTATAAGAATGACAGGATCTTCAGGTCCGTAAAAAATATGATCAACCTTATAGATCGATTTAATGAAATTGGCGTCGACTTCAAAAGCCTTACGGAACCAGAGTTTGACACCACAAAAGCCAACGGTAGGTTTCTTTTGCAGATATTCTCAGCAGTGGCAGAACTCGAGCGCAACCTAATTCGTTAGAGGACAATGGCAGGACTTCAAAATGCCAGAAAGAGGAAAGTGGTGCTTGGCAGACCTACGGGTCCCAAAAAGGTTACTTTGAAGAAGTACAAACATGCAAAATCCATGTTCGACAGCAATGGATATTCCATTGAAGAAGCATGTGCATTCGCAGGACTTAGCAAGACTACATATTATAGGATAGAGAGGTCAAATGGTACCTGATTCAGGGAATCCCTTACATGATAAATGTATTGTCTGGTGATTGTAGTTTACTGGTTTATTCTTTATTTGAGGATAGTAATCCAATTATAGTTAATAACGCAGCGCCTCCTAAAATCCAAGGTAATGCATTAGGGTTTTTTTCAACTTCATTTTTTAACTCGTTAATCCTCGAATTCAATTCATCAATGGCACTTTTAGGATAATTCCTGTTGAATATTATATGAGGGCTTCTGAAGTTAGGATTAATTTGAACAGTGTTTTCAATCATTAATATTGACGGTATTGTTGAAATATTTGCCAATTTCCATTCTTTAAAAACCCTTTCTTTTTCTAGTCCTAACCCCGTAATTATACCGATAAACAAATCAGACTTATTAATATTTACCTTGGTCAAACGACTCATTTCTAAATGAAAATCATTGCTTTGAGTGATTGATACACCCTTAGAGTATAATTCACTTGATAGTAGAGTCAACAAATATTGATCAGTATCATTTATTGAATATGATATGAATGTATTCATTCCGCTCTTTTTTTAATGGTTTGTAAATACTCGAAGTACTTTGGAAAAAACAACTGTGTTATATCCTCATTGATTATTAATTTACTTAAAAATTGCATGCCATTCCAGCATTCATACTGATATTTATCTTTACATTGGAGATTCAATCTTTCAAATAATTCTGTAACCCCTGATGTTGCTTGCTTTTTACAAACAAGTAGATATCCATTAGCGTTATATGAGTGTATTAAAGTCGGAATGTTGATTGATTTTAGATGTGAAGGTGAAACAGAGTCATCTCTAAATTTACATTGAATAACCCAAGTCCGTTTAAAAACTGTTATATCATCTGAAAAGTCAAACTCTACAAGTATGTCTTTTCCGCCATCAACCCCTTCGCCAGTTTCTTTAACTTTAACACTAGAAATATTATTGTTTTTTGATTTTCCCAATTGGCGAAAATAAATTGCAGTCAATTGTTCGAAAACCTTACCATCCGCTATTTCATCAAAATTTAAATTCATTGACTATGATTTTCTATATTGCTAACAATCGTTCTTTAGATGAAAATAGCGCTAAAAATAGTATGTTACTATTCGGTATAAACACAAACTGAATTTTTCAAAAATACTATTAATTTCTTACCAGAAGTTTATATTACATTATCAAGTCATCCATTTTATTTTCCAAGAAATTATCTATTCCGATCTCATTGTTTTTATCTCTAAATTCCAACAGTTGGTGTATTTCTTTGTCCTCTAAAACAATTACGTAATTACCATTATCATTTATTAAATCTTTGCACCTACTTAACAAAGCCTCCTTGTCTTTTATTGACCTACAAACCAGTATTCCAAATCTTCCACGTTTAGAATTAAACCTTCCATTTATTTGGTCGACTTCTGGATTTCCTAATTCACTTCCATAGTTTTTACATTCAACTATTATTTTTGGACATTGTATTTTATGTACCGTATTCAAATTATTGAAGAACCCCACTTTATCTGAATTATTAAAAACTATATCAATTCTCTTTCTACCTTCATTAATACCTTGTTCACTTATAGGATTAGAAGTTCTTTTGCCAAATATATGAATGAGATTATCGAAGGAGATTTTGTGAAATTGATAAGCATCTTTTTGACCAGGATTAATAGAATCTATAATCGCTTTTCGCTCACTTGAATTAAGAATTTTTCTATTTGTTACAAGTTGAGCTTTACCATTCTTTATTGCTGTTCTTCTTAATTCACTTTTATAATTTTCTAATATTTTTGGGTGGCTTTTTGAGAACTCATATAAGAAATCCACATTCATTGGGTATTTTTCTTTTAAGTCCATAATTCTAACGACAACTCGACCGTTTTTTAGAACTGAAGAAAGAGCGTCTCCTGCGTGCTGATGTTCGGCTCTTAAAAATTCAAGAACAAAGTTTCGATAATATTTATTTTTACTCAATTCAGGGTCTTGACGTACAGAGCTAATAGGTAATAAAATTTTCGCGTGATCTCCAATTACGGGTAGTTGAGCAAAGTAGCTTGTGAATTTCAAAGTGCTGTAATCAAAAGCATTATTTACAGCTACCTTTTTAGTAGGAATATTATGTTTTTCACATTGCTTTTGTGTGTATTTGACTAGTTGTCTTTTCAAAATATTAGCCGTTATATCCGATATCTTGTCTCTACTTATTCCAGGGATCATTAATGCACAATCGGCAATGTCTTTAATGTCTCCAGATTGAGCTGCTTGGCTTGATTCAAAAGCAGATTGTATTTCTTTTGCTTGTTGTGGTCCAATGCCATGACCACTGGGTATTCCTGCTGAATATCCTAATCCGATTTCGTTTACTTCGTGTAATGCGTTTAGTAATCTCGCAACAGTCTTTTGGTCGCCAATTCTTAAACTGTCAACTAGATATTGAAAATATGTTGCGATTTGGTTTTCACATTCTTTAGCCCATTTAGTTCCCATTGCTGAGATTCCAAATGGATCAAGAAATAAGGGTATATCTTGGTAAGCATAAATATCTACAAAGTCAAGTCCAATATCCTTATCGATGCTAAAATGTTCACTAAATTTTTTCGGTTCGATAAAGTTTGGTTTCATAGACTAGTGTTTGCTTTGATTGCTGATAGATCGTAATACACTCATAAAGCTACAACATTACGGATTTGTCAAAACAATAAACGCACAACTACACTGTCTAAGCCTGTTTAGTGCAATCCCTTATGCTTTAGATCAGGAATCTTGTGAAGAACATATTTTAACGTTATAGAAACGTAACAATGAGTGTTGATCCTTTCTGTACTTATTTCCTCATTATTAAAATAATGAAGCTTTCATCTGATATTAGATTTATATGATCCGTTTATAAAATCCACGCTATAGGCGTAGCTGGTAATACTATAAATACCCAATAGTGGGTATTGTCTAAGCATTGGTTCTTATTTACCTTTAAAGTTATAGATATCTGAAGATGCCAGCATTTCCAAAACCAAAGTTTGTTTTCAATTTCGATCTAGATGAACAGCTGGGTTTTATAGGTGATCATAAAGCAAAACGTAAAATTCCCGAAAAATCAGATAATGAGCTGCTCATAGCATCATGGAACATTGCCAATTTGGGGTTACAGCTCCGGTGGCAGGAGCATTACACCCTACTAGCTCAGATCGTAGAATGGTTTGATATCATAGCAATACAAGAGGTCAACAATAAACTGGATGGGCTACGTGCTCTAGAAGCAGCCCTTCCCTCTCACTATAGCCTAATATTCTCCGATAAGGGTGGCAATAACGAGCGTTCAGCATTCATTTATGATTCCTGAAAGGTCAAGCAAATGGAAAAGGTGGGGGAAGTCGGTATTCCTCCCAATGAACAACGCCATATAAAATTGCCCGGTATTGATCAAAAATTTACGGGGTTTGATAGAAATCCTTACCTATGCTCGTTTCAATGGAACAACCAGATCCTAATACTAATTACCGTGCACTCTTTTTCAGGAACTACCAAAAAAGCGGATATCAACCGCCGCGCCCTTGAGGCCTATGCAATAGGAAGGTATGCCGACCTTCGGAATAGATCCAAGCATTTATACAGTAAAAATATTATTGCACTGGGTGATTTCAACATCCCGAAGATCGAAAAGGGCGATAGAGTCTATACAGCTCTTACCAAGCGAGGGCTTCTCCTTCCCGAACATTCCGCAAAGGTCTATAGCAACATATCGGACGACAAGATGTTCGATCAAATAGCATTTCTCCCATCCATAAAATCCAAGATACAATCTCAGGGAGTATTTGATTTTGATAATGCCATATTTCCAAAATTGTGGGAGCAGCAATCCAAAAAAGACTTCAAGGCTTACCTGAGATATTATATATCAGACCACCGTCCATTGTGGATGCAACTCAAATTTTAATCCATGAAAAAAGTATTTAAAAATATTGCGCTTTCATTCTCTGGTGGTGGATTTAGGGCAGCCGCTTATAGCCTTGGCACTCTATCTCTGTTGGAAAAGGTAGGGCTGTTGGAGAGTGTCAAGGCTATCTCCAGCGTTTCGGGTGGAAGCATCACCGCTGTAAAATATGCGCAATCACAAATTGATCACATAGGTTTTGATGCCTTCTTTTCACAATACCATGGTTTTATGATCAACGACGATCTTGCCGATGATTCCTTAAAGAACCTAAGAAGTTTTGGAGGGTGGCGTGATAGATCGAACCTGCACAAGCGCCCAAACCCGATCAATGCTTTTTCTATAGCCTACAACAAGTTTACAAACAACAGAACCTTTAGGGATTTGGATAATACCATCGCCCAAAACGATACGCATCTGGAAAGAGTCATTATCAATGCAACCGATTTTGATAATGGGCTTTCCTTTCGGTTTCAGAATACTGGATCCAATCGGTATCGATTCGGCAACGGAGAGCTCGATAAGTCTTATATGGCGTATTATGACCATATCAAGCTAGGGGACGCCCTGGCTGCATCTTCCGCATTTCCCGGTGGTTTTGAACCCATTTACTTTCCCCATGATTTTACCTCGGTTACTGACGAGAATCTTGATCCGATCAGTCTCATGGATGGAGGTATTGTTGACAATCAGGGTACGTCTAGTTTTCTTACGGGAAAAGCATTCGCTGACGGGGTTGATCTGTTTTTGATTTCAGATGTCTCGTCTCCCTATATGGAGAAGCTAGAACCTACGAAGCGTGGTTGGATCTCGGGATTGATAAGCTTTGTTTTTAGCCTTCCCATGCTGTTGTTATCAATTATAGGTGTAATCTGGTCATATCAGCTGGAATCTAGTCTCGTCTATTCCCTGTTTTTCGTTGTGTTTGCAATTTTACTGACCATTCAGGTCATAATGTTTTTTATCTCCAGGAAAGTAAAAAGCATGGTAGGGAGCAGGTTTAGGCTAACACTTCGTAAAATGAGTTTGGGGATATTCCTTCTGGATCGAATCAACTCCCTAATCCACATGACTACAGAAGTTTCTCTTAAAGGGTTCCGACGGGCGAATGCTAGATCCATTTACAGTGATTACCATTCCAAGACCATTTCCTCAATGATCTATCAACTTCGTTGCGATATTGATGACGGGAAGCCAGAGGGTGAAAACTATTGGAAAAGGATTGAAAACAAGATTGGAGTGATACCAAATACCATAAGGAATTTGAGCCGGAAGGCTACCGAATTCGGAACTACATTATGGTTCAATGATGCTTCCGATATCAAGATTCCTACAGCCACAACATTGATTGCCTGTGGCGAGGTAACCGCCTGCTATAACCTCCTGTCTTTTCTCTTGGTTCAAAAGGCTCATGAGCTCAAGGACTCAACATCGCCAGAATCTATATTGTATAAAGATCTAATGAAGCTATGGAGAGCCTTTGGGGAAGATCCCTATCTATTGGTTAATTCAAGAAAATAAAAAACACATTTATGTCAGTCCGATATTTAAATAAAAACAGAGAAATTCAGGACTTGACGATACTTACGTCTTTCAATAATTAAAATACAAATCAATGAAAAAAGTATTATTCTTTTTGTCCATAACTCTGGTGTCATCCTGCGCCTCGATTCCAAAAGAGTCGGTAGATTTAATGCAAGTTGTAATTAACCAAAACAAAAAGGCATTCGATCTCAATACAAGTTTAATAAACAAACTGTACACGGATAAAAAGCAGGATGTGGACATCTTTATTGATGGTTACTATACAAAGGAATTTTGGAAAAACTATAGGTCACAGATCCCTCCAGGGGTCAATATAGAGGACAATATAACCTCTATCATTCCTGCAGTATCCAAGGAGATAAACGCACAAAGAAGCGAAATGAAAAAGGTGCTGGAAACAGCCCGACTGGAAACACTGAACCTTTTGGAGCAGGATTATAACGTTCAGAAAGAAGCATCTACGGAGCTCAAAAATCTTTTGGTCTCTGCCACCAAAGTAAATGAGGATAGGCGGGCAATCCTTGGACGATATTCCAGTCAGCTGAATCTAGGGTTTGATATAGACCAGATA
>Ga0115565_10003693_pt1 | contig 10791 bp, 9 predicted proteins | sample COGITO_mtgs_1105_FD_87199 | JGI IMG/M metagenome (GOLD analysis project Ga0115565, IMG submission 87199) | Pelagic marine microbial communities from North Sea - COGITO_mtgs_110530 | ecosystem: Environmental > Aquatic > Marine > Epipelagic | place: Germany:Helgoland, sampling site Kabeltonne... | reverse complement strand
CTCTTGATCTTCATCTGCATTTTTAGCTTTACCATTTGGTAAAACTACATTTCCTTTCAAATCTGTTCCATCAGAATATTTCCAATCGTCTGCACCTTCGTAAATTGCTGTATTAGGACATTCTGGTTCACATGCCCCACAATTTATACACTCATCTGTTATAATAATTGCCATAATTTTCTTTTCTGTTTTTGTACCTTTGCTTTTGCAAAAATAAACCCAAAATAATAGACAACCAAATAAATGATTAGTATTCAGGATAGAATTTTAGCATTTTCAAAATTAGGGCATTTTTTAAGTCAGTTTAAAACAACTGGTTTTGAGAAAAAAGAGACTGTTGTAGATAACATTCTTTTTTTTGAGGGTTTTAAACATCAAATAAAACTAGCGCAAGAAAAAAACTCTTGGTTTACAAAAGATAATATTTTATTTGCCTTAGAAAGTTGGTCTAAAGCTTTAACCGAGAATAATTTGCAAACCTTTGCTAAAGAAGTGAATGCAAGCAATAAACCTTCTAAAAAAGTAGCAATCATTATGGCTGGTAATATTCCTTTAGTAGGTTTTCACGACTTTTTATCAGTCTTAATTTCTGGTCATTCTGTGATAGTAAAACAGTCTTCTAACGACAAATATTTGTTACCTTTTTTAGCCAAGTTTTTAGAATATGTAGAAAATGGTTTTAAAGGAAAAATTACATTTACAGAAGAAAAATTAACCGATTTTGATGCTGTTATAGCAACTGGAAGCAACAATACAGCTCGTTATTTTGATTATTATTTTAAAGATAAGCCGAACATCATCAGAAAAAGTAGAAATTCTGTTGCAGTTATTACTGATAAAGTTACAGATGAAGATTTTGAAAAATTAGCAGAAGACGTGTTTCAATATTTTGGTTTAGGTTGCAGATCTGTATCCAAGTTATATGTACCAAAAGATTTTGATTTTAATCCGTTTTTTAATGGAATGTTTGCAAAAAAGGAGATCATCAACAATGCAAAATATGCCAATAATTACGATTATAACAAAGCTGTATATTTAATGAGCGAGTTCGATTTGTTAGAAAACGGTTTTTTAATGATTAAGGAAGATGAAAGTTACTCCTCTCCTATTGCTACCATTTTTTACGAATATTATGATAATGAAATCGATTTAAAAATAAAATTACATCAAGATAAAGAAAAAATACAGTGTATTGTTGCCAAGGATTTTTTAGAAAATGAAGTTGCTTTTGGGCAAACTCAACATCCAAAATTAGATGATTATGCAGATGGTGTAAATACGTTGGAATTTTTAAGTGGAATATAAAATAAATTTAAACGCAAAGAGCGCAAAGTATTTTCGCAAAGTGCGCAAAGATTTGTGTTAAAAAAAATTAGCCACGAATTCACGAATTAAAAATAATTGTGTGGTCCTGTGAAAATTTCACAAATTTATTTTTTTTAAATTTTAAATTAGAAAATTAATGAATTCGTATCAAAAAAAAGAATAAAAATTTGAAGCAAAGTTTTTATTCAAAACTTTGAATCTTAAACATTAAACTTTGAACCTATTTTTAGTATGAAAAAACATAATTTTAGTGCTGGCCCTTGTATTTTGCCACAAGAAGTTTTACAAAAAGCATCAGCAGCTATATTAAATTTTAATGATGATAATTTATCGTTAATCGAAATTTCACACAGAAGCAAACCTTTTGTGGCAGTCATGGATAAAGCACGCTCTTTAGCTTTAGAATTGTTAGGTTTAGAAAATAAAGGATATCAAGCTATTTTTTTACAAGGTGGTGCAAGTATGGAGTTTTTAATGGTTGCTTACAATTTATTAAACAAAAAAGCAGCGTATTTAAATACAGGAACTTGGGCAGACAAAGCTATAAAAGAAGCAAAAGAATTTGGTGAAATTTTAGAAGTTGGCTCTTCAAAAGACAAAGGATATAATTATATTCCTAAAGGATATTCGATTCCAGAAGATGTAGATTATTTTCATTGTACTAGTAACAATACAGTTGCAGGAACACAAATGAAATCGTTTCCAGAGACAAATGTTCCTTTGATTTGCGATATGAGTTCAGATATTTTTTCGCGTCAATTAGATTTTGAGAAGTTCGATTTAATTTATGCTGGAGCTCAAAAGAATATGGGCCCTGCAGGAACCACTTTAGTCATTATCAAAGAAGAAATTTTAGGAAAAGTAGAAAGGCATATTCCTTCTATGTTAAACTATCAAGTTCATATTAAAAGCGAAAGCATGTTCAATACACCAGCTGTTTTTCCTGTGTATGTTTCTATGTTAACGTTACAATGGTTAAAAGATTTAGGTGGAATTCCATTTATTGAAGAAGTAAACAACAAAAAAGCCGAACTTTTATATGCTGAAATTGACAGAAATCCGCTTTTTAAAGGAATTGTAGCCAAAGAAGATAGAAGTATTATGAACGCAACTTTTGTATTAACATACGAATCTTTAACAGAAAAGTTTGATACAATGTGTAAAGATGCAGGTATTAATGGTTTAAATGGCCATAGAAGTGTTGGTGGTTACAGAGCAAGTATGTACAATGCTTTGCCACTTTATAGTGTGCAAGCTTTAGTAGATGTTATGAAAGCTTTAAAATAAAAGGTTCAAGGTTTAAAATTTAATATTCAAAATTTTGAATATTAACGAAACCTTGAATTATGAATTATGAATTTTAAATTTTGAATTGAATTAAGAATGAAAATATTAGCAAACGACGGATTATCAAAAAGCGGAATTGACGCTTTAGAAAAAGGAGGTTTTGAAGTTTTAAACGTAAAAGTTGCTCAAAATCAATTAGAAAATTATATCAATGAAAACAATATTGATGCACTTATTGTAAAAAGTTTAACAGAGGTTAGAGATGATTTAATTGATGAATGTCCATCTTTAAAATTAATTGGTTTTGCAGGTGTTGGCATGGATACTATTGATGTAGATTATGCTATAGACAAAGGTTTACATGTAATTAATGCTCCAGAAGCTTCTACAGTTTCTGTTGCTGAAATGGTATTTGCTCATTTATTTGGAATGGTAAGATTTTTACATTCTGCAAATAGAGAAATGCCTTTAGAGGGAGATTCAAGATTTGTAGAATTGAAAAAAACCTATTCTGAAGGAACAGAATTACGAGGTAAAAAATTAGGAATTATTGGTTTTGGTAGTATTGGTCAGGAAGTTGCAAAAATTGCCATCGGAATTGGAATGGAAGTGATTGCCATTGATGAAAATATTGAATCCGAAAGCATTACTTTAAACTTTTTCAACGGTCAAAAAATCAATTTTAATATTGATATGAGTACTAAAGAAGAATTATTAAAAGAAGCCGATTTTATTACAATTAATATTCCTGAACAAGAAGGTTACGTAATTGACGAAAAGGAAATTGAAAAAATGAAAGATGGAGTTGGTATTATAAACACTTCTAGAGGTAGTAATTTAAACGAAGTTGCTTTAATTAATGCCATTGAAAGCGGAAAAATACATTTCGCTGGATTAGATGTTTTTGAAAGCGAACCAAATCCAGAAATTAAATTGTTAATGAACCCAGATTTATCTTTATCTCCACATATTGGTGCTGGCACATTAGAAGCCGAAGAAAGAGTTGGTTTAGAAATTGCAAAACAAATTATAGAATTATTAAGATAGTTTTTTATTAAGAAATTATCTTAAAACGAAACCTTAAAATTATAAACTGCATACTAAACTTAAATACCGAACATTAAAAATATGGCTAAAATTAAACCTTTTAAAGCAGTTAGAGCAAGTAGAGATAAAGTTGCTTTGGTTTCGTCCAAATCTTACGAAACCTACACTCCTGCTGAATTAGGTGCAAAACTAGATTTTAATCCATACACGTTTTTACATGTTGTAAATCCTGATTATAAATATTTACAAGAGGTTTCAACAGAAAGAAGATTTCAATTAGTTCAGAATAGATATACAGATTTTAAAAGGAATAAAATTTTTAATAGAGATACCATTCCTGCTTTTTATATTTACGAAAGAATTGATGCAAATACTACTTTTTGTGGCATTATTGGCGCTACAAGTATTGATGATTATTTGAATAATGTTATCAAAAAACACGAAGGAACGATTCATAAAAGAGAACGCCTTTTTGAAAAATATTTAAAAATTATTGGTTTTAATGCAGAACCTGTTTTGTTAACTTTTAAAGATGACGAAACACTCGAAGAAATCATCAATCAGGAAAAAACAAAAAATCCTGAATATGAGTTTTCTACCACCGATAAAATTTTGCACAAGCTTTGGGTTGTAGATGATGAAAATATCACTCAAAAAATAACAAAAGCGTTTGCAAAAATTGATGCTTTATATATTGCTGATGGGCATCATAGAACTGCTTCTTCTGCTTTATTGGCAAAAGATTTGGCTTCAGAAAATGAAAATCATAATGGTACTGAAGATTATAACTATTTTATGAGTTATTTAATTCCAGAATCTCAATTAAAAATCTCTGAATTCAACCGATTTGTAAAAGATTTAAATGGTTTGTCTGTGAATGATTTTTTAGAGAAATTAAGCGTACATTTTATCATTCAAAATCGTGGTCAGCTTATTTATTTCCCAGATAAAAAACATCATTTTAGTATGTATTTAAATGGCGAATTTTATTCTTTATATTTAAAAGAAGATAATTATAAGTTTACAAATGCTTTAAGTAAATTAGATTCAGAAATATTATTTAGAACTGTTTTAGAACCGATTTTAGGTGTTAAAGATTTAACGAATAACGACAGAGTTGGGCATTCTGATAATAAAAAAGATGTAATTTCCATCAAAACAAAAGTAGATTCAGGTTTATATACTGTTGGTTTTAGTTTAACTGCTGTAACTATTGTAGAGCTAAAAGAAATTGCGGATGCTAATTTAAAAATGCCTCCAAAAACAACTTATATTCAGCCAAAATTAAGAAGTGGTTTAACTGTTTATGAGTTTTAATTTTTTATCATTTTGAAAATAAAATATTGAACACATAGCAATATAAAAAACATAGGATTTTGGATTTTTCTAAAGAACCATAGTTGAAAAGAGAGAAAAAAATGATCTATTTGACCTGTGTTTCCTTGTGGTGAAAAAATAAAAAGTTAGAACACATAGGAATATGTAAAACATAGAGTTTTTAATTTTTCTAAAAAAAAGAAATAAAAAACATTATCTATGTGACCTATGTTTCTATGTGGTAAAAAAATAAAAAGGTTGAGCAGTAAGGAATATAAAAAACATAGAGTTTTTGATTTTTCTAAATTTCGATAGCTGAAAATAAATAACATGAACTATGTGACCTATGTTTCTATGTGATAAAAAAATTAACATTAATCAAAAAAAAGTTTGGACATATAGGAACATTGAAGACATAGAAATTTTGATTTTTAATGAAAAGTAGATACTAAGATAATGGTTATCAACTTAAAATAAAACAAGAAAACAGTAGCTATGTGATCTATTTTTATAAATGGTAAAAAATAAAAATAATGATTTTAAAATATTAGTTTATAAAATAATTTAAATATGATTAAAGAAAACATACAAGAATTTAAATCAAAAATACCAGAAAATGTAACGCTTGTTGCAGTTTCTAAAACAAAACCTATTGAAGATTTACAGGAAGCTTATGATGCTGGTCAACGTGTTTTAGGTGAAAATAAAATCCAAGAAATGGTAGATAAATATGATGCTTTACCAAAAGATATTAAATGGCACATGATTGGTCATCTGCAAAGTAATAAGGTAAAATATATGGCGCATTTTGTCGATTTAATTCATGGAGTTGATAGATTGAAAACTTTAAAAGTCATCAACAAAGAAGCTAAAAAAAACGATAGAACTATTAAGGTTTTATTGCAAGCTAAAATTGCGAAAGAAGATTCTAAATTCGGACTTTCTTTTGATGAAATTGATGCAATTTTAACATCCGAAGAAATAGCAACTTTACAAAATATTAAAGTAGTTGGTTTTATGGGAATGGCTACTTTTACAGAAGATAAAGATCAATTAAATGAAGAATTTTCATCACTTAAAAACTTCTTTGATAAACAAAAATCAAAAAACGCTGAGTTAGAAATTTTATCAATGGGAATGAGTGGAGATTATCAATTGGCAATCGAAAACGGAAGTACTATGATTCGAGTTGGAAGTTCTATATTTGGTAGTCGTAATTATAATGAGTAAATTTCACAAAAAAAGAGAAAGAATTGTACGCTATTTTAGATATTGAAACTACTGGAGGTAAATTTAATGAAGAAGGAATTACTGAAATTGCTATTCATAAATTTGACGGTCATGAGGTTGTAGATACGTTTATATCGCTTATAAACCCAGAACAACCTATTCAAGAATTTGTTGTAAGACTTACTGGCATCAACAATAAAATGTTGCGAAATGCGCCCAAGTTTTACGAGGTTGCCAAAAGAATTGTAGAAATTACAACAGGTTGTATAATTGTGGCTCATAACTCTGCATTCGATTATAGAATTTTAAGAACCGAATTCGAAAGATTAGGCTTTGATTTTGAGAGAAATACGTTGTGTACTGTAGAATTAAGTCAGCAACTTATTTTAGAGCAACCTTCATACAGTTTAGGAAAACTTACCAAAGCTTTAGGAATACCAATTACAGAAAGGCACAGAGCAAATGGCGATGCTTTAGCAACTATTCAATTGTTTAAGTTACTATTAGCAAAAGATACTCAAAAAAGTATTATTCAAAGCTCTATTAAATATTTTGACAGAAGACTTGAAAAAGAAAAACTAAAGAATTTAATTGATGAAATTCCGAATGTTTTAGGCATTTTCTACGTACATGATGCGAATGGAAGAGTTATTTTTATTGGAAAAGGTAAAAATATAAAAACAGAAATTAACAATTTGTTTATCAAAACATCAAGAAGAGCTGTAAAAATTCAAGAAAGAGCAACTTCTGTTTCTTACAACAAGACTGGTAATGAACTATTTACGCGTTTAAGGTTTTATTTAGAATTAGAATCGATTTCTCCAAAATTTAACTTCAAAAAGAGTTTTAAAATTAATGAAGATAATTTTAATAATGATAATTTTATGATTATTGAAAAAGGAAGAGAAGTTGAAGAAAACGCTATTATTTTAATTGAAAATAACGTTGTAATCAGCTATGGATATACAAATTTAGCATTTCAAGAAAACAATATCGAGATTCTAAAATCCGTATTAACAACAATTAACGATAAAGAAATTGCTAAATCGATTGTAAAAAATTACCTAAACAGAAATAAAGTAAAAAAAATAGTGCGTTTTTAAATATGAAAAAATTACTCTTACTCCCCCTTTTATTTATTGCTTTTTATTCATTTTCTCAAGAGGAAAAATCATCAAAAATGGGTAAAACTACTTTAGATGAGTTAAAAATGACTGTTTATGAAAAAGATTCTACAGCAACTGCCATTGTTTTATACGAACATGCTAATTTATATTTAGATCCAAAAAATAATTATAACACTAGAACAGACTTTTATTATAGAATAAAAATTTTAGATGCTAAAGCTTTTGATTTGGCAAATATTACAATTAATACTTTTAAGAAAGAAAAAGTAGTCGATATAAAAGCAATTACCTATAATATTTCTGAAATTGGCACGAAACAAACTGACAATTTAATTGAAGAAAAGATTTTTAAAGTTGAAGAAACAGAAGCTTGGACTGCTCATAAATTTACACTCCCAAACATTAAAGTTGGTAGTGTTATAGAATACTCTTATAGTAAACTTTCTCCTTATTCTGGCATTGATGATTGGAATTTTCAATCTGATATTCCAAAAATTAAAAGTGAATTTGATGCAGCCATTTTAGGAAATTACCAATATAATATTAGAGTTATTGGTTTTTTAAAATTAGACAAAGACAAACCTTCAATTGATAAAAAATGTGTTTATATTGATGGTATAGGACAAGGTGCCTGTGCTGTCTATTCTTATGGAATGTACGATGTGCCAGCTTTTAAAGAGGAGGATTTTATGTTGAGTAAAAAAAACTATGTTGCTCGTTTGTGTTTCGATTTAAAATCTTACACAAGTCCTAGAGGCATCGTAGAAAAATATACAACTACTTGGAAAGAAGCAGACAAAAAATTAAAAGACATTTTTTTTAACAATCAAACCTCAAAAAAAAGCTTTTTTAAAAGAAGAATTCCAGAAAATATTTTAGCCATAGAAAATGAATTGGAAAAAGCGAAAAGCATTTATGCATTTATTCAAAATCATTTTTCTTGGAATGAAAAATATTGGAATAGTAAAGATGAAAAAGTAAAAGATGCTTTTGATGACAAATCTGGAAGTGCAGGCGAAATTAATATATCCTTATTTAACGCATTAGAAGCAGCAGATATTAATGCAGAATTGGTGATACTTTCAACTAGAAATCATGGAGCACCCACCACTTTATATCCAGTTATTTTTGATTTTAATTATGTTATTATAAAAGTACAAATTAAAGGAAAAGAATACTATTTAGATACTACAGATAAGTTTTCACCTTTTGGTCAAGTACCAATGAGGACTTTAAATGCTAAAGCAAGAATTATAAATTTTAAAAAAGAGAGTAATTGGGTGGTTTTAAAACCAAAAATAAATTCTTCAATTAGTTCTACAGCTAAATTAAAATTAGACGAAGAAGGCAACTTTGTGGGTAAGTTATCAATCAGGAGAATTGGCTATGCAGCTCAAAACCAAAGAGAAAAACTACATTCTTTAGGAAATAAAAATTATATTGAGGAATATGAGAACGATCATCCAAATATAGAAGTAGATAATTATGAGGTTCGTTTTGAAGAAGATTTAGAGAAACCTTTGCAAGAAACATACGACCTAAATATTATGATGAGTGAAGATTTATCTAGAAAATCCAGAATAAATCCTTTCTTTTTTAATCGATTAAAAGAAAATCCTTTCAAATTAAAAGAAAGAAATTACCCTGTAGATTTCGGATATTCAAAAAAAAATAATTTTGCATTAAGTTTAGAAATTCCTGAGTCTTATAAAGTAACACAATTACCAAAAGATTTGGCTATTTCTTTGCCAAATAATGGTGGCACCTTCTTATTAAAGACAATAAACAAGGGCAATCTTGTTAATATAATTACTCGTTTTAGTCTGAATAAAAAATCGTATTCTTCTGAAGAGTATTTTGCATTAAAGGAGTTTTTTAAACAAATTGTGATAGCAGAAAGTGCTTATATTATTATAGAAAAGATATAATATTTTATGTATTCGAAAATTATATAAAATAATTCAGAATCCTATCGTAAATCAAGAAACCATATAAAATCAGTTAAAATAAATGGCTAACTTTTAAATTTATGGATATTATTGGATATTTTTTTATCAAAAAAAAATTAAATAATATTAAAAATTAAGCTATTTTTGTTTGTATAGATGAAAGATCAATCACAATTAATCTTACAGTTTCAGCAGAAAGATGTAAAAGCCTACGAAAAACTATACAATTTATATTGTAATAGTATTTCTGGTGTTGTAAATAACATTGTTAAAAACGATGACGTTGCTCAAGAAATTACTCAAGATGTCTTTATAAAAGCTTGGAATAAAGCAGATACATATTCTGCAAAAAAAGGGCGTTTTTTTACGTGGTTATTGAATATTGCTAGAAATGCAGCAATCGATTATACACGTTCTAAAAAATTTAAACAGTCTAAGCAAAACCTAAGTGCCGATTTTTTCGTAGATATATTGGAAAGCAGTTCTAGTTTAGATAGCGAAACAAATACAATTGGTTTAAAAGAATTTGTAACCAAATTGGGCGAAACCTGCAAATCTGTAATAGAATTATTATATTTTAAAGGCTTTACACAAAAAGAAGCTTCAGAAGAATTAAATATTCCATTAGGAACCATAAAAACAAGAAATAGAACTTGCATTGGCGAATTACGCACAATGTTAGGCGTTTAAAAAGATGAATACAAAAGACTACATAGCATCAGGTATTTTAGAACTGTACATTGCAGGCTCACTTTCTGAAAAAGAAAACGAGGAAGTGTATGCTGCAATTCAAGAAAATCCGGAGTTATTAGTGGAAGTGGAATCTATTGAAAAGGCGATTCTACAATTAACGGCTGCTGCTAAAAAAGATGCGTCTTATTCATTCGAAAATATAAAAAACAAATTAAAAGTTGAGGAAACTAAAGTAATCTCAATAACAAAACTACAAACCAATTGGAAACAATATGTTGGTTGGGCTGCTGCCTTTATTTTGGGTTCAACTTTAATTTTATCTGTACTTCAAAATAATAAATTAAAAGAACAATTGGCCTCTGAAAATTCTGAAAAAGAACTTTTAGAAGCACAAATAGATAGTGCTTCCACCAACTTAGCATCCGCAGAAAAACTAATTGAAATTTTTAGAGGCAAAGATATTATTTCAGTTCCTTTAGGTGGCCAAGCAGTTTCTCCTAATTCGTATGCAAAAGTATATTGGGATAAAAAAACAGAATCTATTTACTTAGATGCTAAAGGTTTACCTGAACCTCCAAAAGGAAAAGTATATCAGGTCTGGTCTTTAACCTTAGATCCTTTAACACCAACAAGTTTAGGAACTTTAGATTCTTTTATAGCTGACACTAACAAAATATTTACTATTACAAATGCAAACCAATCTGAAGCATTTGGTATTACTTTAGAGCCTGAAGGTGGAAGCCTCTCTCCTACTTTAGAGCAGTTGTACACTTTAGGTGCTATTTCTTCTTAAAACTTTATATTTTTTAGGCTCT
>Ga0115565_10003684_pt1 | contig 10809 bp, 8 predicted proteins | sample COGITO_mtgs_1105_FD_87199 | JGI IMG/M metagenome (GOLD analysis project Ga0115565, IMG submission 87199) | Pelagic marine microbial communities from North Sea - COGITO_mtgs_110530 | ecosystem: Environmental > Aquatic > Marine > Epipelagic | place: Germany:Helgoland, sampling site Kabeltonne... | reverse complement strand
CTGGGTCGTCAAGCGGTGGCGAAGGTCAATTTGCTTGGTGGTGTTCTTGATATTTCGCAGTTGTCTAAATCGGCGGCACTGCAAGTTATTGAAATGTCTGCGACGCCGGTCATCGCCAGTCATTCAAACGTCCGGGCGTTAACACACGTTAGCCGTAATCTGTCAGATGAAGAAATCGATCGCATTGGGGCGACCGGTGGTGTGATTCATGTAGCACCTTTTCGGGGATATCTGTTTAACTCTGCTGATCCGAGGATGGATTCTGATATCAGGGCGGTGCGTCGAGCGCACGGTATTCAAGAGGATTACCTATACCCGTTTGAGCTGTATTGGGAAATAGATGACCCCCAACTAAAACAGGAATTTTTGACCACCATGAGTGCTCTGCTTGGGCCTATCGATTTGCAAGATATGCTTGATCATGTGGACTATATCGCGCAGCGCGTTGGCGCAGACCATGTGGGTATTGGCACCGATTTCAACCATGGCAGTGGCATTGCAGGGTTTGAGGATGCCAGCGACGCGTTGAACGTGACCGTTGGGTTGCTTGAACGAGGGTATACGGCGGCTGAAATCAGAAAGATTTGGGGCGGGAATTTTATCCGCGTGTGGCGAGCGGCCGAGGCTCGGAGCAAGAAATCCTGACGCTCAATGTTTTATCGACTTACTTTGCGTGCAGTTCTGGCAGCTGATCGTTGGAGTAAATTTTGCGAATGAACCTGGGGTTGGTAGAAGACATGTCTATTTGGTAGGCGCCATCTTCCCGATGACTAGGTACATTGAGGATGCGTGCCAGATTTTGGCCAAGCCAACGCTCGATTTTTAGTACAACCATCTTGCGACGTAGCCGTCCCTGTACATCTCGGTTGAGTACGGTTGGTAGTGTGTTGAGTGTGAGAATCTCGTCGATGGCCGGATTAGCCATTTTTTCGCGTCCTTCCTCGGAGGCATAAAAGTGGGAAACAGCAAACACGGTCTTCCCCGGTCTGATCTGCTTTAAAAATTCACAGGACTTCACCACGGTTGAGCCGGTGCGTACCATATCGTCGAATAACACGATATCGTGCCCATCGATTTCTTCGAAAGTAGATTCACTTTGGTCATGCAGCTTGATGGCCACCTCGCGCTCGCCGGAGCGTTCTTTGTCGAGCAAAATAAACTTTGCTTTGGGTAAACCAAGGCGGTTGTACATTGCTTTAACGAAGTCGCGAGCTCCAGCATCCGGTGCGCACAGCGCAAGTCCCTCTCCTTGTGGTCCGTAGTTGACGATGTCAGATTGGTGTATGTAGTTGCAGTAAATGTCATACGGGATGAGGTTGTGAAAATGGCCGTTGAATACTTCGTTAAACATGCTTTGCACAGAATGAGAGTGGTTATGCACTGTCATGACGCTGTCGACGCCGGCTAGTTTCAACATTTGTGCGTAGAGCTTCGCGGTGAAAGGTTGACCGTCGAATTTTTTTAAATCTTTTTCATCGCGCGCAACTAACGTTTCGCCCAGGGAACGTTTAGGGCCACGATCTTGGGCGCTGTAGTAAAGGTCTGGTTCAACCAGCATGACATGTTTGGCGCCGTTTTCTTTTGCTGCTCTGGCGATCAATAGGTTGCGCATCGCTAGATTTTGCCGACTGACCACGTGGCTGGACGTGCTCACAATAACCACCACTTTGCCTTCCAAGCGACGACCAACGCACGAGAAGTCCTCTTCATCAGATATAAATCTCGGGCAGAATTCTGTGTTGGCAAAGGTTTTCATGCTGATCAAGTCAGCGATGTCGCTGACTTGCCCCATGCTAAAGGCCAGATCGATAGCAAAAGGGTCATCGGATGAATTGCCGACGATAACAATATTCTTGAACGAGACTGACATGTTCCTCAGCTAAACAAGTTGGCGGCGCTCAGCCTAATGAGTGAAGCGCCTATAGGTCAATAGATGTTCCCAAATTAGCCGCGTTACCAGTTATTAACGTGCATGATCGTGTCCAGTGAGGGGCGGTATGCGGGTTTAAAATCGGTGCCTTTGGTATAAGCAATAGGAATGAGGGCAACTTGCATATAGTCGTCATAAGGAATCCCGAGCATCTCAGCGATTTCTTTTTCGTGCATGATATGCAGGGTTGTCCAAGCGGTGCCAAGACCGCGCGCGCGAGCGGCAAGCATGAAGCTCCAGGCAGCGGGAATAATTGATCCATAAGCAGCGGTTTGCGCCAGCATGCCACCGGCGGCATCATGATCCGTGCGCCCGACGATACAAGGGATCAGCATTGCGGGTACATTGGCCATATTCTCAGCCAGATACTCTGCAGAAGAAGTTGAGCGAACCTGGCTCGACTTGAGCGCATCGTCGCCACTGTCTTTGTGCAGATGGTGTATGGCAACGGGCATTTCACGATAAAGGTCAAAGGCCTGGGCGTACAGCGCGCCAATCCGAGCTTTTTTTTCCGGGTCGGTGACAAATACAAATTGCCATCCCTGCGAGTTTGATCCAGTAGGCGCTTGTATGGCGAGTTTTAAACACTCCTCGAGTGTTTCTATTGCAACAGGCCTGTCGAAGTCGAGACGTTTGCGGACGGCTCGGGTAGTGCTGAGTAGCTCATCGCTGGATAGGTCCAATTGCGCGTGTGACATTTTTTGCTGATCCATAATTTTTCGGTTCCCCATCGTAAAAGAATGATGAACGCAAACCAATGGCCATTTTGCGTTTGACTAAACGATAGGGATATCTTTGTGCTAGAGTTTTGATAACCCGCGATTTCAGAGGTGTGGTGCGTGATTGATTGTGATTCCCATGTGCTGGAACCTGCAGACTTATGGACAAACTACCTCGAAAGTAAATATGTAGATCGGGCGATTCGCATTGACGAGGTCGATGGCATTGAACGATTGATCATCGGTGAAAAGGTGGTCTTGCAGGGTGTCCTAGCGGGATTAGGCGGAGCTCACGTCGATAAGAGGCGACTTTTTTCACCGGGTATGCAGTATATTGACGGCTGTCCGCCGGCGAGTTACGACCCCGCCGCGCGCCTTCGTGAGATGGATCGATGGGGTGTTGAGCATACGCTGCTGTTCCCAACTATCTGTATTTTGCCTTTTCCAACTGATGATCAATTGTTGGCGAATGCGTATTGTCGAGCCTATAACCGCTGGATATATGATTTTTCCTGCGCTTGTGATGGGCGAGTATGGCCGGTTGCTGTGGTCAACTGGCACGATCCAGAGTCGGCAGCGCAGGAATTGGCGGCATGCATCAAGCGAGGGTTTAAAGCTTTGTTTGTGCCACCCGAGACCATCTCTGGCAAGCGCTTATCCGATCCAGTTTTTGATCCAATCTGGACTCTTTGTCAGGCGGCAAATCTCCCTGCCTGTTTGCATGTGGTGGTTCGATTTTCGGGTGCAGCCGTCCCTTTTGCCGATTGGCACGCCAGTTCGCCCGGGCCGTTGTTCGGTTTCGGGTTAGGTGCGACAGGCCAACTCATACCCGCGCTCACCAGTATGGTTGCCGATGGGCTCTTTGACCGTTACCCGGGCCTCAAAGTAGTGAGCGTTGAAGCGGGTGCTGGATATGCGCCGTATTTAATGGACCGCCTGGACGCAAAATTCATGACCTTCAAAGAGTTAGTTTCCCTAAAGCGCAAACCAAGTGAATACATTCGTGAGCATTGTTACTTTGTCGCAGAGCCACTGGAGCGAACTGTCTCAATGACACTAAAGTTGGTGGGTGATCAAAATATCATGTGGGGTAGCGATTACCCCCACATCGACGGCTTGGCTGATGTAGATGTCCATCCTGATCTGGCTAACGTCTTGTCTGAAAATGCTCGGAGGGTGTTTGGTTGATCATGATAGATCGAAGAATCCTATTGTATTTCTATCCCACCACCTGGGTGTTCGTAGATGATGAGGAACGGTTTTTAACAGCCATGGAGCTTATGCTAGGCGGTGCTCGCCCTTGCGCTCTTTTGTTGAATCCACTCAAAGCGCAGAAATTCTTAGAGGAACGCACTGGGATAGCTAACAAAATAGCTCCAGAAATTATCCGTTCGAATGAAGAAGGAGTTCTCGTTCGTTTTTCGCCCGAAGTTTTGGTTGAGGACGTTGCTGGCTTTTCGAAATTTGAAGAGGTGTCAGTTGTCGTTTCGGATTACGCTATGCCAGGTATGAATGGGCTCGAGTTGTTCGCGAAGCTGAAACCCTCAGTTTATAAAAATGTTTTACTCACTGGAGTAGCGGACGAGAAAATTGCTGTCGAGGCTTTCAATGATGGATCGATTGATCGTTTTTTCTCCAAGGATAATTTAGGTACTCTTGAAACCTTGCTCGAGCATTTATATCTCCTCGAGCATGATCGGTTTTCAGAGTTGCAGGAACCGCTTCTAGGGCTTTTACCTCAAGACGTTAGAGAATTTATAACGGACGAAGAGTTCCGGAAAATATTTTTTGCTGAATTGACCCGGTTAGATATCGCGGAATATTACCTTTCTATTGCGCCCTTTGGGTTTTATTTATTGGATTCCGCTGGATCGCCTTTTTTTATTTCTCTCGCCACAACAGAGCGGCTAGATCGGGCTTTCCTCAGCCTCTCTAAGCATATAAGCGACAGTGATTTTTTGTTAGATATGCGGCACTACAAGGTTCAAACGGAGATTTTTGAACCTTTAGACTCATCGTCGGCATCCGACTACGATTTTGAGTTCAACACCGTTAGATTATCTGCTGTGCCCGGATCCCGCTCTCGGTTTTGGGGGCTGCACACTAGCCCGGCGATAGACGTTGACTACGACTCAGAAGTTTCCTCACTTATCCGTTATCTCGAGGCAAAACAATATCCATACGAGTAAACTCGCCAATCTCTGAAGTGCAAGATATTGTTCCGCCGAAATATGTTGCGAGACTATCTCTGCAAAAGTTTAGGCCGATGCCACTCCCGAAGGTCGAAGTGGAAAAATCAGGGGCGAAAATTTTTGGGATTGTTTCGGCTGGGATGCCTGAGCCGTTGTCTGAAAAAGACACGAGGAATTCATTGGCCGCTTCGGTAACGGTGATGCTGATTGAGGGCTCTTCAGTTATGCCTAAGTGGTTAAATGAGTTTTTGAGCAGGTTGAAAAAAACGTGGATCAAAATAAGTTTTGATCCGCGGATAGGGTTGCTCCCAGTGGTCGAGTATTCAACGATGGATCTGTCTACTTTGCTTTTGTAAGGGAAGCGGTCGATTGCTTCTCTTATTGCTTCATCAAGATTGAAACTTTCCAATTCGTTGCGCGGGATTTTTAAAACTGAATTGCTGACTAGAAAAATGTCTATCAGGGTAGATGCTGATTCGGCTTCATCGAGTATTACTGATGGTAATTCGGCGACGTTGAGGGCTTTTTTTTTGTCCGTAAGATTGTCTATTTGAATTTGAGGGCTTTGAAGAATAAGTTGATTCAGATGTGCTGCGCGCGCGGCGATGCTTAATAAGGGCGTCCGCAACTCGTGTGCTATTGACGAGCCTATTGCTGTCAAGGCTATTTCGCGGGCACGTGCTTCGTCGTTTTGTCTGCGCGCAATAATTATGATTGCAAGATAGATCGAAATGTAGATCGTCGCTGTCAGGATCCAAATCAGGTTTATTTCTGTAGGGTCGATGGCAATGAAAGTTATGGCCAAAATTGCGACGAGCGCCAGAACACAAAACGCTAGAATGCCAGCGATGAGAATATCAGTTGATGCAAGTAACACTGCGCCCAGAACCGCGATGAATTCGAATGCGCGCCTCATTAATATTGTTTCTTTGGGATATGCTTGCGTCAACTCTAAAAAGTATCCGGCTAGCAAAAACAGCGGCCCTGTGATTATTAACGTTAGGAGGAAATTTCTCTTCAAAATCGCTGTGAAATTGCGTTTATCCAAGTGATGGCCTAAAACATAAAGGCTGAGTAAACCAATCGCAGTAAACCTTAGGATTGAGGGTTCAGACTCTCCCAAGACTTTGTTGGAGAAGTGGAGAAGAATGTGGACGGTTATGCCCGCTATGGCAATAAAGCGTATCCACGGTGAAAATCGTTGATATGTATCCTCGGAAGCAGAAATGTATTGAGCGTAAGCTTTAAGCATCTTTTTAAACACAAGGTAGAGAGTTGCGGGGCTATTTGTAAATATTTGGAATGGGGTCAGTGTCTACTTAGTGTATTGATCCCATACTCTTGTTAGAGTTTAGAGGCATTCAAGAAGCGTAATTAAATGAAGTGGTTAGAGTCAATCGTTGCTTATTCTGCACCTGCGTTACTGCTCGATGGCACGCCATGGAAAAATGAATGGCTGGAGCGTGAAAAACGTTCATTTATTGCGGTTCATACCATTTGGTTTGCTTGCGCAATAGTTGGTTACGTCGGGCATTATTTCTTTTTTGATCGAATAAATGGCCTCGAGCCTCTAGACTTTTGGTTTGCCTTTCGGATGAGTATGGCTGGTGCGATGCTCCTCGCTCTCGCCTTTTACTTGTCACCGCTGACGTCAACTCGCTATTACAAAGTCCCTGCAGTGTTCTTTATTTGGTTAATGTGCTTTACACAGGCTCGCGTTGCGGTTTGGTATTCACTTGATGCTTGGATATTTAGTTTCATCTTTGTAATCGGAAGTGCGTTTATTTTGAGACTTAATCCAGTCAAGAGTTTCTTGTTTGCATTTTTAACGATCGCATCAACTTATTTTTCTCTAGCCGAGGCGGGATTGCCGGATTCATGGTTTGGAAGTGCTGCGGTAGTAACGATACTCGTGGTGGTGGTAATTCGAGGGGCGAATATAGCTGATGTGAAAAATTTTCTGCTGGTACAGCAAAATGCTGCTGCTCAAAAGCAAATTATCGAACTCAACCTTGAGTTCGCTCATCGAATCAGGGCATTTATCCCCAAAGTGATTGCGGACCGACTTGACGCCCTCGTGAATGAAAAGCGGATGAGCATCTTGGAAGCCAGCGTTGATGTCTTGCGACCCGTGACTAAAGAAGTTGCTTGTTTATTCAGCGACATTCGTGGGTTCACGCAAGGATCCAAAGATCTAGAAGCTTTTGTAAGTGAGTCAGTATTACCCGAGGTTCGGGCTTGCTCAGATGCGGTAGAATTGTATTCGGGTATTCCTAGAAAGATTGGGGACTTGGTTTTTGCATACTTTGACGATGAAAATCGCGCGGTGAATGTTCCGCGTGCCCTTATTGCCGCTATGAGAATGTCGCAGGTTAACACTGATATGAATCGAACCTCTTCGACGAGGGAGATTCGTAGGTTTATCTTGGTTTCGTCTGGAAATGCCGTGGTCGGAAATGTAGGCGGGCTTGATTCGTCCATGGAGATAACCGCGCTTGGTTCTCCGGTTAACTTTTTGAGCAGGTTGGACGATGCGACCAAAGAACCGGCGTTAGCGGCACATCTTACCAGTGGCGATGTCTTGATTTCACCAAGCGCGAAACAAGTTCTAGACGAGATAAATATAGAATTGCAGCTTCGACGTCTTGATCTTGATTCCCTTGGAATTGAAATAAGAGATTTCCCCGAAACGAAGTTCGTTCTAGCGATGCCACCCTCTGCGTCCAATCAGGAGAGACTAGAAATGTTTCTTGAACAACTATCCAAAGGCACATGAACGAAACTAAAGAATTACCCAGAACGCGTGAGCAGGTGCAAAGCGATTTAGATTTTATTCATGGGTCGATTTGGCCTGCTGATGTGCGGCAGATGGACAATATAGTGGGAAGAATAAGACGGCGAGGGGCTTCCTCTGAATACGCTGACATTCGTATTTGGAAGTTGAGTCCCTTAGGCGTGGAACTCCTGGATGAAACGGCGGAGCTAATCTTTAGGAAGGGAGAAGAAGTCGATTTACAAATCGTGATTTTTGGCGAGCGGTCTTCCTATGAAGGCCTTATTGTTGACGTAGTGCGAGATCGGGGGCCTCTTCATTTTTTCGGCGTCAGGCTCTCAGTGGCTTCTGAAAAAGAATTTGATTATCAGCTTCAAGAGCGTAGGAAAAGCGATCGATGGTTGTGCTCGGATGAATTTTTCCCGACATGTATTGCTGTAAGCCCTGGGCGTTATAACGATTATATCTATTTTAAGGTGAGAGACATAAGTGCGAGGGGCGTGAGGCTCACTTGCAGTTTGAGGAATAAATTCTTGCTGAAAGGCATGATCTTGAAACTCACGATGAGCTTGCCTCTCGTTGGGAATGCGCTGGTGACGGTTAGGTTAGTCCGGCTTCGGATAATATCAGCAAACGGCCGCGATTTATTGGAGGTAGGTGCCGAATTTATAAATCTTTCTGAGCGCGCAAAGACTGCCCTGGCGCAATATCTGATTCAATTTAGTTGCGTTGACGATTTGGATTCTCTTCGTGTTCAGGGCCTTTTACCCCCTTCTGTAGCTAATGGCGCTGATTTTTATTTTATCAAAAGTGAAGATGATTACCGAAAGGTGCTTAATTTGAGGCACTACGCTCATTCGCGCGAGGGAAACATTGTTGATTCGGATGTCGGGCCTGAAGATATGGCTGACATGAGAGATGCGGCAGGGCGAATTTTAGTTGGAAAATATAACGGTAAAGTGATCGCGACAGGTAGGATTTCTTTTCCTGATGCTGATCTCCCGTTGGAGCAAGAAGCTTATGTTGATTGGCCTAGCGATCTGCCCGGTCGGGATAAAATCGTCGAGCTGGGCAAGGTGTGTACCGATCCAAATTTCAGAGGAAGCGACTTATTTGCGAGGTTGATCCAACAAGTGATGGCAACATGCGTACGTTTGGATAGGCCTAATGTTGTTGTCGTCGCACTTCCCAAATTGTTAAAAGTTTATAAGAAACTAGGTTGTCGAGAGACGGGCTTAACGCACGAGCAGCCATTTTGGAACGGAGTGCAGCACGTCTTAATTGTGAACGGGTTTGATGTTTGCTTGGGCCGAGGGGTAAGTCCGGTTGTTTGGAATCTTATTTATCGTGAGCCTTTTGAATATCTAGTTGAAAATGGCTTCGTTGAAGTTGCAGGCATGGATTTAGTGCGGGTTCGTATTTATAAGTTTTTTTCTTGGATTGCGCCTGTAATGCGTGTATTCCAAAAATTTCGGATGCGTTGACTTGCTAGTGTCATCTGTGCTCCTAAATTATTCTCGCCCGATTATAGCCTTTGTAAGCGTGATATCGATTTTGATAGGTGCCGGTGTATTTAACTTGCAGGTTTCGCCAGATAACCGTGCTTTTTACGCAGCCGACTATAGAGAGTACGCCGACCTACTGGAATTTGAAGACGATTTTGAAATCAATAGCTTTGTTGCTTTTGGAGTGAGCTCGAGCGAAACGATTCTGGATTCGGCTGAATTTCGAAGTAGCCTTCGGTGGCTAGAGCGAGAATCGCCGAGTCTGAGAAACTATGTACGATCAATCTCGATCGCAAGCCTTCCTCAAGCCGTGTCAGAAAACGACGAATTGGTGGTTGGAAACCTGCTTGATGTCGCTTGCCCGGACGTGTGTATCTCGTCTGCCGCAAGTTTGGTTGGGCGAAGCCAGAATAGAGGGCGGTTGGTATCAAATGACCTCCGTACGGTGATGCTTTTTGTGATTTTAGATGTCGACGTCGAACTGCCGACTGACGTGACAGAAACTTTTGATTCTATCCAAACGTTGATTGCAACTTTTGAAGGAAACTTCCCTGATCTGATTATTCATCACACCGGCGCTGTACCGATGATGCAGGCTTTCGTGGACACTGCAACAAAGGATTCATCTACAGTTGTGTCTTTAGCCTTTGCGGTGATCTTCGTTTTGCTCGCGTTGCTTTTGGGTAGCGTAAAGCTGGCCGGGTTGCTTTTTTTGACGGGCTCCCTCGCAGCCGCAATTTCGTTGGGAATGGCGGGTTGGTTGGGCATGACCTTAAATACAGCTACAGCTATTGTTCCGATTGTGGTCTTTACACTCGTTGTCGCGGGCGCAATGCATCTTCTAGTGCACTATCTGCAGAGGCTTGACGATGGAGCAATCCCGTCTCGCAAGCATTTAGAAGCTTCATTCAACGCACAGTTTTTGCCAATGTCGTTTGCCGCGGTTACCTCTATTTTGAGTCTTCTTTCACTACAATTTGTAACCTCTCCGCCGATAAAGGAACTTGGTGCGTTGTCTGCCGTAGGTGTTTTCGCAGGATATGTTCTTTCATTTACATTTTTGGGATTGCTGTTACCGAAGTTCCGAATCTCCAAAAGACTTGTCGCGCTTAGATTTATTCGCGGGTGTCTTAATGGCTATGCGAAGCGTAGCGAAGGCAAAACACGTTTTGCTTGGTTGTGTTTGTTCGCCTTTATTTTGGGTAGCTTGGGTGTATCTGCGCTTAAAGTTGACGATGATTTTGTGCGGTATTTTGATTCAGATGTTCCTTTTCGTTCTAATGTTGAGAGTTTAATTGAACTAGGAGTGGGTAGTCCGTATCAAATTGAAGTGGTCCTAAGCGCTCAAAATGCGGGAGAAATACTTGCCCCGGAGGTGTTGAACTATCTGCGGGAATTTGAGGCCGAATTCCGGGCGCATCCTCAAGTGTTAAATGTATCTACCGTGTCTGCGGTGCTAGAAGATGTTTCTATTGCCCTTGATGTGCCCCTCAGACTCTCGGACAAACTTGCCATAAATCAATTGTTTTTCGCCTATGAGCTTAGTCTTCCGCCGCGCCAAACAAGCAATGCGTTTTTGGACCAGTCTAGGAAAAAATTGAGGAGTTCAATTCTGCTTAAGGCGGTTACTTCGAATCAGACGCGAGAACTAGAGGCCGAAATTTACAACTTTCACTCTAAGCACGCCCCG
>Ga0115565_10003682_pt1 | contig 10816 bp, 11 predicted proteins | sample COGITO_mtgs_1105_FD_87199 | JGI IMG/M metagenome (GOLD analysis project Ga0115565, IMG submission 87199) | Pelagic marine microbial communities from North Sea - COGITO_mtgs_110530 | ecosystem: Environmental > Aquatic > Marine > Epipelagic | place: Germany:Helgoland, sampling site Kabeltonne... | reverse complement strand
TTAGGCTCTGATATCTTTTTTCCATATTCAATATGCTAATAGTGTAATAAATATACTGAATATCAGATGATTACGAAAATAATAACATACTTAATAGTTGTATTTATTATGTGCCTAAATCAATAAATTTTAATCCTTCAAGAAATCACAAATAAAAACCCTATTCCTCATCCAATTCTGTAATTTTTTTCTCATACAGTTTTTTGCTTTCTACTACAGCAGCATTTAGTTCGCTCATAATACCATCAACTCTGCTCTCAATACTCTTCATTTGGTCGTTTATATTATCAAAAGAGTTAAGCGCAGCCGCTACCTCCAGAGCTTTTACGACCTCTACAGCATCGCCATGAAGTAATCTTAATTTTTCTATAGCTTGTGCAGTGTTGGCTAGCGTTTTATTGTATTTTGTTTCTGCTTTTTTAATAGCCTTATGTAATGTTTTTCTGCTAGTAGCATCGCTTAGGCTATTAGTTTGGGTAGTCATAGCTGCAAATAGATTTGAAGCATGACTTTTTAAATCTTCATATTCATCATTTAAATTTTCAACACGCTTTTGTACCTTTTCCCAATCTCCATAAACTTTTGCAAATTCCTTATCTTCATTTCTAGTATCCTCTAAGGCTACTTTTAGAGCGCTAAGTGTTTCAAAGCCTTTGTTTACGTTCTTGTTTGCCGTCTCTTTCTTTTTCTCGAAAGAGGCTACCGTAGATTTGAATTTATCCTTTAAGCGAATTAAGTCTTCTGGACTCTTATTTTTCCAGCAAGAGTTACATAGGAGTAATACTATCGATAAACCTATTATTTTCTTCATCATGATTTTTATCTTTCTAGGGCTAAAAGTAAATAAAATTGAGATGTTTACTATATAAAATCATGGTTAGAAGGGACTACTTTTAGCTCGCTTGTTTTTTTTCAGATAAATACTTCCAATATCTTTTAGGAACGTGCTGCGTGTGTAATTTTTTATTTATTCTAGATTTTATGGTGGTGCTATTAAAGTAATTATTCCATAACTCTTGGTAAATATTTTCCTCCTTTGTAAAAGCGTTGTTCTTGTGAATGCTATTGGTAAAGGGCTCTTCTAAATCAAGTGAAATAATAGCTACAGTTTCTAAATCATAATATAACCCGTAGGATCTTTTAATATCATAAATAACCCACTGTTGATCTGCATACCTATTTTTAAAATGTTTAGAAATAAGTGGAAGCACATTAAAATCAGGTTCTATATTAGCGAAGTACACTAGGTCTTTAGTACGCTGAAAGCGAACAAAGGCTTCCATTCTATGCTTCTCTCTACCCACAGCACGGGCGAGTTGATTTATTTTTAAAACACAGTCGTCTGCATAGTTATTTACGATATTTTCTTTACTCTTCATAAGCTTTTGAATGTAGTGGTAGAGGAGTGCTTCTATAGCTTTGTGTTCGCTTAAAAATGCAAAGTATATATTTTTAATAGATTCACTGCTTCTCTTTTGTATTCCGGCCCAGACTCTTTTGGCCTTATCTTCTTGTGTATATACCGATTGTGTCTCTGCAAAAAGCCCGTTTTGAACATTTCCTTCTTGTTGTATTTCTACATCATAAAGTTTCTCTTCAAAGCAAGTAAATACAGCAGTAAGAAATCCATTAAATGTTCCGTCGTAAATTAAAATTTTAGCATTATTCATACAGTTTTAATTACTAGTTGATAGGGAGCAATTGCTCCTACATGGTAGAAAAATTTTAGTAAGATTTAATCTTGATTATTGTAAAGTATAAAGGTTATTCTAGTGCTATAATTTGTTGAAAATAAAGGCTTTAACTGACTTTATAAATTTGATTTGTCATGTCTTGCTTATTTATAAACTAGAAAAGAGCGAGTTGATTGCTATATTGTTTTCTATACTTGCCTACAGAATTTTGTAGTATAAGACCTTTTATTTTATCTGCACCTAGGTCTCTACGTTCCCAAGATTTAGAATTGCATATTACAAAATATTTCGCTCTGTTAAGTGCTACGCCCATTTTACTTAAATGATCCCAGTGGAGATTAGTAAACTTTCTACCATGTATAATTTTATGCACAGATTTCATTCCAATTCCAGGAATTCTAGCCAAGATGGCTTTATCTGCTTTGTTAATATTTACAGGAAATAGGTGAAGATTGCGTAATGCCCAGCTGAGTTTTGGGTCTATATCTATATCTAAATTTGGGTGTTCTTCATTCAAAAGCTCATTCACAGAAAAACCATAAAACCGCAAAAGCCAATCTGTTTGATACAATCTATTTTCTCTAAGCATAGGCACTTTAGAGCCAATGGCAGGTAATCTAACATCATCTGCTACAGGAACGTAGCCAGAATAATATACCCTTTTCATATTGTAATTTTTGTAAAAATGCGTTGCAGAATACATGATATCCTTATCAGACTCGCCCGTAGCCCCAACAATCATCTGCGTGCTCTGGCCTGCGGGCGCATATTTTGGAGTGCTTTTTATCAGTTTAATCTCAGACTTATACTTAATAATCTCATCCTTAACTTTAAGAATGGGTTTTAGAAAGTCTGAATGCTTTTTATCGGGTGCTAAAAGTTTGAGTCCAGAAATGGTAGGTATCTCAATATTTACAGACAGCCTGTCAGCATAAAGTCCTGCTTCGTACATTAGTTCATCGCTCGCATTTGGAATAGATTTTAAATGGATATAACCATTAAAGTTTTCTTCTAGTCGTAGTTTTTTAGCCACAGCAATTAAACGCTCCATGGTATAATCAGCGTTTTTAAAGATACCAGAGCTTAAGAACAACCCTTCTATGTAATTTCTTCTATAAAAATTTATGGTAAGATCTACTACTTCTTGTATTTTAAAAGCTGCACGAGGTACATCATTACTTTTGCGTGTAACGCAATAAGCACAATCAAAAATACAATGATTGGTAAGTAGAATTTTAAGAAGTGAAATACACCTACCGTCTTCTGAATAACTGTGGCAAATACCCATGCCTGTGCTATCTCCTAAGCCCTTGTCTTTATTTTTACGAGTACTACCGCTACTAGAGCAAGAAACATCGTATTTGGCAGCATCTGCTAAAATATGTAACTTTTCTTTAATACGATCTAGATTCATAATGCTTGGATATACTCCAAAAGTATGGATATATACCTAAAAATGGAAATAATCCAAATAATATTTTGGAAATAATCCATATTGCCTATATTTGACTATGGAAAATGAAATAGCGGTAAGTAGATTTCTTGAAGTTAGAAGAGATTTAGGGCATACGCAATCAGAGTTTGCAGCACTCTTAGGTATTTCTAATACCACCGCAGATATAGAAAGGGGACGCACAAAACTTTCTGGAAGAGTAGTTTCTGAGTTACTAAAACAGTTTAAAATAAACCCCTTATGGCTTTTTGGAGAAAGTGAAGAGCGTTATTTACAAACTTCAAGTACCAGTGTTATACCGAAGGTGGTAACTGTAGACTCCTCCGATGCCAATAATATGGTTTTAGTGAATGCAAAGGCGGCTGCTGGGTATCCCCAAAATATTGCGGATACAAGTTGGTACAAACAATTGCCAGCTTTTGATTTACCCATACCCCAATTTAGAAATGCTACGTATCGTGGTTTTCAAGTCGAAGGGGACAGTATGCTTCCAAATTTATGTTCTGGTGAGTGGGTATTGGCAAGAGCCGTAGAACATATTGATCATGTAAACGTTAATAAAATGTATGTGGTTGTTTTGCTAGATGCTATTATGGTTAAAAAAGTAGAGAAGCTCCCAAATTCTAACAATATTACATTAGTATCGTTTAATGAAAGTTACCCGCCTTATGAAATAAAGCCATTTCAGATACAGGAAATATGGGAGGTAAGCAGTAAAATCACTTTTAACGTAGATGCAACCACAGACAGTGGTTTGCTAAGACAATTACAGGAGTCTATGCAAGAGTTAAAAGATCAATTAAGGCATGTTAAAAAGGTGTAGTTATATAATTTGTTCTCCTATTTATTATATCCTTTAACAACACCTAAGGATAGCTCTAAGGGGCCCATGACATGACTTTTAGGCAAGTAGGCGCCACTTTCCATTATAGCCCAATCATCCCAAGTAGCCTTTACGCCACCAATAGGGAGAACTGTTGTCCACATTTTGAAACTTTTAGGAAATCCATTTGGTTGTAGAACCCATAAGTAAGAGTCGCCCGGAGTGGTTCCTCCTTTAGAATATGTTACTAATAAACCACTTAAACCATTTTCTAAGGGAACAATACTTCTAGTTACGCCCTCGTCGAATACTTTATAAGGGGCTACAAGCCAGAAGGAATCATTATGAAAATAAGATAATGCCTTTTCAACTACCGCATCTTTTTCATTTCCAGTAATACGGATTCCATTATCATAAGCCATACTAGAGTCTGTAGAAATGAGGTCTAATTGTACTTCAATAGTATTCCAAGAAACAGTTACAATACTTTTATTTTTTTCCCAAACATAGTTGTTTGCTCCACCTTGAAAGGACCATTCTATATAGTTTGTACTTTTATACTTGTCATAATTTAGAGTAGAAAGCATTTTTTTGGCTAGCGCATCTGCTTCTGATCCAGTTTTTCCTTGAGGTAATTTCTCATTATAAACACCATATAGTATTCCGCAAATAGCGATTATAACAAGTAAAAAAATCCCAAAATATTTTAATAATTTTTGTAACATCTAATTATAAATTTATCTGAACAATCTATTAATAAGAATTTTATAGCGTTCTGGTTCTTTAAGTATTACTTAGGTTGTATTACAACGATTATAACTTTAGTAAGATCATTGTACCTATCAAATACAGATCAAAAATAAGATTAACTTTTAATCTAGCAGCTATAAAAGTTAGCTCTAAAATTTATAGCTATAGTTAGTCTATTCAATGTAGTATGCTAGAGTGCTTTATTTAATAAGATTACTAAATAAAGTAAGGGTATCACCTATAAATACTATTTAGCATAGGTGCTAAAGTGTTTTAAACTTCGCTTTTGTATATTCTAAGAGCTCCTCAAAAAATAATGTGAACTCTTCTTCAAATAATTCATAATGCTTTTCTAGATCTATATTAGCTAAATGCATCTTAGATCTATTTTTTGTTCTCCTATTCATCCCTTCCAGAACTTTTGCAATACCCTCTAAATTACCATAGTTAAGTAGCCAATTGTCTTTAATCATGTAAGGCATCATTCTTTTAACTTGTATAGGCAAAAATTCATAATTGCTTTCTAATAATGTATAAAAGTCACCCGCAAATATATTTAAGGGAACATCTGAATAGCGTAACCAGTTTTTTGCTAGAAAATGATCATAATAAATATCGACAATAACGCGGCTGTAGTGGCTATAGTTTTTGTGTAGTCTTTTGCTACTAATTTTAGGTATTTTATGACTGTCTGTAAAAGTGTCTATAGCTCTGTGTAAGGTAATACCCTGAATGATTCTAGGAGGTAAATGTTTAAATTTGTTCGCTCTAATACTATCAGCAATAAAATTACCTATAGTTATTTCATCATCATTAAAAGAGAGAAAAACATGTGCTAGAAAGTTCATAATCATCAAATAGTATGATAATCCCGAATTTACAACTTGCTACAGAGGCATTTAGTAATAGAACTTTATATTTGTAAAAAAAATATACGATCTTATTATGACGTTAATCAAATCTATATCAGGAATTAGAGGCACCATTGGAGGTACGCCCGGGGATAATCTTACCCCAATAGACGCTGTTAAATTTGCTGCCGCTTATGGAATATGGTTAAAAAAATATGCGCATAAAGATCATTTAAAGGTTGTCGTGGGTAGAGATGCGCGTTTGTCTGGTGAAATGATTCAGAATTTGGTGGTTTCTACATTGGTAGGTTTGGGTATCGATATTATCGACTTGGACCTATCTACAACTCCTACAGTAGAAATAGCTGTACCTATGGAAAAGGCAGATGGTGGTATTATTTTAACTGCCAGTCATAATCCTAAAGAGTGGAATGCTTTAAAATTATTGAATGAAAAAGGAGAATTTTTAGATGCAGAGCAGGGAGCTGTTATTTTAAAAATAGCAGAAGAAGAGCAGTTTCAATTTTGTAATGTAGATGATTTAGGGATCATAACGAAGAATGATAGCTATATAGATATTCATATAGACGAAGTGCTACAACTTCCTCTAGTAGATGCGGAAGTTATTAAAAAAGCCAAGTTTAAAGTGGTGGTAGATGGCGTTAACTCTACAGGAGGCATTGCCATACCAAAATTACTAAGAGAATTGGGTGTAGATGTGGTAGAACTTTACTGCCAACCAACAGGCCATTTCCCACATAATCCTGAGCCATTAAAAGAGCATTTAAAAGATGTTTGTGATCTTGTTATTAAAGAGAAAGCAGACTTTGGTATTGTAGTGGATCCTGATGTAGACCGTTTAGCCTTTATAAGCGAAGCAGGTGAGATGTTTGGGGAAGAATATACGTTGGTTGCCTGTGCAGATTACGTTTTAGGTAAGACAAAAGGGAATTCAGTATCTAACCTTTCTTCGTCTAGAGCATTAAGAGATATTACAGAGAGGCATGGTGGTACTTACGAAGCATCTGCTGTGGGTGAGGTGAATGTAGTTACAAAAATGAAAGCTAATAAAGCCATTATTGGGGGTGAAGGCAACGGAGGTATTATATATCCAGAAAGTCATTATGGTAGAGACTCTCTAGTAGGCTCTGCATTGTTTTTAATGTTGATGGCAGAACGCGGAGGTACCGTTAGTGAACTGCGTGCAAGTTACCCTAGTTACTTCATGAGTAAAAAGAAAATACAACTTATACCAGAATTAGATGTAGACAGTATTTTAGCTGCTATGGCAGTAAAGTATAAAAACGAAGATATTACTACCATAGACGGCTTAAAAATAGATTTTGAAGAAAGCTGGGTACATCTAAGAAAATCTAATACCGAGCCTATTATTCGCATATATACAGAAGCAAAAGGGCAAGATAAGGCAGATGCTTTAGCAGATACTATAATAGCAGAAATTAAAGCTATAGCTAATATTTAAGAGAAGTTAGATAGTAAAAGCCCACTAAATAAACTATTTAGTGGGCTTTTTTACTGTTGCGAAGTGAGCAGGTTCTTTACCACGATGTTTCCAACGTTTATGAGTCCATAAATAGTGTTCTGGTTTCTCCTTAATTTGCTGTTCTGTTAATCGTAAAAAAGCTTCGGTAATTTCGTTTTCTTTTGTGTTTTTTCCCGAATCGGCTATGGGTATAAATTTCGCCGTATAATAACCTCTTCTTACTTTCACTACTTTTAAGAAAACTACGGCTAAGTCTAATTTCCGTGCCAAGGTTTCGGCTCCATTAAAGACAGGAACATTAATACCCATAAACTCAGACCAATATTGCGCTCTATGTCTCTGGGGAGACTGATCACTTACCATTCCAAAAATTCCAGTAATATTATTTCGCTTGTTAAAAAGCACTGTTCTTGCCGTTTCCTTTTGTGTGATGAGCGTTGTGTTCCATCTAGCGCGCGTTTTTTTTATAAAGGAATCAAAATACTTGTTTCCAATTTTTTGATAAACAGCGTAACCTTTGGCGTCTACATAATTGTTTATACTCACATTCCATTCCCAATTAGCATAATGTGCACATACAATTAAAACACTCCTTTCTTTTCCAATGCTCTTTAACAAATCCAGGTTTAGCACATGATATTTACGCTGTACCTCTTCCTTGCTTAAATTCATAGTTTGCACTGTTTCTAGAAACATATCGCACATATGTCTATAAAAATCTTTTCTTATGCGGTGCAATTCAGGCAATGGAGTAGTAGGAAATACTAATTTTAGATTATTGGCTACTACTTTTTTTCTATAGCTAATTACATGATATATTAGTAAGAAGACAAGGTTAGAAAAACCATAAAATAAACGGTATGGCAGTATAGAAATAAGCCATAGAAACGGGTATGCCAGTACAAATATGAATAGTTGCATATACAGATTATAGTAGGCAAATATAGCTATATTTGATCCTCACAAATCTGTACCCATGAACAATATAAGTGTAGCTACCATGGCTATCATCCTCATAAATGGTCTTGTCTCTTTCAAGGGATTTAATGATACTGTTTTTTTCGATCGGTTTAAATTTAGCATAAAAGCTATTAAAGCAGGACAGAAAGAGCGTATGTGCACCTCTGGATTTTTGCATGCAGATATTTCTCATTTGCTATTTAACATGCTTACACTCTATTTTTTTTCAGAAATAGTGATAGGCTGGTTCGGCTCTATTAAATTTTTAGGAATTTACTTTATAAGTTTAATAGCTGGTAGTCTTTTGGCTTTTGTGTTTCATAGAAATGAACCATATTATACAGCTACAGGAGCCAGTGGTGCAGTAACAGGAATCTTGTATTCTGCTATTTTGTTACAGCCCGCTATGCGCTTAGGAATTATGTTTATACCAATACCCTTACCAGCCTATGTTTTAGGAATTGGATACCTACTTTATGCTATTTATGGGATAAAAAGTAGGCAGGGAAATATTGGGCATACATCTCACTTTGGCGGTGCAGTAGGAGGGTACCTTACTACACTTATTTTGATGCCTTCCTTATTGGTAACAGATACGTTTGTAGTGCTACTGCTTGCCACGCCTATTATTTTACTACTAGTTTTAGATAAGTTAAGCAAGTTATAGTTAAATGTAAAACTGGTATAAAAGTAAAATTTATGCCATGTAAATATTGTTTATTCTAACATGTATAATCACTGATCTCTTAATTTATTAGGTATCAAAACGTTCTATATAAGAAACAAAAAAGCCTAACAATAAATGGCGTTAGGCTTAGGTTACAGTTGGGTAAGTTAAAAATCTAATTTAGCATTTCTGCCACTTTCTCTTCTAAGGCAGCACCTCTTAAATTCTTTGCTACTATAATTCCGTTTTCGTCTAACAGGAACGCTGCAGGAATAGATCTTATACTGTATAGTTTAGCAATCTCATCATCAAAATACGCAATGTTAGAAATATGATTCCATGTAAGCCCATCTGCTTCAATCGCATTTTTCCAAGCATCTGCTGTTCTATCTAAAGAAACTCCTATAATATTTAATCCTTTATCGTGGTATTTTTTATAAACGGCTACAACGTTAGCATTTTCAGCTCTACAAGGCCTACACCAAGCAGCCCAAAAATCTACAAGTGTAACTTTCCCCATCTTGTCTTTCAAGTTAATAATGTCACCAGACGGATTTGGACCGGAAAATAGCGGTGCTTTAGAACCAATCTCCGTACTTTTTGCATTCTTGCTTTCTTCTTTAGCTTTTTCTAAGCTCTTCAAAACCTTTTTGCCAGAACTCGTATTTTTTATAGCATCTGATAAGTTTTGGTATAAATCTTCTATTTTGCTATTTTCAATTGCTTTTGTAACAATTGCTCTATCTAAAAGTAAGGCTGCTATTAATGCATTCGGATTATTTTCTATGAATTCCACTTCAAACTTTTTATATTCCGCTTGTAATTCTTCCATCTCATCTCTTAGTGCCTTTCCATTTGTGTCTTGATCACCGCTACCTGCTGATTGGCGTAGATCGTTCTGAATGGATCTAGCTTTTTCAGAGAGTTCTCTTGAAGTGTCTAAATAGTCGAAAAATACTTTGTTCTGGAAGGTGCCATCTACTTTAGCAAAACCTAAACTATCTCTTTGCGCATTAAAGTTAATAACGCCATTCTCTAAAATTACGGCAGTGTAGCCAGGAGTATTATCTACAAAAATGTAATGAAGTTCTGGAATATTAGAAACCCCAGTAAATTCAAATGTACCTCCTACTAGGGTGGTAGTGTCTATTTCTACAGGTTGGTTATTATCGTCTATTTTCTTTAAGAATACTTGTGTATTTTCTTTTAAATCTCCTCTTAATGTGCCTTTTACTGTATAACTGTCTGGCTCACTGCTGCAACTAGCAAGGAGTAAAAGCGTTGTAGCTGCAAATAAAAAATTTCTCATGAAGTTTATAATTTTGAGTAAATGTACTTATATAATTGCACAAAAAAAAAGCTATAACACCCGTAGTATTATAGCTTTATCTATACTTTTTTGAGTTTTAAAATTGATATCTGATACCTAAACCAATATCAAAATCAAAATTATTAGAAAAATCACCGTAGCCAGCTATTCCTATTTCTGGTCTAAAATCTAAGGATAAAATTAGAGGAAGATCAAAATTATATTCTAATCCAATATTCCCTGCTCCAAATATAAAAACGCCACCAATATCCTCGTTATTTGGAATGTTAGGAAAATTAACAGAACCAAGTCCGCCCCCGGCGCCATAGTACCAATTAAAGTTTTCATCTAAAGTTTGAACCCATTGGTAGAGTCCCGCTAGTTTAATAGCATTAAAATTTCTACTATCTCTCCAGCCCAAATTTAATTCTAGTCTGTTCTCTACAGCGGTTCTTTTCTGATACGAAACCTCCGCACCAAAACCATCACTATCTCCTAATCGTAGACCCAGTGCATGATTTGCTATTTCTTGGGCTGTTAAGAAAGTTCCTAAGAACATAAACAATGCGCCTAAAATGTGTACTCTTTTCATTTGATATCCTAATTTATTATTTAGTAAAATTGAATGGTCTGAGCTTCGTCCCTAAAGATTTTAAACCTAATTTAGTAATAAAATTGTGCTAGTTTGAGTCATACTACATTTTTAGAATTGTCTAATTCGTTAGAGGGCGAATTTCAAGAGGATAAACTTACAAAAACATTATACGCTACAGATGCATCTGTCTATAGAAAAATACCTGCTGGG
>Ga0115565_10003678_pt1 | contig 10819 bp, 7 predicted proteins | sample COGITO_mtgs_1105_FD_87199 | JGI IMG/M metagenome (GOLD analysis project Ga0115565, IMG submission 87199) | Pelagic marine microbial communities from North Sea - COGITO_mtgs_110530 | ecosystem: Environmental > Aquatic > Marine > Epipelagic | place: Germany:Helgoland, sampling site Kabeltonne... | reverse complement strand
TTGAACTCGCTTTCGCGAAAGCTAAAAATGATCACGAATTTGCCATTAGCACCTATAGATTAAAACTAGACAACCTCACTCTAGCTGAACGTATAGAGCGTAAAAATCAAATTAAATTTACCGAAGGTATCGGTTCATCATTTGACCTACGTCAGGCACAAACACAACTGTACACCATACAACAAGAAGTGATACAATCTATGCTTAACATCGTGACTACGAAGGCAGAACTTGAAACGGTATTAAACACACCTAACTATTACAAAGACCAAAACTAATTAACCTCCTATTATGAAACAGATACTATATATATGTAGCGCAGCACTTATCCTCATCGCTTGTGGAGGAGATAATGGCTCTAAAAAAAGCGTAGAAGATCTTATTGCAGATGGTAATTTAGAAGCAATACAGGCTCGTAAATCAGAGCTAAGAGAAGAATCTAAAGCTATTAATGATAAACTAGCGCAACTAGAAAAAGAGATCAAGAAACAAAAACCCAACAGTAAAGAGGTTTTAATCACGACAATGACCGCAAAAGACACGCTCTTTAATCATTTTATAGAAGTGCAAGGTAACGTGACCACAAAACAAAACGTACTCGTATATCCTGAATTTCAAGGAACACTTACACGTGTACTTGTTAAAGAAGGACAACGCGTATCTAGAGGTCAGGTTCTTGCACGTATAGATGACGGTGGTTTAAGTAGTCAGGTTGCTCAACTAGAGTCGCAAGCAGCGCTTGCGCAAACCACTTTTGACCGCCAGAAACGCCTTTGGGATCAGAATATTGGTTCAGAGATTCAGTTCTTACAAGCTAAGACACAGTATGAGTCTGCGCAAAGTGCAGTAAAACAACTTAAAAGCCAGCTTGGTAAGACAACCGTTAACGCACCATTTTCTGGTGTGATTGATAAAGTAATCACAGATCAAGGTACCGTAGTCGCTCCAGGCGTTGCCTTATTAAGAATTGTAAATCTGGATAATATGTACGTAACCGCAGAAGTTCCTGAAAGCTATTTACCCTCTGTTACAGAAGGTAAAAAAGTTAAGGTAAGTTTTCCCGTATTAGGAGAAACTATAGATGCAAAGGTACGTCAGACAGGAAATTACATTAATCCATCTAACCGTAGTTTTACTATTGAGGTAGACGTGCCTAATAAAGACGGAAAAGTGAAGCCGAATCTTACGGCTAGACTTTCAATAAATGATTACACAGCAGAAAATAGCATACTAATCCCACTAAATGTGATTAATGAAAATGCAGATGGTGAACAGTATATCTATACGGCTTCTCCAAAAGGCGACGACAACACCTTAGTCGCTAAACAGAAAATTATTACTACTGGAAAAACACAAGGAGATTATATCGAGGTACTTTCTGGTGTAGAGATAGGTGAGAAGATTATCGTAGAAGGAGCGCGCTCTGTGAAAGATAATCAGGCAGTAAAAATCTTAACATACTAAGCCATGAGTACTAAGAAAAAGAAAAATGTAGACAAGGAGTTTGCGATATCAAGTTGGGCGATAGATAATCCAACAATTATTTATGTACTCATGGCGCTTTTTCTTGCGCTAGGAATGGGTGCATATTTAGGTATGGCTCGCGAGAATTTTCCAGAAATTAATGAAACTAAAATTTATATCTCAGCACCTTATCCCGGTAATACTGCAGAAGATATTGAGCGTCTTATTGTAGACCCTTTAGAGGATAAATTACAGAATCTCTCTGGCGTTGTAGAAGTACTATCTACTTCGCAAGAAGACTATGCGATCATCACCATAGAATTTGATGAAGATATAGACGTACAAGTCGCTAAGCAAAAAGTAAAAGACGAGGTAGACTCAGAAACTTCTAATGAAGACTGGCCGACCTTTAACGGAGCTAAGGTTGAGCCTAATGTTTTTGACCTTAGTATGTCTGAAGAAATCCCTATTCTGAACGTAAATATCTCAGGAAATTATCCAGTTATTAAACTTAAGGAATATGCCGAGTATCTTCAAGATGAGATTGAGAGCTTAAAAGAAATAAAGGAAGCTACTATTCGTGGTGCTCAAGAACGCGAGGTAGAGGTTGCGGTAGATGTGTATAAAATGATTGCTGCTCAAGTGAGTTTTGACGATATCATAAGAGCTATCGGTAATGAAAACATGACGCTATCTGCCGGCAACTTGGTATCTAGTGGGCAACGCCGTAACATTCGTGTCATAGGAGAAATACAAAGCCCTGAAGAACTTAATAATTTTGTAATTAAGTCTGATAAAGGAGCCGTTTATCTCAAGGACATTGCAGAAGTAACCTTCTCTGAAGAAGATAAAACAACCTACGCCCGTGATCTTACTTTACACCAAGGTGAGACAGTAAATAAAGAAGACGTAAGTGAAAGCGTAGTGATGCTAGACGTAAAAAAACGTTCTGGTAAAAATATGATTGAAGCCGTTGAGAAAATCGATGTGATCATAAAAGATGCGACTGCAAATGTATTTCCTCCAGATATTGTAGTGCGTACTGCAAATGACCAAAGTGAAAAAACCGAGAATCAAGTAAACGATCTTGTAAATAATATCATCTTCGGGATTATTCTTGTTGTGGGTGTTTTAATGTTTTTCTTAGGTTTTAAGAACTCACTTTTCGTAGGTTTTGCGATCCCCATGTCTATGTTTATGAGTTTTATGATTCTTAACCTTATGGGCTACACGATGAATACTATGATTCTGTTTGCCTTGATTATGGGACTCGGAATGCTGGTAGATAATGGTATCGTGGTTGTAGAGAACGTGTATCGTTTAATGGACGAAGAAGGCATGGGACGTGTAGAAGCAGCAAAAAAAGGAATCGGTGAGATTGCTTTTCCTATTATCATTTCTACGTTAACGACAGTAGCTGCTTTTGTACCGCTTGGTTTATGGCCAGGTATTATGGGACAGTTTATGATTTACTTTCCTATTACACTTTCTGTAGTACTAGGTTCATCATTATTTGTAGCGATCTTTATTAATTCGATGCTTGTGTCGCAATTTATGAAAACGGAGGAGAAAGCGCTTTCGCGAAAGTTCCTAATTCGCACCTCACTTGTGATGCTACCTATCGGTCTTATGATCTTATTCTTAGGTGGTGCCATTAGAGGTTTTGGCTCTTTAATTCTAGTAACCATCGTTTTTATGTGGATTTACAAATACGTTCTTAAAGGAGCGGCAGATGTTTTTCAAAAACGCTTCTTAACGTGGTTAGAAGATAAGTATAAAGCATTCTTAGGCTGGGCAATTAGAGGCTGGAAACCGGTAAGTTTTGTCGTTGGTATTTTTATACTTCTGTTTGCAACTTTTGCAGGTTTTGGAGCATCAGTAGGCGCTGGGCGAACTGCTATTGAATTCTTTCCAGATAATAAACCAAACCAGATTATCGTCTATATAGAATATCCTGAAGGAACTGCCATTGCAAAAACAAATGCAATTACTAAAGAAATAGAAGATCGTGTTTTTAAAGTCTTTAATGACGAGCAATATCTAGAAGGAGAAGATTATAACGCTCTTGTAGAAACTTCGGTCTCTCAAGTAGGTGAAGGTGCGGGAAACCCGCAAACAGACGGCGGTAGTGCTGCCGAGATGCCTCACAGATCTAAGATCACGGCAACGATGCGTGAGTACAAATACCGCAACGGTGCAGATAGTGAGGAACTTCGTTTTAAAGTACAAGAAGCATTGAGAGGAATTTATCCAGGTGTTGTGATTACTGTAGAAAAAGATGCTGCGGGACCACCGCAAGGATATCCTATAAACATTGAGCTAGAAGGTAAAGATTACGAAGAACTTATCGTCGCTGCAGAGCAGATGCGTAACTACATAAATAGTCGTAACGTTCCGGGTGTAGATGAACTTAAAATTAATGTAAATCGTGGTAAACCGGGAACGCAAGTAATCGTAGACCGTCAGAAAGCAGGAGAGCTAGGCGTTGCAACTGGTCAAGTAGGGATGCAATTGCGTCGCTCTATTTTTGGTGATAAAGCAGGTGTTTATAAAAAAGATGGTGAAGATTATGACATTTACGTACGCTTTAACGAAGAGCAGCGATATGATCGCTCATCACTTTTTAATCAAAACATTACCTTTAGAGATCAGGCCTCAGGACAGATCAAAGAAATTCCTGTATCTGCGCTCACAACCACAAAAAACACATCTTCATTTAGTGCTATAAAACACCGTGATTCTAAACGTGTAGTGACTGTCTATTCTAACCTTGCTGCAGGATTTACAGATGCAGGCGTTGTAGTAGCTGCTGTACAGGACGAGATGATTGGCTTTAATGATCAGATGCCTAAAGGCGTGAAAGTAAATTACACAGGACAGATCGAAGAACAGGCGAAGGAAATGAACTTCTTAGTAAGTGCATTCTTTGGTGGACTGGCATTGATTTTCTTCTTACTTATATTTCAATTTAGCTCTATCTCAAAACCCGTTATTATTATGATAGCTATTTTCTTGAGCTTCATTGGTGTATTTGGCGGTATAATAATCAGTGGTTCATCATTTGTCATTATTATGACGATGATGGGAATTATATCACTCGCTGGTATTGTGGTAAATAACGGTGTGGTTCTCTTAGATTACACACAGTTATTAGTTGACAGAAAAGAGAACACCTTAGATTTAGAAGATGGCGAAATGTTAGATCCTAAAACCACACAAGAACTTATAATTGAAGGTGGTCGCGCCCGTTTACGCCCAGTATTGCTAACAGCAATTACGACAGTACTAGGATTAATCCCGCTAGCTATCGGAATTAATATAGATTTCTTCGGCTTGTTTCAGTCGTTTGATCCTGGTATTTATGTGGGTGGAGATAATGTGATTTTTTGGGGACCACTCGCTTGGACAGTTATTTATGGACTTATTGTAGCTACGTTCTTAACACTTATAATCGTACCTCTACTCTACTATATAGTATATCGCATTAAATTCAAATTTAGAGGTGGTAAAACGAAGGAAAACAGAAAAACAGAACAGAAAATAGCAGAAGCTGCTTAAATGCAAGTGCGTCTATACACGCTTTCGCGAAAGCGTATGAAGAAAACATAAATTACACGTGTGTTGTAATACGTACGATGTTAAAACAGAAAAGACTGCTCGAGGCGGTCTTTTCTATTATTAAGGTATTCATTTAATTGATTCTAGTGAGTCTGTATACACCTTCACCGTTAACATCATATTCTACACCTTCAACATCTTGTGTTGGAATGGCTGATTCAAGGTCTGCTACTAAAACTAAATTAGTTTCGTTTAAAACAGTAATTGTAGCAGCGCTATCTGTAGATTCCAGATCGATAAGATCATTGTCAATTTCTCCTGTAAAAAAGCCAGATGAAATAAACTGGTCACCATCTACACTCCAAGTTCCTGTAAGCTCTCCTTCATTTATAGTTGCCGTTTCTGTAATTACCTGACCGTCTGTATTTGCCGTTACTGTGTAGTCGTAAGAACCAGAAGCTGTGATCGTGTTGTCAGCATTTATAAATACGGTGTAATTAAAATTAGACCCTTCTCCTGTAGATGTAGAAGTTATATCTTGACCTAAAAAGGAAATTGAGATTTCGGTCTCTGCATTTAATGCCGTTAACTGCCACTCTCCAACTAGAAGATCTGTATTTACGTCTGGAGTATCATCATCAGATGAGCAAGCTGTGAAGATTAATCCTAAGAATACGGCAGCGATAATTGTTTTAATGTGTTTCATTTTGATTTGGGGATTGTGATTATTTAAAATTTAAGTTGGCGAAACTATAACTAATATCGATAATCTACAAACAAACGACGATAAAGTGTATTTTTTTCTAAATGAAGTCAGCATAGTTTTCTACTTCTTAGCTTTTTTCACCTTTTTTAATTCCGAAAACTGCAAGTGCTATTACGACCGATGATGTCTTCTAAGTTTTAGAACCAAAAAAATAAAAGGCTTAGAAAAAGAAACTCGCGTATATTGTAAATTAATAGATTAGTGTTATATTTGCACCCGCTTTGGCGCAAGCTGAATCGAATTATTTAAATAATATTTACTAATTATTACGCTATGTACGCAATTGTAGAGATAGCAGGGCAGCAATTTAAAGTTGCAAAAGACCAGAAAGTCTTTGTCCACCGTTTAACTACCGAAGAAGGGAAAGCTGTCGATTTTGACAACGTTCTTTTAATAGGTGACGGTGACACAACGACAATCGGCGCCCCAGCTATAGACGGAGCCCTTGTAGGAGCTAAAGTCTTAAGACACCTTAAAGGTGACAAAGTAATCGTTTTCAAGAAAAAGAGACGTAAAGGATACCGTGTTAAGAACGGTCACCGTCAGTCACTTACTGAAATCGTAATTGAAAGCATCACAGCTTCTGGAGCAAAGAAAAAAGCTGCTCCTGCTAAAAAAGCTAAAGCTGAGCCTGCTAAGAAGGCTGAACCTAAAGCTGCTGCTCCAAAAGCAGAAGCAAAGAAAGCTGCTCCTAAGAAAGCCGCTTCAAAAAAAGGTGATGATCTTAAAAAAATTGAAGGTGTAGGACCTAAAGCTGCAGAATCTATGGTTGCTGCTGGATTAGATACTTTTGCTAAAGTCGCAAAAGCAAAGCCAGAAGCTATTGAAGCTATTTTAGCTGAGGCAAGCTCAAGACTTGCTCACTTAGTAGCAAACACTTGGCCACAACAAGCTGCACTTGCTGCAGATGGAAAGTGGGACGAGCTTAAAGAATTACAAGATAACCTAGACGGCGGAAGAGAGTAATCTCCACGCTTATGTATAACTTATAAAACCGAAACAAGATGGCTCACAAAAAAGGAGTTGGTAGTTCTAAAAACGGTCGCGAATCACAATCAAAACGCTTAGGTGTTAAGATTTTCGGAGGTCAAGCTGCAATCGCAGGGAACATCATCGTACGTCAAAGAGGTAACACGCATCACCCAGGTGAAAACGTGTATGGTGGAAAAGATCACACACTGCACGCGCAAGTAGATGGAGTAGTGAAATTCACTAAAAAGAGAGATAATAAATCTTACGTTTCTATCGAACCGTTTGAGGCATAAGACATACTCTTAACCTTATTTTAAAAAAAGTCCTTTCTTCACAGAAAGGACTTTTTTTTGCTCAACATAATACAGAATTATACTTTTTGATCCGCTTTTTACGGACTACTACAATCAAACGCTACTCCTAGCCTCAACAACTAACTAGTCTTTAATTGAATTAATTCTTTCTTATATACCTTTAGAAACGTTTCCTATTTTGAACTCCCAACGCCTTCAAAAGCTTCAAAAGAGATCGGGTTTCTCAAAAAAGTATATTTTTTATCTTTGGGATAATGGGTTTTTATAAAATCCTGAGGAGAAGTGCTAAACCAAAAATGATTAAGAGCTCCAGGAGAACCTTGACTCTTGGCCCAAGTAATATCTACAAATGTCCACTTCCCTTTTATTTTGACCGCATTCCAAGTGTGATGCACTTTTGTTCGTATGTCAGAAGATGTTATGAGTTTTTTAGTAAATCCGTGTATGGTTTCAACTTCTATACCTTGCGCTTTGCACAAATCTTCAAAAATGTAAGCATATCCAGCACAGACCGTCTTTTTACGCTTTAAGGCAGCTACAGTAAGTATACGTCTGGATGAAAAAAATACAGTTTGTAACTCATAATCTGAACGTAACTCAAAATCATAATCCAGGGTGTTTGCTACCCAATTATAGAGTAAAAACACCTGTTGATGCGTATCTACTACACCCGAAGTTACTTGAGTGGCAATGCGCTTGATCTCAGACTCATAAACATCTAATCTTTCTGGTGTCTTTTTAACTCTCGAACCTATTACAGGTCTAGCCCTCTGCGCGTTTAAAGACACAAAACAAAGAACAAAACAAAAAGAGAAAATATATTTTTTCAAAAAAAGCTACTATTATTTCAATACTATAACGCCTTTCTCGATCAACTTATTTTGAGCTTATTAATTTATCAGTTCCCAAGTAGCCATTGTCTTTATTATAGTACCAAGCTCTATCCTTTGGCATTCGTATATCATTTACTACAAACTCATCCGATAGTAAAATATACTCACCAGTGGTTACATCAGATCCTTTAAAAAATTGATACACCTCCATCGCATAGGTTTCTGGATCAAAGTAAAATTGCCATACATCTGAACCAACATCAGCAGCATAACTCACTTTTAGAACGAGGTACTCCTTACCTTTAAACATAGCAGGATGTACTTTAGGATCTACAATTGTACCGGGATCTTTCAGTTTCATAGGCAATCCATACAGATACGAGTAGTAATTTCTGTACATAAGTGTACGATTACATCGCTCATCATCTATTGTAGTTTCTAGCAATGTGCCATCTGCTTCAGATTGTATACAGACAGTACCGTTAATTTCTCTAACCATCATATTACCGTCCTGAACAGTCGATAATTTAAAGTGAGATTCTGGTAAGTTTAATGTAATGGTACTTAAACGATCAGGCTTATCGGGTGTTTCTAAAGCGACTGTAAATGCGCCTGAAAACGTTTCCCATTGCCCACTAGGATCGTGGTATCGTATGGCTTTCTCTAACAATTGCTCACCAGAAAGCTCTTGACCAAAAGACAAACTGCTGAAAATCAAAAAACTAAATACTGTAATTAATTTCATTTTAAAATATTTTTATTTTATGGGTAACATATTAACCTCTCGAGTAACTATTCTATGAGGCTATCCTATAATTATATAATGATTCCCCCAATAATAAAGCTATCGTTGTGTAGGACGGTAGCTTTTTTTATGCATACGCTTTCGCGAAAGCGCGTGCATACCTAAAAAACACCTAACTCGTACTCACTTTATAATGCACCTTATTTTCATCGAGCTTTTCGAGTAAAGCTGTTGTAATATCTACTTTCTGGCGCCTGCTGCTTAAATGCACACTTAATTCTTCCTTTGGCTCAAACACGTGAAAGTTTAGCTTTGCTTCTCCGCCGTGAGTAGTCAGCATTTCTTTAATCTCATCTATACGTGACTGCTGTACCTCATTGAGATCAATATCGATGGTAAGACGCCTCGCATATTTCTCCATCACTTCTTGTAGCAATTCAAAAGAGTTAAACTGTACTCTAGGTTCGCCACGGCTGCCCGTCTCCTTATTAATCCAGCCCTCTCGTATATATGCTTTTGCGTACACAAAACTATTCTGAATTAAAAAGTGACGTAGTTTAAGGTAGTCTTCGCCAAAAATGCGGAACTCACTAGAATCACCAAAATCCTCTAACACAAAAGAAGCCCAGCCTTTACCCGTTTTAGAAACGCGATGTTGCACATCTGTCACGACACCTGCAAAAGTGAGTTCACGATTTACAAACTGCTCCATTACGTTAAAGTGACTCACGGTTGCATTTGTAAAATAATCTATCTCTTTCTTAAAATCATCTAGCGGATGCCCAGAGATATATACGCCTACAACTTCCTTTTCCTGCTTTAATTTTTCCATCGTTCCCCACTCCTCACATGGCGGAACTATAGGTTCTGCGATTTGCACATCGCTAGACTCACCAAAAAGGCTTACTTGCGCACTATTTTCATTCTCTTGAAACTTAGCGCCATACTTTACCGCTTTTTCTAAAAAAGTCACATCATCATTCTCCTTATGAAAATACTGCGCACGATGTGTGTTGGGAAAACTGTCAAAACCACCCGCAAGTGCTAAACTCTCAAAGGCTTTTTTATTTGCTGCACGTAGATCAATTTTTTTAGCCAAGTCAAAAACCGAACGATAGGGTGCTTCTTGCCTATTCTCAACTAAAGTTGCGACAGCACCTTGTCCTACACCTTTTACAGCGCCCATCCCAAAACGTATGGCACCACGATCATTTACGGTAAACTTTCTAAAAGATTCATTTACATCTGGGCCTAGTACTTCCAGTCCCATACGTTTAGCTTCTTCCATAAAGAAAGTTACCTGTTTAATATCGCTCATATTGTTAGACAGTACTGCTGCCAGATACTCTGCTGGGTAGTGTGCTTTTAAATAGGCTGTCTGATAGGCTATCCACGCATAACAGGTAGAATGCGATTTATTAAATGCATAGGCTGCAAATGCTTCCCAATCCTTCCAGATTTTCTCTAGCTTAACTGCATCGTGTCCTTTAGCAGATGCCTGCTCAATAAATTTAGGCTTCATCTTATCAAGCACAGCGATTTGCTTTTTACCCATCGCCTTACGCAAGACATCTGCCTCACCTTTTGTAAAATCGGCTAGCTTCTGCGAGAGGAGCATCACTTGCTCTTGGTATACGGTAATTCCGTAGGTTTCTTTTAGGTATTCTTCCATCGCTGGGAGGTCATATTCAATCTCTTCTTGACCGTGTTTACGACGTACAAAAGATGGAATATACTCCATCGGCCCCGGTCTATACAAAGCATTCATAGCAATAAGATCTTCAAAAACCGTAGGTTTTAACGATTGCATATGCTTCTGCATACCGGGCGATTCATACTGAAAAATCCCAACCGTATCCCCACGCTGGAAAAGCTCATAGGTCTTCTCATCATCTAGCGGGAAATTTTCAGGATCTAAATCTATATCGTGACGATATTTTACAAGTTTTACCGTATCCTTTATTAACGTAAGTGTCTTTAGTCCCAAGAAATCCATCTTGAGTAACCCGGCCTCTTCCACAACGGAGTTATCAAACTGCGTGACATACAGGTCAGAATCTTTTGCTAACGCAACGGGAACGTAATTTGTGATATCACTGGGCGTAATAATAACACCACAAGCGTGTATTCCTGTATTACGCACAGAACCTTCTAGCTGGCGTGCTCT
>Ga0115565_10003667_pt1 | contig 10836 bp, 6 predicted proteins | sample COGITO_mtgs_1105_FD_87199 | JGI IMG/M metagenome (GOLD analysis project Ga0115565, IMG submission 87199) | Pelagic marine microbial communities from North Sea - COGITO_mtgs_110530 | ecosystem: Environmental > Aquatic > Marine > Epipelagic | place: Germany:Helgoland, sampling site Kabeltonne... | reverse complement strand
GTCGGCCATCCAGGGTGCCCGAGCAAGCGCGGCTCTGGAAGGCGCCGAGGTGTCTATCGACGCCATGCGGGCCGGGGTTAGCGACGAGGACTCACCCATGGGCCGGGCGGTGGCCGCTGCCGAAGCTGTGACCGCAGCCATCCCGCGTCAGGTCGACACCTGGTCGCGTTCCCCGCTCCAGGTGATCGCCCATCTACACGTGGTGGCCGCTCGCGGTTTCGATCGAGATGACGCTCGCGGTCGCCCACGTGACACCGACGAGGTGGTTGATCCACTACACATCGGTCTCATCCCGCCGGTAACCGATATTTCCCCACGCTTCGATGCTCTCGCCACGGTGCTCACTCGTCCCACCCAAGCGCCGGCTGTGCTCGTGGCCGCCATCGCGCACGGGGAGTTGCTGGCGCTGCGTCCCTTCACCTGGGGGTCGGGGCTGATAGCTCGGGCGAGCCTGCGCCTGGTGCTCGCTGCGCGAGGCGTGGACCCGGACCTGTGGGGCTGCCCGGAGCTCGGTCTCCTGGCCCAGGGGCGCCCGACCTACGTCAAAGCATTGAAGGCCTATGCCAGCGGTGAGCCAGCAGGCATGGCCGAATGGATCATCTTTAACGCCGAGGCGATTCGGTTGAGCCAACAACGGCTGTAGCGCCGCGGCAAAGATTACCCGCCCGGTACTGTTTCGCTTCATGGATCATCCCGCGCGCGCTGGACTCATCGGAGCGGCCGTAGCCGTAGGCCGTAGCTTTCAACCCAACCTGCTCACCCGAGGCAGCGTCGATCAGGCGATCATCTCCGGTGCCACCTCGGCGTTCGCCTACGGGCTGTTCTCCAGCGGTGACTCACTCATCAATGCGGTGGCCGCCCGTATCTCCCGATCAGAGCATCCCAGTTCAGCGGCACGTCTGGGCGTGGCTGCGGCCGTGGGCATCATCGGCGGGGCCGTGGTGCGCAGCGTGGAATGGCGTGAGCATGAATCTAACCGGCGAGCCGCAATCCGGCTTACCGGCCAGGCACTCACCGTGGGGAGTTCGGTGAGCACGCTGTCCACCCTCACCGGGCGCCACGACACCGGGCGGCGCACAGCATTGGCCGCCTCAGCCCTCGCCGGGGCCGCATCCTGGCTGGTCACCACGCCCTGGCGGGCAGCCCCCGGATCGCTCATCGGGGAAGAATTGCCCGGGGCCTTGTCGCGCGGCACTGAATACTTCCTGGAAGACACCGTTCGCGAGGTTCGCCCGATCGAAGCTCTCGGCATCGCCGGTGTGGTGGGCGTTGTCACCTACGGCCTGGCTCGTGCAGAGTCTCGGTTGACCAACCTGGCCAGCCGAGTCGCCACCGTGGTCATCGGTGGCGAACCGGCCGACCATCGGCTGCTGGGCCGCGTGACCGCCACTGTTTTCACCGGCACTGCGGCATATCTGGCGATCGATCGGGTGTCAAAGATGTTGTCCAAAGGTGGTGGCTCGATTGAACCCGGGCACGCGAGGGCACCTGATTCACCGATGATCACCGGGTCGGCGGCCTCTGGGCTGGCCTGGGACAAGCAAACTCGCGAGGGTGCCCGATGGTTGAGCATGACCCTGCCGCCGGCATCCATTGCAGCCGTCATGGGTGTGGCCAGCGCTGAGCAGCCGATTCGCGTGTATGCCTCACTGGACATCGCCGAGTCGGAGGCTGCTCGGGCGCAGGTGTTGCTTGATGAAATTGACCGAACGAATGCATTGCAGCGCAGTGCTTTTGCGCTTTTCTCCCCCACCGGGTCGGGCTATGTAAACTATGTTGCCACCGAAACCTTTGAGTTTCTCACCCTGGGTGACTGCGCATCGGCAGCGATCCAGTACTCGGTACTGCCCTCAGCGCTATCCCTGGGCGATGTGAGCGCGGGCACGGCACAAACACGCATGGTGATTGACGGCATCATCAAGCGTCTGCTGGCAATGCCGGCTAATACGCGACCGAAGTTCTATCTGTTTGGCGAAAGCCTGGGCTCCCAAGTGAGTCAGGACATGTTCCGGGGCAGTTGGATCTACGGGCCATCCGGTGCCGGCGTTACTGCGGCGCTGTGGATTGGTACACCGTCGGCGTCTACCTGGCGCAAGGAACTCTGGGGTCAGCGCAGTCTGGCCGATGCGCCAACGCTCGGCCCGGGTGCCACCTACCTGCCACGGTCGGTACCCGACTGGCGCCATCTTGATTCAACCGAGCGCGATGCGATCGATTATCTACTTTTGCAAAACGGCGATGACCCGATTCCAAAGTTCGGCACCCAGGTCATGTGGCGCCGCCCCGACTGGCTCGGCCCCGATCGCCCACTCGGTGCACCCAGGTCTACCCAGTGGGTACCGGGCACCACCTTCCTGATGACATTCCTCGACATGTTGAATGCCCTCACGCCCACGCCGGGCACCTTTGCTGAGGGCGGCCACGACTACCGCGATGTGCTACCTGAGGCACTGTCTCGAACCTGGCGGTTGACGGCGACTCCGGAGCAGATGCAGCGGATAAACGTGGCGCTTCGGCAGCGGGAATTGGCGTGGGAGTTGCATCGCGATCAGGCAGCGGCAATGGCCAAGCCGGCCGATGAGCAAAAAGAGGCGCTGCAGAAAGTACTCGCAACCGCAACGAAGTATGTGGGCCACGAGGTAGACGAAGAAGAATTACGCCGACTCATCTCCACCGGGTTGCAGCCACTGGGCGTCGAGTAGGTCCCATTCCGGGGGAATGAGACCATCGACGACCGGGCCCTGGGCAAACCAGGGCGCGGGGGCAACCACGGGGGTGCGCGACCCACTCATCCACGCCGCCCACCAGCTAAACGTGGAGTTCGCGATCACATAGGCCGCACCGTGGCTCATGACCCACATTTCATGTGCCGCATCGGGCGCTCCGGTGATCACTTCACCAGTCACCATCGTGGCGGCAGCACGGTGGTCATCGGAAAAAATCCAGACCGGGCCGGTAATTCCGCGAGAGCGATGTCGGGCTATCGCGCGCGCGTAGTAGTCAGAATCGAGCAGGCCAAACTGGGGCACCAACGCATAATCACCGCGACGCACATGCACGATGAGCGGCTTTTCCGCCGCTGAGCGTCGCGCCAGGTCCAGGGCCCATTGGCTGGGTTGCCGTAACTCTGGGCGGCGCGGCATGCCGTAATCCATGGCGGTGGCGGCCAGTTTCCAAGACTGAAAATATCCTCGCAGCGCAGTGCCGGCGGGTAGTTGCAGGATGGCCCGATCATGACCCACCACATCGGAGGAGTAGATACGCAGTCGGCGGCGCAGCCACGGACTTTTGCGAATAAGTCGAGCCCACGCACGGCTGGGGTAGCGACCCGGGGTGGACCACCAGCGTCGCTCTGGACGCCAGGTACCGGGTAGGTCAAAGCCGGTGATGGCCAGGCCGTGGTCGGTGATGCCATGGCGGGTGTGGCTGGTGTCCAGGATGAGTGCCGCCCGCCGCTGTCCGGCGAGAGCGGCACCTGCGGCATAGCCGAACAGTTGATTGCCCAGGCCTCCCACAATTTGGACAGAAACTGCGCGCGCCATGGGCAGACGGTAGCGGGCGAGAACGAAAACGAATAACTGTACGTGCCCTCGCGATGTCAATTCCCGCACTAGCCTGCCGTTGTGAGCACCGAAACCACACCGATGTCGCTGCCACTTCCCGAAGGCCGCAAACGCAGAGTGTGGCCGTGGGTGGTGGGCGGACTCACCGTGTTGCTTACCCTGGGGCTGCTTACCGGTGTGTCCTTTGGCCACTACTCCGTGAAGCGGTCCTTTCCCCAAACCAGTGGGGTGATTGAACTTGCCGGACTTTCGGCCCCTGTCGACGTCCTGCGCGATGAACGCGGTGTTCCTACGCTGTACGCCGACACGATGGACGATCTGCTTTTCGCGCAAGGCTATGTACATGCCCAGGATCGTTTCTATGAAATGGATGTGCGCCGTCACATCACCGCCGGGCGCCTATCGGAAATGTTCGGTAAAGATCAGGTGCCTACCGATTCATTTCTTCGCACCATGGGTTGGCGCAAGGTTGCCGAGGAGGAACTTGGCCTGCTTGACGAAAAGTCCCTGCGAATTCTGGCCGCCTATTCCCAGGGGGTCAACGCCTACCTCCAGGACCGCTCACCGGCCGACATTAGCCTGGAGTACAGCGTTATCGGCCTGATCAATCCAGACTATGAAATTCAACCGTGGGGACCGGCAGATTCGGTGTCGTGGCTGAAGGCACTGGCCTGGGATCTGCGCGGAAATATGTCGGATGAGATCTATCGCACGATCATGTCTGCGGCCGTGGGTGTAGATCGCACCGAAACCCTGTACCCGCCCTATCCCTTCGACCGCAACCGCCCCATTGTTGATGGTGGAAACGTGGTGGATGGTGAGTTTGTGCAGGACCCGCCCGGCCTGCAGGTGACTGCTGCGGCCTATGGCCCGGCTGCGATTCCGGCTGCGGCAATGCCCGCACTCACCGATGTGCTCCAGGCCAGTGCCGGGCTCAACGACTGGTTAGGCGCACCTGCACGGGGATTGGGTTCGAACTCATGGGCGGTGGCGGGTGAGTACACCACCACCGGTAAACCTCTGTTGGCCAACGATCCTCACCTTGCCCCGGCTATGCCGAGCCTGTGGTATCAAACAAACCTACGTTGTCGCACCTTGAACCCAGACTGCGATTTCGATGTGGGCGGGTGGAGCATGGCCGGATTGCCCGGCATCTTCATTGGGCACACCAGCAACTTTGCGTGGGGCTTTACCAATGTCGGCCCTGATGTAACCGACCTGGTGCTGACCAAAGTCGAGGGCGACACCTACATCGTTGACGGCCAACCTCAGGCGCTTACGGTGCGCACCGAAATAATAGACGTGGCCGGTGGCGACCCGGTGACGCTCACGGTCCGCGAAACACAGGACGGCCCGATCATCTCCGGGGTGCTAGATGACCCCGATGTGTATGCGGTTGTAGGTGAGAGCGCACCCCAACCTGCGCCGGGACAAAGCGGCAATGCCAACCCGGTTCCCGGTCGTGCTGACGGATACGAGGTGGCACTTCGGTGGACCGCACTTACCCCCGCACCCACCTTTGATGCGATTCATCTCCTCAACACCGCCACCGACTTCGATGGTTTCCGGGCGGCAGCGAAATTCCTGGCGGTACCGGCCCAGAACCTGTTGTACGCCGATACGGCCGGAAATATCGCCTACCAGATGCCGGGAAGTGTTCCGATCCGCAAGGGCTATGACGGTAAGTGGCCGGTGCCGGGTTGGTCGAGTGACTTCGGGTGGGAGGGCTCGATTCCATTCGAAGCACTGCCGTATGAAATCAACCCACCGCAAGGCTGGATCGTGACGGCCAATCAGGCGGTGATCGGCCCAGACTATGACTACTTCATCACCAACGACTGGGCCTATGGGGCACGCAGTCAGCGCATCGTGGAACTGCTCACCGACCGCATCGATGCCGGTGAGTCGTTTACCCCGGCGATCATGGCGGACATCCAAATGGACTCACGCAACGCCAACGCCGAGTTCATCGTGCCGCGCCTTTCGGATACGACCGCATCGAATCCGGCGATGAGTTTGTTTACCGGTTGGGAATTCGACCAACCCATTGACTCAGCCCCGGCGGCCTACTTCAACGCGATCTGGCGACAGATGGTGAACGGCATGTTCAACTCCCACATCGATACCGAACTCACCACGACCAGCGGTGACGACCAGTACTTTGAGGTCATCCGCATCATCTGGGAAGCCATTGACGATCCATGGTGGGATGATCCCACCACTGCGGCGGTGGAGGACCGTGACGCGATGCTCCAGACGAGCATGGATGCCGCAGCAGCGGAACTGCGTGAGTTACAAGGCGATGACCCGCAGAGTTGGTCCTGGGGTGCACTGCACACGCTCACCCTGACAAATTCGACCCTGGGTGGCAGCGGTATCGCACCCATTGAGGCGCTGTTTAATCGCGGACCCATTGAGGTGGCCGGTGGCAGCGCCATAGTGAACGCCACGAGTTGGTTGCCTAGTGAGGGGTACGAAGTCTTGGCGGTCCCCAGCATGAGACAGGTGGTGGATCTGGCCAATTTTGACTCCTCCACGTGGGTCAACCTCACCGGCAACTCCGGGCACGCTTATGCGCCCAACTACACCGATCAGATCAGCGCCTGGCAAAACGGTGATCAATTTCCCTGGCCGTGGAGCCTTGCTGCGGTCGCAGAATCAACCGTGGACACCCTTACGCTGCAACCCGATAGTTAAATCGCTAGCGTCTGCCTTATGCGCGCGTCCTCCCCAATCAGCGTTGCTGCATCGCTAGCCCTGGGCCTAGGGATGGTGTCGGCTGCACCGGTCTGGGCCAATGAGGAGCCAAATATTGCCCCCGCGGTGTTGGAAACCCCAGCGCCCACCGATCAAATCATCATCACCAAGACCACATCGGGGTCTGTCTCTTCACCAAAGCAGGACATCCTCCGGGCGGCCCTTGATACTCCACGGCTCGGGGTCGCGTCGCTCACGCCCCGGGTGGTGCGGGTGGTGCAGCGAGACTCCGCATCGACCACGAGCGTCATGGACGTGGGGCAACCACTCAACGCTGAACAAATGAGCGCCCTCACCGAGGAACTTCTGCGTCTGCCCGGCGTTGTCTCAGCAACCCCGGACATCCGCGTTTACCCGGCATCGGTGAGCCTGCCCAATGATCCAGATCTGCCCAGCCTGTGGGGTCTATGGAATTCAAATCTGGCGGCCGGTGGTAGCGCTGACGGCGGTACCAGTGTCCGCGGGCCAGCCGCATGGTCATCATCGACGGGTACGGGCTCGATCGTTGCCGTCATCGACACCGGCATCACCAGCCACCCGGATTTGGCTGGAAAAACCGTGGCAGGTTACGACTTCATCGCCAATGCCGCCGATGCTCGCGACGGCAATGGCTATGACTCCGACCCTGCCGACATGGGGGATTGGAGCACCGGCGCGAATTGCCGAAGCAGCTCATCAAGTTGGCACGGCACGCACGTGGCCGGCACTATCGCGGCCGTCACCAACAATGGGGTAGGAATTGCCGGTGTCGCACCTGATGCGTCGATCATGCCCATTCGAGTACTCGGTGAGTGCGGCGGCTATCTGTCCGATGTAGAACAGGGAATGCGCTGGGCGGCGGGCTTGGACACCTATGACCAAACCGGGCTAAATCTGATTGCACCGCCAATCCGGCGCGCTGATGTCATCAATTTATCTCTCGGTGGTTCAGGTACGTGCTCATCAACGACGCAGTCGCTGATTAACCAGATTGTTGCTACAGGTACAACGGTGGTGGTCGCCGCGGGTAATTCAAGCGTTGATGTGGCTGGTTCCGCGCCGGCCAATTGCACCAACATCGTTGCAGTGGCGGCAACCACTGAACTCGGACAGCGCGCCTCCTTTAGCAATTACGGGGCCGGGATCACGGTGGCGGCCCCGGGTGTTTCGATTCTGTCGACCTACAACACCGGAACCCAGTCGCCGTCCAGCCCCACCTACGCGTGGTCCAACGGTACGTCGATGGCGGCACCGCACATCGCCGGCGTAGCGGCTCTCATGTACGCCAGGGATGACAGCGCCACCCCGGCGCAGGTGCGTACTGCACTGATCAATTCAGCTCGAGACTTTCCCGCCGGCTCTACGTGTGCCGGGATTTGCGGTGCCGGTCTTGCCGATGCTCCGGGGGCCGTGTCGCTGATGGTGGCTGAGCCCGCACCGACACCGACACCGACACCGACACCGACGCCGACACCGACGCCCACGCCGACACCGACGCCGGCTCCGCCACCACCCGCCCCCGCACCGGCACCGCCTGCCCCTGTTCTGCCGCCACCCGCCCCGGAACCTGAGCCCACTCCCGAGCCGATTCCGGTTCCCGACGGGGTGAGCGACCTTGCGGCACAGGCCATGGACTCTGGCGCCGTTGTCAGTTGGGCGCCACCGGCAAATAGTGAGGGTGTGCTCGGTTACGAAGTAGATGTCCACACCGACGGTGAAACTGTGCAGCAGTTGCAGACCACCGCCACGATGATGGTAATCAGCGATTTGGAAAACGGTCGCGGCTATGTGTTCTCGGTTGCCGCGGTGAATGAATCCGGGACGGGTGCACAAACCGAGTCGGCCACCCTCACCCCGGTGGGGGTGGCGGGCGTCCCGCGATCGGTGAAGGTGCGCAAACGTTCGGGTCAGACAGTGTTGACATGGCGACCACCGGGCGATAGCGGTGGTGCAAAGACGTTGGAATATGTCGTGCAGATCAGGATTGGCCGCGGCAAAAATCGACAGCGGATGTCCTGGGTGATCAATAACCGACGCTTTACCGTGCCAGATCTTAGTCGTGGCGGCATGTATCGGATTCGGATCGCTGCGCAAAACACAGCCGGGGTGGGTGTGTTTTCGAAAAGTAAAGTAGTGAAGATTTTAGTTACCTAAACTAATGAGTTACACTAACGACCTATGCAGAAGGTCAGTCACGAACTCCAGGTAGCCGTCATGCGGCTGGCGCGTCGGTTGCGGGCAGAGCGCGCCGATCATGGCCTCACCCTGAGTCAACTATCTGTCCTTACCGGCCTCCAACGTCATGGGTCCATGACCCCCGGTGAACTCGCTGCACACGAGCGCGTGCGACCCCCGTCTATGACGCGCACCGTGGCGGCCCTGGTGGATCTTGGCCTGATTGAACGCGCACCCCATCCCGATGATGGCCGTCAGGTGTTGTTGACGCTGAATGAGCAGGGACAGGTACTACTCGCCGCTGACCGGGCGCAGCGTGAAGCATGGCTGGCCCGTCAACTCAAAGAGCTCAGCGTCGGTGACCGACGCACGCTCGCAGATGCAGCTGTGATCATGGATCGGCTCGTTGGTTTATGAGCCCCACCTTTGCCGCTCTAAGTTACGGTCAGTACCGCCGTTACCTGCTAGCGCAACTATCGACCGGTATCGGTTTTTGGATGATGCGCCTGGCCCAAGACTGGCTGGTGCTAGACCTCACCGACGGCTCAGGTGTAGCGGTTGGCATTGCTACTGCGCTGCAGTTCATTCCCTTTCTCATCATCACTCCTTTCGCCGGCGTCATGGCCGACCGATTCTCGCGCCGAACGCTGATGATTTGGGCCCACATAGGCCTCGTCTCCATCTCGATCGTGCTCCTGGTCGCACTCCTGACTAATACCGCCAACGTCGCGGTGGTGTTTGTCCTCGCCGCTCTCACCGGCTCCATGGCGGCGATCGATTTCCCCTCTCGGCAGGCGCTGGTTGGCCAACTCGTGGGCAATGAACACCTCACCAATGCCGTCGCATTGAACTCAGTCGCGTTCAATCTGGCGCGCATCAGTGGCCCGGCTATCGCCGGTGTGCTCATTGCCGGCACCGGGTTGCCGGTCGTTATCGGAGTCATCGTCGCCTTCTTCGCGATTGCGCTGACTGCGATTGCGAGTTTGCGCCGCATACCGAAAACACGAAAGGGGGATCTGCCACGCGCGACGTTTTCTGATGGACTGAAGTTTCTTCGATCGCGGCCGGAATTGATGTTTCTGCTCGCGCTGGTCTTTTTTGTTGCGCTCTTCGGACTCAACTTTCAGCTGACCACCGCACTGATGGCAACCCAGGAATTCGCAGGGGGAGCCGCTTCCTTTGGTATTTTGTCGACCTTCCTGGCGCTGGGAAGTTTGGTGGGCTCACTTCTAGCGGCACGCAGGACGCAGGTGCGAGTGCGCTTGATTGTGGTGTCGGCCCTAGCTTTTGGGTCAGCAACATTGCTGGCTGGCGTCATGCCAACGTGGGCGCTGTTTGCCTTGGTGTTGCCGCTTTGTGGAATCACCGCAATGACCTTCACGACTGCGGCGCAGTCCTTTTTGCAACTAGCCACGCCAGATCACCTACGTGGGCGAGTGATGGGTATCTACACGATGCTGTTTTTTGCCGGTACGCCCATCGGTGCGCCGCTGATTGGCTGGCTGTCAGATATTCTCGGCGCACGGGTGGGTCTCATCGGTGGCGGAATCGGGGTGGTGGCCAGCACCGCACTACTGTCCTGGCAGTTGCTCCGCAGACGCGAGATGCGAGTGACCGGGCACCTGCATTCCCCTCACCTGCAACTCCATCGTCGAGTCGGGGCACTCCCACCTGCAGAAGCCGATTTGCCTCTGTCCCATCTGTAGGTGGTCTGTGATTCCTCTGTGAATGTGGACGTCCTAGGGGAGGAATAATCGATCCATGGGCTCGACTGAGCGACACTAGGGTCTTGAGCCCAACCCGACACAGACGGTAGGAGAACCAAGGAATCGTGTTTCGTCGCGTACTCGTCGTCTTTTTGGCCATGGGCTTACTCGTGGTGCCGGGCACTGCCGTGGCAGTGCAGGCCGAAGCGTCCCTGCCCGATGAACCGCGAGCAGAACGCGGTGACGAGGCGCTGGCACGAGGAATCCTCGTGCGCACTGAAAATCCAACGCGCACCACGCTTCGAGCCTTCGACGAATTCCTGCCACTCAGCCAGGCGCTGCTCAGGGCCGAGCAGGTAGCACAGGAGCCGGGCGTTACCTGGGCGGAGCCTGACCTCGTGCTTGGTCCCAGCGACATCACCATCCCCAATGACCCGCTGTTCGATCAGCAGTGGTCACTGTGGGAGGGCGGTTCAACCGATGACGTGAGCGTGCGTGCCCCCCTGATCTGGGGGATTGATTCTGGTGACCCCGGTGTCGTGGTTGCGGTAATCGATACCGGGGTCGCCGCTCACCCAGATCTCGCTGCGCGAGTCATCGCTGGATATGACTTTGTATCTGACATTGCGATGGCCAATGACGGCAATGGATGGGAT